>Ga0209829_10001790_pt1 | contig 16935 bp, 22 predicted proteins | sample C_140205_EF_Meta_FD_187311 | JGI IMG/M metagenome (GOLD analysis project Ga0209829, IMG submission 187311) | Freshwater microbial communities from Lake Croche, Canada to study carbon cycling - C_140205_EF_MetaG (SPAdes) (version 2) | ecosystem: Environmental > Aquatic > Freshwater > Lake...
TGGCTGAATATCCCCACTTCTTGATAAATCAAACTTATCAAATTCCTTATTTGTTCCATGTAATAATTTTCTCTGTGCCTTTATAAACTCCTCCTCTGTATTATATTTCCTAGCTTCTGCAATTAGTGGACTCTCTTTTGGTATCTGTGGTGTTTGGTTTTTTAAATCAAATTCTTTCCCAGCCTTAATGACCTTTTTATTATATTCGGCTATATCACTTGTGGAGTAAGATTTTGGTTCTCCAGCTTGCGATTGAATGTAGTTTTTTCTTTTATCGGCTAATTGACTAATCGCCTTAGATTTGCTCAATGCTGTTTCAGTTTCAATTTTTGCAGGACCGCTATTATATGTCTTATCAAACGACTGTTTAAATGACTTAGCAGCTTCTTCAGGAGTCTGTATAGGTGTTTCTATTTTAAGACCTTTTAACATATCCGCTATCTCGGTAGCGTTTTTTGTTTTGGCTATGTTTTTAGCAACGTCATCAGTTAAATTCATGGCATATTTTTCTGCCGTATCTTTGACGGATTTTGTAGTATTTGATTTGACGAAATCTTTAAGAACATTTGCTTCTCCTCCGCCGACAGACCCCATAATAGTCGAGAAATTTGTGCCAGCTAGTTCCTTGGAGGCTTGTCCAGCGTTAAGGTCAAGTTTCCCAGTTTGCACAAGGTTTTTTCGAACATCTTGTGTGGATTGTTCCCTGAGAGCGTTTAATTCATCCACCGTTTTTCCTGACATAATCTCGCTACCTACATTTTGCAAATTCTTAGGACTGCTGACTGCCCATTTTAGATTATCAGCCTGTTGGTTGGCGAAAGAACCCAAACCCGAAAGACCCTGCGAGACTTTTTGCATAAAACTCGGCTCAGGTGTCGGAGCTGGTTGAGTTCTGGCTATCTGAGTCGTGCGGTTCATAAAATCACTTGCGGGAGTGTTGGGTTGGATTCCTTGCTGGGATTGCGAAAGGGAATTGAGCCTGCTTAAAAAGTCACTCGACTGAGGGTTCGAAACCACTTGGGGTTGTGAACTGATATCCAGTTTCTTCTTCTTGGCATCTTCAATTAGTTTACTAAGGAATGACATAGCTAGTAGATATTAGTGTTAGTCGAAGTAGAACCTGATGAATTAGTGTTAGTTGAATTAGAACCTGATTTATTAAGTGCAGCATACTTGTAAGTTAGCTCCTGGTCAAACTGCGCTTGCTGTTGGTCGAGTTGCTTTTTGGCCTTCTTGTATTCTTTGGAGTTTTGTTTGAGGGTGGCTTTTAGTTGTTTGACTTGCAAGTCGTAACTTCTTTGCGATTCAGCTTTTTGCTGGTCAAAATTAGCTTGTTGCATATAAAAGTTTCTTGAATCAGCCCACTTGCTGTACATTGAATTGTTTTGACCGGAGAGTTGGTCTTGGATGTATTGGCTTTCATTGGCTTGGAGGCTTCCAAGTTGTCCCTGGGTCTGAGCGTCAGCGGCTGCTTGGTTAAGGTCAAGATTGGTCAAAGCGGCGGTCTTGCGAGTATTGATGTCGTTTTGGTTGGTAATTGCTCCACCTCCAAAGAACGCACCTCTGGAGTTAATGGCTTCGATACGGGCTGTCAGTTCGTTTTGGAACTGTTTTTCAGTCGTGACCTTGGTATTTGCCATCTGATTCTGAGAAATCTGTTGCAGGGCTTTTAATTGAGCCGCTTGAGGGTCGTAAATAGAGGCTGCTGTCTTTTGGATGCCTGGCAGGTATTGATTAGGGTCAAACGAATAATTCTGCCCAGGAGTATAAGTTGGAGCAGTGTAGGTTGGAGTTGTTGCGGGAGTGGCTTGCGTGGCTTGGGTTGTCGCCGAGTCAATCCCTGTTGTTGGGTCTATCATAGTTTTTTAATTAAGCTGTACGCAGCCAAGAAGCTGCTACAAACGAGTTTATCATTTTGTTTCAAGATAAATTATTGCAGATTTTAATATTTTTGTATTATCACGAGCCATTCCAATCATTTGATTACATCGAGAGCATAATAATCCTCTTATACATTTACCACACGTTTTTTTTGAGTTGCAACAATTATGATTATGGTCTATTGATAAATGTTTTCTAAATGTTTCCTTTTCTCCGCATATTGCACATACACCGTTATGTTCTCTGAACAACTTCTCATATTCTGTAATTGTTAAATTATGCCTTCTTAGAACCTCTCTCCTGCTTCTTGTTTCTTTTCCTCCTTTCCAATTCCAGTTATGTTCTCCTTTTAATTTATCTCGTTGCTCTTCTGTTAGTTTTGCTCCTAGTCTTGATGGTGGCTTGTTCCCTTTCATTTTTTCCCTCTGTTCTTCAGTCCATCTTCTTCCTTTAGCCGCATCCCCTATCTTTCTTTTTGTTTCTTCAGTTTTATTTTTTCCTGGGTTTACTCTTCTTAGCATTGCCTGTCGTTGTTTTTCCCTATATTCTTCTGTTCTTTCAAATATTCCTGTAGGCATAATATTCTTATTAGTTATTATACCTAAATTATACAGTGCAAAACCATACTGTGTCAACTAACTCTTAGCCAAGAAGCTGCTACAACGTAAGGTTGCAACACTGAAGGATTGGTATTGGTACTCATATCACTAGTAGTTAATCCCCTATCTGCTGCACCAGTGCTTCCAGAAAAACTATGTCCGTGAGTGTCTGATGCAGTTGAAGAACTTCCAGAACCTCTCGAAATGGTATTGTTTGGTCCTCCTGTTGTTCCAGAATATGCGTGGAGATGGTCTACACCTAAATGGGTATGATTTATTGCGACTGTCTTTGCTCCCCCCGTTTGTCCAATGCTCGCAAACTCCGTCTGTCCAGCATCAAGACCGACAATAGTTTTGCCAGCAATAGCTGTCCAAGTACCAAAGCCAAGAAGGGTGGCAGGGTTAGTTGAGACGCTTCCGTTGTGATAAATTGAACCGACTGGAAATAAGGCGTTTTTTACACCTAATAAAAGAGCGCCTATCTCTGTTTTGGTATAAATTTCCGAACTATCAGCAACGTGGATAGTAGTGTCAGCATCGTGAGTGTTGTGGGCGTTTTCCAATGCTTGAATATCACTTTGCAGGGTTGTGACTGATGGCTTACTGGACTCGGAATATATCGAATCAGGAAATTGGGTTGAAACTTGGTGTGACATATTATTGTTTGAATTTAGGTTTTAAGATATATGAATAAGCAAAATCCAGGAATGTGACATTGGCAGAGGTATAGACGTAAAGTTTATACTGAATGCCTCGGGGTTTTTCGACGTTTTCGATGTCAGTGTACTGCGTTCCTTGACCCAAAGCAGCCAAACCGAATCCTTCCGCAAATCCGAAGCCTTCTTCGAAATCATAGCCTCCTGTGGAAAGACTGATAACTTTTTCTGTCCAAGGTCCATAAGGAACGAATCTGTAAAAAGCTGTGATGTAAATATTCTGAGTAGTCTTTAGATTAGAGAAAAACTTTTTATATTTCTTATTAAAATAGGGGACGTTTTCTGTAAAGTATTTAGTCACGAAGAAAGCTTCCTGGGGCTCCCCCCCTAAACCTGGCGTGTAATTTTCATCATAGTTGTTATTGACCCAACCGAAGACCTTATTGACGTACACCGCAGGGCTTCCTGTGGTGCTCAGTGGACGTGAATCGCCTACAAAGAGTCTCAATACCCTGCTATTATTGGAAACGCTGTCCTGGACGAAATAACAGCCGAAATAACGTCGGTTACGGGTAATGCTGTAAGGTTGCACAGCATCGTTGCGGGCAAGCATCAAATGCACCACGTACTCTTGGGAATTGTAGTCCTGGGAAATCTCGGCATCAGGCATCGAAAGATAATATTTGCTGTCAAAGAAAGCTCCGCAAGCCAAATAGTCTTTGGTCACGTTATTTCTCCCAACTCTGGCGATTCGACCACTGATTAACCTTATTTGACCGCCGATATACTCATAAATACCTTCCTTGCCGAGCCAAATCACGCCAGTGTTAGTCGTAGCGATGGATTGGTGTGAGGTAATGGTGCAAGCCCCGATAAAATTGATGTCCACCAAGCCAGTGTCGACCACGTCAGCCACTTGATAACTAGCAGCTTCTTTGATGACGATGGTGGTACCGTCTGGGGTTCTTCCTGCACCAATCACGTAGCCGTAGTTATTAGGGTCAACTAGCTCGTAAGAATTAGCGTTGATAGTCAAAGGGTCGTTGATGTCGCACCAGTCAAATCGATACTGACTATTTGTGCCAGTCTGAGCTAGAAAAAGGATACGGTTCTTGGCGTTTTCAAACAAGACTTTAGATTTTGGAAGGGAAGAGCGGGAAGTCCAAGTCACCCCGTCAGCCGAACTCATCACGTTCTCTGAACCGTTCGACCATAAAACAATATCATTTAAAGCAGCGAAAGTACAAGGCACTTGGGAGAGCGAGATTTGCGAGGCAGGTGAACCAGAAGTTGGTAGGGTACACTGTGTCCAAGTTTCTGTCCCATCCACTGAGTATTCCAGTTTGCCTTGACGTTGGCGGATGTTGACTGTATAGCCTGTTGACTTTCGAAAACAAAACCCTCCCCAGTAAGGCCCAGGCAAGGATTTGTTATCCCACAGCACGAACCCAGGAGCAGTCGAAATGGAAGCCTCAGTCACGTCAAAATTCTCGCAATCCGCCAGCTCAAAGTCCTGAATCTCGTCAGGATTCATTTTTGTGTTCATCCCTCCCAGAAAAGCAGGAATGGAGTGAACGGAGTAAGGATTGTAGTTGGTCTTAGACATTATAGAGTTTTGGTCTTAATGGTTTGGTACGGTTAGCAATGTCAAGAACGCAGTCGTGCAATTCTTGTCCGTAAAGACTTCGGTAAATCGAGGCGGCATCTAGGTTGTTTTCCCACGCTTTGAATTTAGCGACTACTCCGTCAATCAGCACGTTGGCGTATCTGTCAGGCAATAAAGAAGTTTCGCCAGAAACTAAATCGGTAATGTTCGGGGTGTAAACTCGCCTCACAGTTCCAGCTTCGCTTGGCTTAGGGGCGACATTGACCACGTTTCCGTCCAAAAACCACACTGTTGGCAAAGAGGCAGGACGATTGATGAAATTATCTTTGTAATCTTCTAAGGAAATATTCTGCAAAAGTCTGAAATTAGTCGCTCCTACGGGCTTATAAGCAACTTGGTGAATAACCGAAGCGTCTTGTGAGACTGGATAAGCGGTCTGATTAAGCACGGCGGTGTCATCTTCGGTCACTGAACTCATTAAATATTGTCCGACTTGCCTCATCACCTCGGCGTAAATCGAAGTCAGGTATCTTTTAATCACGGTCTTGGCTCCGTCTGAGGTGTCATCCACTTCTTTTTGTATATCGATAACGTACTCGTCAAATGTTTTCATTTATTTAAGCCTAATTTGATTAATTGCCGCTTTCCCAGCTCGATGTCGAGTTCGTGTTCGTTAAAGTTTCCAATATACTCGAGTTTCTCGCCGCAAACTTCACACACTTTGTCCTGAAACTTAAGACATTGGCAAAGATTAGGGCAAAGATGCCTTGAAAGCACTGAATTTTCATCTATTTCTAGTATCATAATAATTTAGTTAAGAGGAAGGCTCTGCAGTAGCCTCCCAAGAACAAAACTATCGAGTAATAGTCACACCTCTGTTTGCGTCAAGTATGCAAGCTCCGTAAAGCGTTCGCACATTGATAACTTCACCTTGTACCAACATTTCATAATTCATTTCGGTCTGTGGCTTCTTTAGAGCCGCAAAACCGATAGCTGATTTATGGAAATACATATTGGTGTAAGTCGTTGAAGCTGGAGAACCAGAAGTCGAACTGTATACGTTAGTTGAAAGATAAACTGGAGAGCCAAGAATGGTTCCAACTTTACCTGTCATCAAACTTTTCTCATCGCTAGAAAGAGTCTGAATGAAGAATCCAGAGGTCAAAGCGATAAGGTCAGACAAAACGACTGGTGAGAAAACCCAAGCCCTTTCGTCTTGTGGGACATTGGCAATGTTAAGGTATTCATAAGCCTTAAGCAAGTTAGCAACGGTAACACTGGAAGTGGTGATGTTGTAAGTGAACGAGGTTGCCAAAGCAGCGATATAACTGTCGATATTCTTAGCGATAGCGTAAACTGATTCACGCAAGCGAAGAGCTCTCTGGTCATATTTACTTTTAGCGTCCAAAGTCCAAGGAATGATAGCTGGGCTGTACTGAGCTTGGTTGATACTAAGTGTGACTTGAGTGTCAGTGTTAGCAGCCAAGTCGTCAGTAATCCAAGAGCCTTCAGTGTAGGACTTGGAAGCTCGAGCGGCAGTCTTTGGAAAATATATTGTGTCACCTTTAACCACTGCATCTTCTGAGCGGTCAGTAACGAGTTTCGTCATAACTAGGTTAGCTTGAAGAAACTCAACAACTAAGGGCGACCAAATTTTTGCTATTTCAGCTGAATTTGTCGTACTTGTATTTATGTTTGAGATTGTCATCTATTTGTACCCTGCTAGAACTGTTTGGGTCGGTACCTTGCAAGTACATCCCGCAAAGCGGCAGCGTCTTCAGCTCCGATTTCGATTTTTCCACTTAGGAAATCATCTAGGTCATTGCCAGTCGGCTGCTGTTTGACTTGTTCAGGTATAGCGGTGGGCTGTACGGTTTTAGGGATATTAACTGGATTTGGAGAAGATGATTCAGCCAAGACTTTATCCATAATGTCAGCTTTAGCCAGTTTATCAGCCATATTGATGTCGTAACCTTGGGCTACGTAATCTTGCACTAGTTCCACTCGGTATTTGAAAGAGGGGTCTGTTTGCAATTTAACGGCGATAGTGGCGTTGGCTTCCGTTTGAAGAAACCTTTTGACTGTTTCGTCTTCACTTACTACGGGCTGGACTGGAACTGGTTGCTGAACGCTGGCTTTAAGTTCTTGAATCTTACGATTCTTTTCCTTAATGTCTTTGCTTAGTTGTTCTGCAATAGCTTTGTAGTCTTTACCATCAGTGGTTGGAGTAACGCCTTCAACTGGCTCTTGCACCTGCTCGTTGTTTTCTGTGGGCTCAGCTACTGTTTCGGCTTCAGTAGGAGGATTTAATAGTTCCTCAGTTACGCCCTGGACTTCTTCAGTCATAATTTAACGCTAATTTGATTACGCAGTTTCGCATCTGCTATTATGAATTATGCTACACTAACGTGTATTCTGTTTTGAATGTCGGATAGCTTCTTGGATTGAAAATCGGTAGTCGTCTTCCTTGTTCTCGCTGCCATAACTGACCTTGTAGGTAAACTGCTTTTGCTGGTCTTTCTTTTTATCCATATATTCCAAGAGTTCTCCGATTGTGTGCTTATTTTCCATTTGATTCTCTGATTAACGCTTGCTCTAAATCAAAAGCCACTTCATTTCTGACTTCTATCTTTGACCTGATTCGGTGGGCTATCATCAACATTTCAGCGTCATCTTTGGCTTGTAGCAATTTATTGAGTTCTGCGTCCACTGAACTGGTAGAGTTGATTGTCTCTCTGATAAAATTTGGTAGTTCCATTTAGTTATTGTCCTTACAGGCTACTGTGATGTCTGTTGCTGCGGCAGCCACAATGGTTAAACCATTCTTTAGTTCAACATTATATTGAAAATTAGAACCTATTGGGGCAGAGGCTGCAATGGTTGCTATTTTTGTCCCAGCTGCTGATGTTGAATCATACACTGTTATTGCCCCAGCGGCAGCAGTGTTGATAACTATATTGGATAAAAAACCTTTACCTATGATGCAAACGGTTCCAGCAGAAATTCCTGCGATATTAACATATTGATTTTCTTGTTCGACTATTAAGTAACTTCCGCTGTTTTGTGATTTGGGCATATTATTGTTGATTAGTTATTGGTTGAGGCACTTGATTAGCGACGTGCTGATTAACAGCTTGCTCGATTCCGCCTGCGAACTGTGGCACTTGTCCGCCCATTGCTCGGACGTGGTCGTTGACGTGCTGAGTAAGCATTTGGATTTCTTCTGGGCTCAGTGGCTCTCCTGTGGACTTCATTCCTGACTTAAGCACGGCTTGATGAATCTTGATATGCAGGTCGTGTTGGTCAGTCGGCAAAACTCTGGCAATGGCCGGGTTGTCTGATTCTTGCTCTGCATCATCCATTTGGCTCATTTTTCCTCCGACAGTCTTGGATTCTACCTCTTGAGCGTTTGGCAGATAAGTTTCAACGTCTGGGACAAGCAAGCCATCTTTGAAAAGTCTTTCCCAAATAGGCTCTTTGTTTATTTGGGTAGGACTTACGCTCTTTTCTTCTAGGTAAACTTGATTGAGTAACATTGTCCATTTCTGCAATTCAGCTGATTGTTCTACTAAGGCAGTCGAGCCAGAGATAACACTGATGTCTTTGATAGCTTCGATGTCTTTGCTCTTGATGGCTTTCTGAAGCAACGCTCCGCTCTTACCCATTATCTTGTAAACAATCTTAGGTTTGTCAGATAAGAACTGCTTATTCATATACAGGGCATACTTTCCGATAGGTTCCAATACTTGAAGCTCAAAGTTTCTAATCATCTTTTGAATACGAGAATTTGATTCAGCGGTCTTGATTTTGATTTCTCCTAAAGTCTTGCCTCCTGCAACTTGTTCTGAGCCAGTTTGAAAGTCTGTGATGCCTGTGACGTTCTGCTTGCTTTTAATAGCTGATTGCATCATCATTTCTACCGCTCCGATGTTTGGCTGAGGAGTTTCCATAACTCTAACTGATTGTCCCAAGGCTCTGACAGGGACAAGTTTTCTGGCACCGTATTCGAAAGCGTCCATATCTAGAATGTTCTGAGGATTATATTCCATCGGACGAGCTACATCAGTCCACAGGGCAGTCAAAGCAACATTGTATGAATCTTCTTCAGCATCCAGGGTTCCCTTGGCTGGTTCGATAAGTCCGAAACCGTACAGTTTACCGACTCGTCTAATCGGCGTGTAGATTCCCATCGGGATAAATTGTTCATCGAAAGGATTATCTGAGTATTTTATTTTAACTGGTTTGCCACTCTCTAATCCTGCCATAGTCAACAAAGCGTGCTTCCAAGTGTCTCCGTCTAGATATTTGATGTACATCGGAGCCACGTAGACTTTAATCATTCCCACGATTTGGTCCTGAGAAAGTCCGCTGTCCTTGTATTCGGAAATCTTTTCAGTCCAAAAGTCGCCAGTCATCACGCTACTTTTCAAAGCTGCAACGTCATAACCTTCAAATTCCAAGTCTTTGACAAAGCGTTCCACTCTGTAACCAAAGATACGCACATCTTTCATTCTGCGAGCGTCACTGTTCCAGATAAGGTCGTGAGGCTTGATTGCATCCAGCGTATAATTGGCGGTTGTTTGTTTGTCGTCTACTTTGACTTTTTTGCCTTTGCCTAAAGCATCCACTAGTTTCATCACAATCGGGTTAAACGACTTAATGCCCATGATTTCTACTCCGTTTTTAGCTACAATTTTTGTTTCTTCTTTCCAACCCATCACCCAACCAGCCAAACCAGTGGCTGCTCCCCAGCGAGCGATTTCTTCCAGTTCGGTTTCCACTTCCGCTTCAGTGTATTGATACGAGGAAAACTCTTCGTAAAGGTCAGCATCTTTCACGTCGTCACCTTCTCTTCCCAGGTATTTATATTTAGGTTGACGGTTAAGCATACGAGCTACAAAGTTCTCAACCAACGCAAAACCTCCACCTAAGCAAGCCTTGGTGTCAGTCTTAGCAGTAATAGAATTTTCCCTTAGTTTATTCTCATAGCGATTCAGAAGGTCTGTCCAGTGGTTCTTGATGTCCGTGTAATTGGCAGCGTGAGCTACAATGGTATCAGCTACCATTTGCTCGAGGTCTTGTTCAGTTATTCTTTTTGTTTCCATTAGTAGTTTGTTTTTAATTGACCGTTATATGTTGGTTCAAATTCAAAATACATTCTCATCATCAGACAATCACTATAATCAGGACTTCTGCCTATCAATTCTTTAATTTCATCCTTGCTGATAATATTGAGCTTATTGTCTTTGTCTGCGTCTTTAGTTTTAATTTGCTCTAATTCTTCGGTTAGGTCTTCAACCACTTTCGTATCAGTGCATTTAACCGCTATCTTATGTTGATTGATATATTCAGCCAGCTTATATGTGCATTGAGATTTCAGCGAAGCGTAGTTTTCAGGTCTTCCTGTAACTCTATCCTCAAAAGGTATTCTGTTAGCCATAAAGCCCTTAATCCCTCTTAGCGTGTCCACTACTCCACCACCAATTCCGTCTTCATCCACTATGATATTTGAGTAAGGTACATTGTTTTCCACTGCCACTTGCCTCAGTTCGTCTGAAACCTTATCAACTCCTAATTTTACTTTAGTTATAATCTTTTCCACTGTTAGCCCGTTCCAAATCATAATAACTGTCTTATCGCTTCCATATCTTGCCACATCCGCACTTAAGTATCTTTGACCTTTGGAAACTACATTCGTGAATAAATCCGTGATTGAATCGAAATCTATCATAGTTGTAGTGTCATCATCATATTCCCAGTTCCCAAACATCAATCTTTGTTTTGTCGCTTTATCTGTAACTTGGCTTAGCTGTTCTCCGTAGCTCTCTGCGGTGTGTTTATTGTCAGTATAAAGACTTTGGATAAACACAATGCTTGGGTCCAGGGTTTTCTCTTTCCACGGCTTATAAAATATTTTATAAGTCCAGTTCTTCTTAGGGTTTCCTGTAATGCTCATTGTCGGATTAATGCCATACTCTTTATTTAAATGTCTTCCAATTCTCGTTTTTAAAACATCATAAGCTCCAAAATCAATCTCTCCAGCTTCTTCAATATTTCCGTCAGTATATTCCAAGCTTCCAAATCGTTCATATAATGGGTCAGTTGGTAATTTCTTTAAATCTAAAAGGTCAATTCTGCTTCCATTCGTAAATTCAATATAGTTATATTGTCCGTTTAACTTCCAAGTTCCGTCTGGTATGTTATGAAACGAGCAAACCTTTGTAAAAGTAACAAATGTCGACTGCATTAGTCTTTTCAATTCTTCTCTGCCGATAAATGTTTTATATCCTGGATATCTTAGACAATTTACTAGGCTTTTTTCACATAGCCACCAAGTTTTTCCACCGCCTGCTCCTCCTCCATAAAATAATGTATTAACTCCTTCTTTTTCTAATGCTTGATATGCTAAATGTTGCTTGTACTCAGGCGTTAATGTTAGTTTCATTTGGAGTTATGTACTCAATCTTATCTATTACTATTTTACCTTTATGTTCTTGTATTTGTTTCTCTGCGTAGTCATCTCTTCCAAGTGTTTTAGTAATATGTTTTGAAACATCAGCTGAAACTCTTTCGTCTTCGCTGTCAATTAGTGTTTCTAGCCTCTTTTCTGCCTTTAAAAGCATTCTCTTTCTTCTTCCGATGTTCTCCGATAGCCAGTTAGGAAATAAACTCATTATGTTTTCAGAATATTCTTGGCTGTAACCTGCCTTTAATGCACTTTGTAAAGCATTCGAAAATGTTTCGCTTTTCGGGTCGTTGTAGTTTCTTAGAAATTCAATCTGTTTTGGTGTTAACTCCTCTGCCATATTATTTCTTTAAAGCCTTTTTAGCAATAAAACCTCCGAATGCTCTTGCAGCTGCTCCTTTAACTTTTTTATACTCTTTTTTTTCAACAGCGTTTTCTTTTGTTCCTGTCTTTTTGTCTCGGGCTTGTTCTTTTTTTGAGCCTTCTTTCATTTTAGCCATAACTTTTTTTATTTTTAGATTATTTAGTTCTTGGATTGTGATTGTTTCCATATTATGTTTATTCGCCGAAATCGGCGTTCCCGTTTTAATAAGGATTGAACGGTTGTTCCTGCGGATAAACACAAAAAATTCACTTGTTTTACGAGCTACCTGTTTTGCTTAGTTTTTGTTTTTTTTATCATTTGCGTGTTTGTGTGTTTTTCCCAAAAGGGCTTTATTTACGCAAAAAACCAAAAGTTCTTTCGAACTCGTAGTCATTGATATATCAAAGGTAGCATACTATTTTGAATCTGTCAAGTGGATAAATTCTAGGAGTTTGCCCACAGCATTAGTCCAGGTTAATTTCTCGGCTTCCTCTAGAATATAGTTAAATTCTGAATTACAACCCATCTCTCCGATATGAACTTCGCAACCGCTCAATAAAGCTTCCCAAATTGGCAAACTAAATCCTTCGCTCTTGGAATACTTGTAGAAATGTTTGGCTCGCTGGTATATTTTAGGGATTTCGTCTTGCGGTGGGTTAGTGATGCACTCCACGCCTTCGACGGGTTTTGTTTCCCGGCCCATCCAGACTATTTTCTTATGTCCGTCTTTCTTGGCTTGTTCGATTGCATAGTCGATATTCTTGAGAGCTTCGTTATTTCCTTCCACTAGGGCGTCTATATCACGCTGTAAGCCGTGTTTTACCCTAAAGCGGTCATCTATACCATTGTAGATGACCGTTCCTCTCTGAAAATCTTGTAGGCAGTATTTTGACACTCCAATCAGTTCCCATTTGGGGTCTCGCCGTTTTCCCAGCATCTTTCCCAAATCGCAGTGATTGACCATTTCGTAGTAGTATCTGTCATTTCCTTGCACGAACTGGAATTTCTTGCCTTTGTATTGTTCCAGGCGTTCGCATTGTTCCCACCTGACTGCGATGATGACATCTTCGTCAGTGAAATCATCTAATACGTCCCAACTCTTAAATGGGATTCCCATATACTTTTCCAAATTAGGGTCTTGCCAATCTGCAATCCCAAAAGCATCAATTCCTCTTTTTCTGAGTTCGCCGATATACTGACAAGGCACTAAAATACCTCCACAAATTGTGGGTTGTCCTAAACTAAAGCAGATTTTCATAAGTAATTTACGCCGTATTCTTTAAAGTTATTATTTATTTCATCCACCGCTTCGGCGTGTCTTAGGTCGACTTGGTCTACTCTCGAACCTTGTGTCCTGCGGTAATAGCAAAGAGGTTCTGGGATATGAACAACCTTTGCGCCTTTTCTGAAAACAAGTTCCAAAAACCAATGAGCGTCTTCGGAAAGAAATTCCTGGAAATTCCCATAAGGGCTTCTTAGACGCATATCGTAGAGAGCCATCACACTGGGAAACACTTGAGCGGTCTTGAGGTGTTGAGGGTCGAACGGATGCGGATATTGGTGGATTTTACCTTCCCATTCTCCAAGCCCTTCAAAGTCTGTCGAAACTAGCTGCACGTCTCCTTTCATCTCAGCTAAGCATTTTTCGATGAACTCTGGCTTTAATTTGTCATCTCCATCAATTAGCACGAAATAGTCACCTGTCGCTTCCATCAAACCATCGTTACGGGCAGAACTGACACCTCGGTTATAGGAATGATAAACTTTAGTAACGTCATATTTTTCAATTATCTCCCTTGAGTTGTCTGTTGAGCAGTCATCCACCACTATCACTTCAAAGGGTTTATAGGTTTGGCCAAGGATTGATTCGATACATTCCGCTATCCACGGGGCCTTGTTATAGCACGTCACTATCACGGAGACTTTCGGATTCGGGATGGTCTTGGTGGGGATTCCAGCTGGCACATCAATTTTTTCCATTTCGTAAAGACCATTAACCCAGACGTTTTGAATTACCATTTCTTTTATTTGTTCGGCTGTCCAATCTGGGTGCATATTTTTTTGATACTGCGTCCATTTGCGCTGCTCAAACCAATTCCCCCTAGTTCTGGCTAGGTGGTAGTAGGTCACATCTAAAATTGGTTGGCGTGGGTGTTCAAAACTTTTATCTTCTGGGTTGTCATATTCAAGGACTGGATTGCCGTGCTGCTTGTCTGGATAATTTAAAAATTCACGCTTGACCCTGGTTTCGTCAATTGGTAGCACCCCGTAATAAGCGTCAATCACGTCTCGACGGTAAATTCTGTCAGGATAGTGTCCGAAGTCTTTTTGAGCGTATCCCTCACGCCAAGCCAAGTTTTTATATTTTGCCCTGGCGGCAATAGCATTTCCTGGGTTTTCAACGAAGTCTCGAATCTTTTGCATTTCGCTGGCTGGGTAAATTTCATCAGCGTCGCATTGTAAAATCCACTCACCTTTCGCCTTAGAAAGAGAAAAATTCCGAACCTCGCACATATTTTGCGTTTCAGGATAATCATAAACTTCCGCCCCGTAACTCTGAGCGATTTCTTTTGTTTTGTCGGTACTACCATTATCAACTACGATTGTCTGGTCGCAAAAAGACTTCAAATGCTCAAGGCATAATCCAATAAAGTCTTCTTCATTTTTAACACAAATTATGGCGCTTAGCTTCATTTGCTTAATTGCACGTGGACTTCCAAATGTCCGCCGTGGTCTCTTAATTCATTTTTAATTAGTTTGAACTGTGGAAGTCCCATCTCCTTCCAATACAAATTCTGATAATAGTTCATAAAAGAATTTTCATTAAAGAAACGGACGTGTTCGATACATTCCACAGCACTGTCGCTTTTCCAATGAGGGACAGTGATATCAAAAATTCCGTCTTTTGAAAGGATTTCCCAACACCATCGCATAATCCTTTTCAGTTGCTTGGTTGATTCAAGATGTTCAAAAATGTGATGGGCTTCTATATAATCAAAAGTCGGATTCTCTTTGGGTATCAAAGGAATTTTCTCGTTAAGGTCGCAAACTATGTCAGCCCAAGCAGGAACGACATCGACTCTGATACTTCCTTCCTCATGTTGTGATTCGGGCCCAGCTCCAAGCAGTAATCGTTGTATCATAATTTTATATAATTCCAATTAAATATTGAGGAAAACCAAACAAATGTACCGTGATAAACCCAAGCAAGATAGCGATAAGAGGAAATACTATCAGTCCAATTAAAATTCCCAAGATTGAAAATATAAAGTTCATATTATTGATGTTTTGAAGTTTTAGCTTTCCTTTTTCCTTTCATCATTCGCTTTAAGGCGTCTTCGTTGGTCATCGCCCTGGTAAATTCTAGGCAAGCTGAAAGAAGGCTTAGTCCGTCTTCTTTATCCAGTTGCAGAATTAGTCTTTTTTCTCGGTAAATCTCCAGCCCGTCTATTTGTGGGGCTATGGTGATTTTGCCTACTTTGTACTTTGTTGGATTCATAGGGTTTCTAAAAATTTTTTATAATAATCAACGTATGAATAATTTTCTACAATTCTTTTTCGGGCTTTTTCCATATATGGCAGGCGTTCTTCTGGGTGTTTAATGAAATAATCGATTGTCCATTTAAACTCTTCTTTTATTGTGCAGCGAGGAACTTCGTTTTGGTTGAAAAATTCTCCCACAATTTCAGTGTTATCCGAAACTGCGAATCCTCCACTCATTATGATGTTAAAGATTCGGTCGTTTATCATCTCACCTGGTATCTTGGTAAACTCAGTCACTTGGTTTTTTTGAAATTCTCCGTGGATATTAGGGCAGACGATAGCTGATTTGTAATAATCTTTAGCTTTTTCGTGCGGACAGGTAACTTTGGTTACTTCGGCATAGTCCAGCCAATCTTGAGAGCGTTCCTTATACCCCGCTCCAACGAAAACTGCTTTAGGATAACTACGGTCAAGATTCCCCTCATGGTTGCATTTAGGGCAATATCCGTGCGGTAAGTAGAAGATAGGCTTTCCCAGTTGCTTTTCTGCTTCTTCCACACATCTGCCTTTCCACTGCGTGAAATAGTGGTCAGCCCTTATTTGTCCTATCTCTGGCATCACATAACGAGAATCTGGGAAAAAATGTCCAACCCAACATATCTTCTTGGCTAAGTTCACTCTCAGTTTATCTTCTAAGTGTTTGTGCCATTCTGATTGATAGATAATATAGTCGCAATCTATCCAGGTATCATTAAGGTTATAAAGTTGGGCTTCGTGTCCTAATTCCTCAAGAGCATGTTTATGATGGTTTAAAACCAGTGAGCCTCCGTTACAATCAACAAGGGTTTTATCCTGGACTAATATTACAAATTTCATATTTTATTTTTTATTTCTTCAATGGTAAATCTTTCTACCTGGTCGCTGAATACGATTCCGTCCATAGTCTCGTTTTTGTTTTCGCCAGGTTGAAGACCGACGTATTTAACGGGTACTCGACCATACTTTTGCATCACCGCCTCCAAGAGGTCTCCCACGCTCATCGCTTTCATTTTTGGGATATACGGAGTTGAATCAGTGGCTTTTTCGATACATTCAAAGATTAAGTCGACAGCCTCTTTCACTGTGAAAAAAAATCTCGTGGCTTCTGGGTCAGTGACGGTTATTTCTTTTCCTTTTTCGATTAAGGATTTCCAGCGGGGCAAGATACTTCCATTTGACCATAGTACATTGCCGTATCTCACTATCCGATATTTTGTATACGGGTTTAAAAAGTTGGCTTCTTCAAAAAGTCTTTCCATTAGTTGCTTGGTTTTTCCATAAACTCCTGTCGGTTGAGCAGCTTTGTCAGTTGAGATTCCTATGACTAGCTTAGGCTTGAACTCAAGCGAAGCCATTAGAACATTGAGCGAACCGACTAGGTTTGAATTTATACACTCAAAGACATTCGTTTCTGCATAACCAACGTGCTTGAAAGCAGCGCAGTGAATGACCACGTGGACATCTTTCATCGCACGATAAACTGACCACTCATCTGAAATATCCCCGACATAAGTTTTGACATGAGGATATTTGTCATTGAACTCTTTGAGCTTTGTTTCGTTGCGAGAAATTCCCACAACCTCATCTCCATTAGCCAGAAGTCTTTTAACAATTTCTTCAGCTAAAAAACCCGATATTCCTGTAACTAAGTATTTCATATATATCTTCTTTTAGGATAAATTATATCTTTTTTAGGTGTTGCATTGCTTTTTTTAACTTTTTTGCAAAAATGTTCCGGCTGTACTTCTTGGACTTCTTGGACTTCCTGAACTTCCTCTGTATATTCTCTGTCAATGTCTTCGTGTGTCCATTCATCTATGATTTCTTTTTGGTTTTTTGTC
>Ga0209829_10001794_pt1 | contig 16923 bp, 16 predicted proteins | sample C_140205_EF_Meta_FD_187311 | JGI IMG/M metagenome (GOLD analysis project Ga0209829, IMG submission 187311) | Freshwater microbial communities from Lake Croche, Canada to study carbon cycling - C_140205_EF_MetaG (SPAdes) (version 2) | ecosystem: Environmental > Aquatic > Freshwater > Lake...
ATCATCTTGTCATATTTGATGACCTTGTACTCGCCAAAGATCAATCGCGCATTGAAAATTATTACATCCGCGCCCGTAAGTTAAACTGTTCCGTCATCTATCTGTCGCAGTCTTTTTACCGCATACCAAAGATTATTCGCTCCAACTGTAATTACATGTGTATCCTCAAATTAAGCGGTAACCGTGAAGTAAAGATGATATTGAGTGAGTTTGGACTGGGTGTATCCAAGGAAGAACTATTGCGTTTATATACGGAGGCGACTGCCGAAAAGTTTCAACCATTGATTATTGATATGGACGAAGAAGCGCCCAAACGGTTTAGAAAGGGATTGACTGAGATTATGACAGTGCATCCCGAATAATTTGCGAAAAATATGGAGACTTTTTGAAAGGTCGCCCCCCCTCCCCTATTTCCATCTACCAAGTGCCGTCAGTTGGTAGTTGGTAAAAGTCCCTATGCGAAAGGTTGTCAAAGTATTATTAGATTTTTCGCAAAATCGCAAAATTAATATTATATATCTTTATAATATAAATGTTAAGCGGAATTATCATTGTCGTTTTAGTCATCCTTGCTTTCGCCCTTGTTGGCGTTTACGCGTATCATGTTGCCTTTTGAGGCAGTAACCCCTTAAAGACCAACAGACATCATATCGTACAACACTTCATTCACTTCACGGCGAGGGATGCGTCCATCCTTGCATAACTTCAATAGTTTCAATTTGAACTCCTTGATGAGTTCCTTGTTGTCATTCCCAGCGAGTATTTCTCCCTTTAAGATGTCAAAGCGTTCCATCTCCTTTTGATGGGCGTCCTTATTGGGTGCGGGTATCTTGATGCGATCATTGATACGCGACTTTCGAGCAAGAGAATGCATGAACCCTCGCTCCTCGTCATTCATCTCCAAAATATCATCATAAGATGGAATTGACCCGCCTACGATTTTTTTGATACAATTGGCGACCCTTTTTGACATACGGTGTGTAGGCAAATCGGGGACATTTGCACCGCATGGTTTCTTGATGCTAAAAATATCATCGTCTAATCGATTGACATCCATTTTGTAGCGACCAAAAGGAATATACTCTGCTTTCGCAACCCCTTGGGGCATTAGTCGTTTTGGTTTTCCAAGTCCGCATCCGCTAATGCCCGCTCCCGCGGTTTGAGACATAACTTGTCGTAGGTAGTCCCATTCTGCGGGATGTGCGACAGTCCAATCAATGTAATCTGCTGCCTTGCTACCACCCGTACCTCCTTGTGCGACGGGGCGTTGCGCGTTACCAATCATGTCCCATATTGTTCGCCTACGGTCAATTTGATGTTGATCTAATCCTCGCTCCTCTTTCAATTGACGGGACAACTCGTCGCGAATATTTTTCCACAATCCTCTTGTAATACCAGCGGTAAGAGTAGATAGATCGGCGGGAATAGGGGTGCCTTGTAATGAAGACACATACGCTTGGTCTGCCCCGGGCAAAGGTCTTCTATTGCGGATACCTTGTGATTTTAGTTCTGTGACGGTTGGTTCAAGTTGTTCGCTTACAGTTGGTTCAACTCCACCCGTTTGAGCGAACTTATCTTTGTATCGCTCCAAGAAAGTAATAAATATATCCGCGGGTACTCCCGTCTTAAAGCGTCCACCCAATTCTTTCTCAATGCCCGTAAATTGCTCGTATGCAAAGCGAATGTCATCGGGTGTTAATTGCCCGAGAATGTTGGATGCTTCTCCTCCATCGGTCAGTTTCAATAACTCACCGCGCAAGATGACTTTTAATCCTTCTATGTCGGCAAGTTTATCGGTGATACTGCGATTATCTAATGGTTGTGACGGTTGACCCGTTTGCTTAAATAACTGGTTCGCAGAAGTGTTTTTTTCGTTGTTGGCGGTCTCTACTGCTAATGTTGCTAAATATTGTCGGCGGAAATCCTCTCTCGAAGGTTGTTTAACACTCATTATATTATACCCCTATATAAAAAATAATTAATTGACACTAATTATTTTTTGGTTGCCTTAAATAACAAAAAAAAGATTTTGCCTTGCATTTTTAAGATTTTTTTGATTTCATGTTATTTTCAAATATATAATATTATCCTAAACTATCCTACTTTAATCATCTTCATCCTCCTCCTCCACTGGTTTTAGTCGCCAATCCCGCATTCGCCACGCGTGTTTATTCAAGTCATTGTAACATGAACTCTTGTAAAAGTTGTTCTTCATAAAGAATGCCTCCACGACCTCTGCTTTGTATTCCTTCTGCTTCGACTTTGGTAACTCGGCAAACTCGCGCGACTTGCGAATAGTTGCGGATATTTTTGAAAGCGTCCAGTCATCGTCTCCTTCTGCCTTTCCATTCCAACTTTGGTATTTGTCCTTGTTTGCTTCGCATCGCACTTCAAATAAGGTGGTGAATATATTGTGGATGTCATAAGAGTTTTGCAAATACGCCAAAGATCGCTCCTTTACACTGTCGGGTTTGAAAGCGTCTACATTGTACTCTACCTCTTTCACCATCAGCAAATTAGAAAGCAATATGTTTAACATTGTATTTTTATGCACGAGTGACCCCTTTAATTGCTCCTTCAATCCCGCATTGCCCGGATAGATGTGGTTTGTCTCGCCAGTCGTGTCATCCCATTCCTCCGCGGTCCCAGTGAACTTACTGCCGAATAATATATCATTGATGCGTTCTGCGTCCGCGTCTTTTGGTGCTTCGCTAAATGGTGGTTTCTCATTGCATTCCATGACATTTGTTCCGCACAACTTGACTTGTGTCTTGGAACTATAAAGCATTCGTGCCGATACATTCCCGCCACCCGTCAAATCTTTAATAATATTGTTGTGTAATGGCGCGTCCTTTTGTGGTTCTTTACTGACAATGTACCGCTTTTTATCCAACTTGGCGAGTTCGGGATTTGCACCCGCACTTGATTTATTTTTTTGGTTCTCACTGAATATGGTGGGTGACACCCCTACATAATAACTACCAAACACTTTTTCTAAAAACTCATTGGTGAGACCTTTGCCGTTTCGTCCCGCACCATTGAATACAAAGAACTTTTCAATTGCTCTGCCCGACATACCAGTTGAAATAATTTTAAAGAAGTAGTCGTGAAGTTCTTTATTGGGAAATATTTTTGAATACGCGTCCATAATAAACTCAAAGGAGGCAGTGAAATCTACGGGCAAATCATCTGCCGTCACTCGATGGTAGACTGGTTCCAACACTTTCTTGCCTTCCACCTCGATTTCTTTGGTTCCCGTTTGCACTTTGAAATCAAGTAAAGCGGGAGTGAAATCGTATCCACAACTGAAAGTGATAAAATCGTCAAAGCGATATGGGCGGAAGCATTCCTCTTCTATATCAATTACCCCATTCTCACATCCAAATAGATCGGGTTTTGCGTCAAACTCCAATGTATAATTCGCCATCAAAGTCTTTGCGACAGTAACACAACTCAACATTCCATTTGCTTTTTTGAGGTCATAAATACGCTCCTCCATGCGTTTCTTTGTCTTCTCCCATAATTCATAATTGCAGTCGGGTTCTTCGCCCTCTTCAAACTCAATGTCTTCATATTCTTCATCCCATTTCGACATTATGCTTCGCCAATATTTGGCGACCTCGTACATAATTGCTTTTTTCAAGGGAGCGTCACTTTTTTCCCAACGGGTTTCATTCCATCCATACCATTCGCCCTTGGATCCATCCGTCTTCTCTACCGAATAGATATAATGGTCGGGTTTGATTTTCATGACGGTTTCAATGATACCACAGTCCGCGTTGTCAAGTGCATCCCAAATAATTTGCATATCGGCGTGTAACTCTTCATTTGGTTTTTCATCTTCGGCAACTGCATCAATCCATTCATTCAAGTCATACACTTCTTCAAATGGTTTGTTCGTCCACTCCAAATGAAACCCAGTCAGTTCCACTGTTTTCTCATTCAAAAGTTCGACGACCGCATTCACTCCTCCTTCAAAGGCGTCCACATTTGCTTTCAAGAGTTTGATGCCGTCATATTCATACGCGCCCACGGGAGTATTTGTATTTGCGTGTTTCATCAATGATGTTTGATTAATTAAATAGCACATCACCGCCTCTACAATTCTGCTCTCGTACTCTTGATTATACAAAGCGAAGAATGACCCCAAGACTTTGTTTTCTTTGACCTCGCCACTGTCCTCCTTCTTTTTTCTTGCGGTCTCGTAAAGCGCGGCGTTCTGCTTCTTGGCGCGTTCCGCAATGTCTTTGAGTTCTCTTTCGAAAAGCGTGATGAACTCCAACGGTGACTTATTAGATATTTTGTTTTCCATGCACCAACCTACAAACGAACCAAAGAAGCATAGGCGGATAAAGAGTTCCTTGGCGGTATCTTCGCTTACTCCGTAATGCTCGGCAACCATGCGTTTGATTTGAGATCGCTCGGCACAATACCGCTTGATGATAGGGCAAGGAATATTATTGCTCTCACACAAGTTGCGTATGATTTGAGGTTGAGCGTTGGAAATATCAAAGTCGTAATAGATGTCATCAATCAAAGAGTTGCGAATAGTTCTGCGGATGCAAGACAAACCAAGAGATTTGAAGGGGAAAGCACGACCCCATTTATGCTTTGGTTTACCATATTTTACAGATACCGCGCCCAACGCCTTATTGTAATTTTGTAAATATTTTTGTATTTGGTCTTTTTCGTTCGCGTACTGCTCCATAATCAGTTTCTTGTGAAAGTCCCAGTTGTAATCTTCACCCCACGACGCCAACAATAAATTGCTTTTGAGAAGTGCCTTAATTCTTTCAATCGGGATGACTTCTAAAAGCACAATACCGTCTAATACAGAGGAGCGTTTTGTCAACATAATCGACAAAGCATTGATAGCAACAGTTGCATTGGTTTCCATTCTTATTATATTATACAGAGATATTTTTAAATTGTTTTAAACTTAAATATATTGAGGTTATTTTTCCTAAATATAATTAGTTGGATTTTCATTTCAATTTTTTTTTTAATTACTTTCAATTTTTTACTTTAATTTTATTTTTTATGTGTAGGTTTTTTTCCTAAATGTTTTGAGTTAAAAATACTTCGCAGTTTTTCCTAAATGTTTTGAGTTAAAAATACTTCGTGTCATCCACTATTTCTAAATCATTTTCTGCATTTGGTTTGAGTGACGATACAATATGAATGATCTCGTCGAGCAAAATAGGTTCTCTGTTTTTCAATGACATGATAAGGTTTTTGAGTTTAAACATTTCACCCGCATACTCGCCGTATTTGGAAAGTTCATCCTCGCTTAATCCTTTCTTCTTGTAATATTTGACTTTGTCTAAATTGCGAATATGTCCTAAATGTTCGGTACGATATTCTTTGTAATATTGCGACAAGTCGGCAGTTTTCTTGACTTTGGGTTCTCTCTTTAATACTGACATCTTAATATATTATACAAAGATTTTTTTAAGTGAGTTAATACTAATATTATTTAAGGTAACTTGAACCCTCTTGTGGGATTATTCGCTCAAATACTATCGGGACGCACTTGCGATAAATGCACTCGACCCCGAGACCCTCATTTTCTTCGTTTTTTTCGTGGATTTGCGAGTTTGCGAAAAATCTAATAATAAGTTGACAACCTTTCGCATAGGGACTTTTCTCTTCTACCAACTTCCGGCAGTTGGTAGTTGGAAGTTGAGGGGGGGGGGGAACCTTTCAAAAAGTTTCAATATTTTTCGCAAACTCGCGATTTTTCGCAATTCGTGGAGAAACCCCTCAACCCCCTTTTATCGTAAGTCCGCACTCGAACTATAAAAGGCATTTTCACCCCAAACACTGCATGTATTCCCACCAAATTATTATCTCATCCTTAATTATATAATGCCCGTAAAAGATGTTGATGGCGGTTTAGTATGGCGCGGATATAGTCCACGAACGATCACCGATAGATTACCCGCAGAGGAGTATGTGAGTGTACCATTCCGCTTTGGAGGAAGCAATGTAAGAAGTTATTTACCACCAGTGATGCCCTCTATTAAGGCATCTCCAATCCGTAAAAAAAGGTAGGGGACTGTGTCCCCCTACGACCCCCTATTTTGCTCCACTTTTTAAAAGTGGATAAGATAAGGAACATTTAGCGAAATTATTTTATCCAAGTTATATATAAATGCGAACCATAGTATTCAATCAGTCTAACATAGTTCAAAACGGTTTCAATAATACACTTATATATAACTTTCCCAATTCAGTTGATTTAACGGGTGCATATCTTGCGGTGTCGAATATTTTCATGTATTACTCGTGGGACAATATTAACACCTCTTACGGCAACAATGTATTTTCTTACAACTGGATTGTCGCGGGAGTACCAACCACTTTCCAAGTTGTTATACCAAATGGTCTATATGAAATCGCACAAATCAATAATTTCCTCCAATACACCTTTATACAGAACTCACATTATCTCGTTAATTCAGCGGGTCAAAATGTTTATTACGCAGAGATCATCTTAAACACGACGCGTTACTCGGTGCAAACCAACACCTTTGCTGTGCCTACGGTGCTACCCGCGGGATGGACGAAACCCGCTGCCCTTACCCTACCCGTTACGACTTTTAATCCCATTGTCACCTATCCCGCCAAGTTCAATGAAATCGTTGGATACACTGCTGGGTTCGCTACCGCACAAAACTTGGGGGTAGGCACAACGCTTTCCTATTTATCCTCAATTGCTCCCCAAGTCCAACCCAATAGCAATTTGTTAGTCAGCGTATCGGGCATTGATAATAAGTATTCCAATCCATCCTCCATCATTTATTCCGTTGCCCCATCGGTCAACTTTGGTGCTTTGATTATTGAAAAACCCGCGCAGTTTAACTTTAACAAACTATTAAGCGGTACATACAATCAGTTGAGATTACAACTTTTAACCAATACGGGACAACAAATATTTATTCGCGATCCCAATATGACTATTATTATGTTGATTAGAGATATCGATGATGTCATCAATGATAGCGGTGCTACGCAAAATGTTCGTCAACGATTGGAAGCAAACAACGGCATATCCCCCAATACGCCATCTATGGGAAAGTCGGGGCGTTTCTAATTCCACTTTTAAAAAAAGTGGAGCAAAATATGATAAATTAGTTTTTTTGCTATACTTTTTTTAAAAGTATAATATATAATGAATAACGACATCACGGAACAATCCCTTAATAAAATGTGGGAAGATTTTAGCAAGGAGCAAATGCGATTAATGAGCGATATTAAGACGGGCAAAGATGAAGGCGAAGAAAAGGACATACATAAGCAACTTACGCAGATAAATGCAATCATGATGGGATTGATTAGATTAAGAAATATCAAAAAGAAGAAGAGTGACAATTTTTAATCTTTATGTATGTATATAAATGCCGAACAGAATATTTAGACCACATACTATGGCGGGAGGACGCGTCCTTACCAATAAAGGAAGAGGTACAGGTATAGGTTCTGTGCTTTTAGATAAAGGGGGCACTGGATCGGGGTCCTCGTATCGTTCCATGGAAGATTATTTAGCAACAACTGGCGGAAGGGGAATTATGGGGAGCGCAAAGAAAACAATGGGGTTCGGTTTAGGCGGTGCAATTGAGGATAAACTTTCAAAATTAATGGTGAAACCCGAAATCAAATTAAGGAAACCCAAGAATATCCAATTCAGTATGTAAAGGGAAACCAAGGTTTCCCCTTTGACCCCATCCTTTTAATTTAGGAATGTTTTTGCTCCACTTTTTCCAAAAGTGGATTTATATGTATTTAATGGATTTTTTTATCTCAATCCATTATATAATGAGCGGTGATACTTTGGTTTACGATATGTCCTCTATGAGCGAAGGAACTCCTCAAATATTTGTCAAGAAGGATTGGTTGAATATCCTCGACAATCAAAACGGTAACTATAACGGAAATCAATCGGTTATTGATACTTCCCAGTTGGCGAACAGTAATAAGTATATGAATTACCGCGAAGCATATTTAGCAATTCCACTGTTGCTTACTGCTTCCAATACCGGCGCTACCGCCGTGTTAGTTGCTCCTAACGCGACGGCAACCAGTGCTGATATGGCGTTCGGTCTTAAAAATTGGTATGGTTCCATCATCCACTCCTTTACCCTTGATTACAACGGGACTACGATCGTACAACAGACCCCGTTCGTTGGTTTGTGGAACACTTTTAAATTGATGACAACCCTATCCTTTCAAGATGTAATTACCAATGGCGCACAAATGGGGTTTTACCCCGATGATGCTTTGTCTTGGGGTTTCATCCCCGGGGTTGCTGGTGTTTCTACGGATGATGCTTTAATGGGCGTTGGTACTTGCAATAACATCAATGTAATTGGTAGCGAAGTCGTCAACACCCAATTTATGGGATACAGAAACGGAAATCTTGGTCTTCTTCGCAGACAAGAATACATTGCTTATGATGTAGACGGTGTGGCGGGTGGTGCTGTGCGCGGGAGTGACAGCGCCATAGGTGCCGCCGCTTTTGGAACATTTCTTGGAACTGCTGGTTTAAATCAGCAATACAAGAGTTACATTTCAGTGAGAACTGCTAATGTCGTTCAGTGGGCGATTATGGCGACAATTCACCTCAAACACATTCATAATTTCTTCCAAAATGTTCCATTACTTAAAGGTGTTTTCATGAAAATGACCCTCAATCTCAATCAAACCAGTGTGACTTTTGATACTGGTGCTGGTGGAGGTGGAGATGACTATCACAGTGTGACTGTTTCAGTAAATAGTCCTCTTGGTGGTGTGTCTCCTATTATGATTGCTGCTTCAACCGTCAATTCGGGCGCCGCTGCCGCAACCAATTTTAATATTGCTGGTGGTATTATTGCCTCGATTGGTGTGGGTATTCCTCCCGTGTCATCCCAAGCAGCATTTACCAGTCCTTTTACGCGCTCCATTCAGTTGTATGTTCCCGCCTACACTTTTAACCCAGTGTATGAGACTGCATACTTGTCTTCTCCCGTTAAAAAGGTGGTTTACACTGATATTTACCAGTACCAAGTGCTAAATGTTCCCGCGGGAGGATCGTTCAATAACTTATTGACTAACGGTATCGCAAATATCAAGTCCGTATTAATTCTTCCATTCCTTACCAAAGACGCAAACGCCGGTGTTCTTCCCATCCAATCTCCTTGCGATGATTGCGGTGGAGGACCCACTTCTCCTCTTGCTCTGCTTACCAACTTTAATGTGGTTGTAGCGGGTCAAAATATGATATACAATACCCAGCAGCGAAGTTACGAACAGTTCCTCAACCAACTCCAAGGATGCAATGCCGTGAATGCGGATATGACGGATGGTCTTACCTCATCCCTTGTTGGTAAGTTGGACTTTGAGAGCAAATATTGCTACTACTATGTTAACTGCTCTCGCATGTTGCCCGTGGAGGAAAGTGTCCCCAAGTCTGTATCCATTATTGGTCTCAACTCTTCCTTGAAGGCAATTGATTTATACTGCTTTATTGAATACGGAGTGGAGGTTTCGGTCGATATACTTTCGGGCGCCCGAGTTTAGGCGATTTTGTGCTTTATCTCATAATTCATCAAATCCCATTATTTTTTATCTCATCTTAAAATATAATGGATAAGGAAATGTTTAGAGCAGTCAAAATTGGTGTTTCACCAAAACAGATGTCAAGATTAAGAAACGGGCATCCCGTTCGCATTATGAAAGGAGAAGGTGTTAATCTCATCGTGCATCCCCATAAATATAACCATATCACCAAATCATTTGGAAATGGAAAGGGCGCCATCGTACAATTGTCACCCGAAGAACTCGCCGCCAACATGGGAGTAGAAGGTGGATCCATTTTTGGTAAAAAGGCAGACCGTTTTGCGAAAAAGGTAATTGGTAAAAAGGCAGTTAGGGAAATACACGGCGTCGCCAAAGCATTTAAACCATTAGTGGATGAGGGTATTGATGCTCTTGGTATGATGGCGACCACTTACGGTGTACCACCCGAGGCAGTCGCTGCTTTATCGGGCGCCGCAAAAGGATACATTGATAAACCTTCCGCTTATCGTGGAAAAAAGGCAGCGGGTTCTTTCGGCAAAGATGCCTTAATGGGCGTCGCCAAAGAAAAATTGGGAGCAATGGGAACCGAATATTTGAAGACAAATCAACCCGAACTATACGCCCAAGCAAAGGCAATTCACACCGATTATAAAGCACTAAAATCCGCCGCGGATGCAGAACGCCAACGAATATATGATTTGGAGCACCCATATGGAGACGGGAGAGGATTGTACGCGGGTGCGGGTCGAGGATTGTATGCGGGGCGCGGATATGGTTTGGGTGGATCGCTACTATCTGTATCCAACCACTCATTGCCTCCCGCTTTGCAGTCACAAAACGCCAGTGCTAATTTTAATTTTCATACACAGTTGCCTCCTCATTTGGCGGCACTTAAAGGACAAGGATTGTATTAATAATGTCGCGAGTTTGCGAAAAATCTAATAATACTTTGACAACCTTTCGCATAGGGACTTTTCTCATCTACCAACTGACGGCACTTGGTAGTTGGTATTTGGTGGAACTAAAATGGTTTGAAAAATGTCTTCATATTTTTCGCAAAGTCAAATCACTTTTTTAGTGACACAAAATTGAAATACTAAAAGTAAAAAATTGAAATGTTTTTATTACAATACTTTGTTTGTATTATAATAACAAAAGCAACAAACGCAAAATTACAAAATGAACTCAAATACTAAAATGGAAATAAATAATGTAGAGGAGGAGGTGATTATAATTACAGTAAAAGCAAAGAAGACCAAGAAACCAAAGACAAAAAAATGCAAGAAATGTGGCGAGAATAGCGAAGGATTTGACTTGTGTGAATGGTGCGATCAAGAGGAGAGTGATATAGAGCATCATGAACTGACAGTTGTAAATCCCCCGTTTTGTATTCAATGCGATGTAGACCCAGCACAAATCAAGAAAACAAGTGACATATGTTATGGATGCGAAGACCGCACATGCTGTACCAACAAGTATCACAACGCATTGTGTGAAAAATGCGATAAAGAATGCGCGGTGTGTGGTGAAAAACACGCAGAAGGTGACTGTGAAGGAGTTCATTGCGAAGCGTGTAACGATAAAGATTACTACCCGCTTAAATTGATTGACGGCAAAAGACGATGCAGTTATTGCGAGGATGATTACAACAAAGGCGGATATAACAGCGATTGTTCTGTATAAGGACTAATATATTATATAGCGTAGCATAGAATAGCGTAGCAAGGGTTCCCATTAAGGACTGGTAAAACCTCATAAGAGGTAACCCCTTTTTTTTCAATAAAATATCAACTCTAATTTATAATATTTAGGAATACTATGGAATATGTTATCGCAATCCCTACCTACAAACGCTACTCGATTAAAACATTAGAATATATAAAGAGAGAGCAAATCCCCGCTGAATTAGTAACCATATTTGTAGCAGATGAGATCGAATATGGAATGTATCATGCATTATGGGGAGACCAATATAAAATTGTAATAGGAGTACTTGGTATTGGACCACAGCGCAACTTTATTACACAGCATTATGAAGAAGGAACATATGTAGTATCAATGGATGATGACATTAGAGATTTAATTTCATTAAAAGGAGTTGGGTTTACTACTTGGATACAAGAGTGTTTAGAATACATGGAATTAAAAAAAATTGGTTTATTAGGTATTTCTCCTACAACAAATCTATATTGGATGCAAGAACGAAAAGGAGAACACTTGAAATGTGGAAGATACTTGTGTGTTGGTGTATTTCAACTTTATAAAGTTAGAAAGGAATACAAACTGAAATTAAATTACACAGAAGATTACGAGCGTAGTATTTTATATCTTAAACAAGATGGAGCAGTTGGAAGATATGAAGGTGTATGTCTTAAAACAACTTATTGGTCGTGTGGTGGATGCAACGCGTCTGGAAGAGATATAGAAGAATATTTAAAGGGTGTTAATAACTTGATTACTATGTTTCCCGATGAATTGCATATCGTGATGAAACGCATTACTCAACTTTCCAAAACAGAACTCTTACCAAACATACGGATACGAAAACATCAATGTTCTACACTTGTATAAGGACTAATGTAAAATACAAGTGAATATTTATTTCCCACCAAATCATCCGTGTTCCAATGATTTAATAATGATCCATTGAATAATATAGGTTGAAGGTACGCATCATACATTTTTTCTTCAATCACAATATTACCACCCGTGTAGTCACCAAATGAAATGAGAATGGATTTACCCACATTGCTTTCGTCTTTGTGGATAGGACAAACAACATTATTATTAAGATGAATAGATGTAAATGCAAAGGGGCAAATAATATTTCCAACTCGTTTTAATTCTTCGTAAATAGCAGACCACTTTTTAGATGGAGCGGATACACCAATTTTGCCCGAGTACCGAGACTTTGTCATTCCAAACACACACGCACGATGTTTTGGAAATCCGCGCCTTCCCGACGCACCCGTGGGTCTAAATGGTATTTTTTTTGTTTTCAATAATTCCAACAAAGGGGCAAACAAGGAGGCATCCACTTTTGGAAGAACACTGATTTCAAGGTCATCGAGGCAAATCGCTTTGTTAGATTTTTTCATATATATCCTCGATACAAAAAAAATGCTAAACAATCTTACTTTTGTATTTAGGAAAAGGGATTAAATTATTTTGTTGAGTAAATATATAATGCTTACAGACGAACAGATTGAGGAACTTGCATCGCGCATGGGTGTACCATTAGCATTTTGTGGATTTAAGAATGAACTACCTAATAAAATACAAGCGAATAAATCCTATATAATTAATATGGAAAACGATATGGATAATGATGGAAAGTTGAATGGCGGATCGCACTGGACTTGCTTTCAAGTGGCGGTGTATCCTAACAATAAAAAGGAGGCAATATACTTTGACAGTTTTGGAGTTGGTCCGCCCGAACTTATTAAAAAGCGTATCAAGTCTAATTTCGGCATTGAAACTCCTCACACGAGCAAAGACATTCAATCGCTAATGAGTGACGCGTGTGGGTATTATTGTTTAGCATTCCTCCACTTTATTAATGAATGTGCTTTTCGTAGTCGTCATCTACATACAGATGCAAACGCATTTATGGAAATGTTCGATGACTTGAATAACAGTGTGGATTGGAAAAAGAATGAATATGTCTTGAAACACTTTTTTCAATCCAAAGACCCGAGCAAACGCCGAGCAGTAGAGGTATTGACAACCGATATGGAGGAGACAGCGCGAAAAATGCGAGAGGATGGTACGACCGCTTTACCAGTAGATGTTAAATATGTTTGAAGCAGATAAAAAAAAGAGATACTTACTTAATTAAATGATGATATGATACGCTATATTATCTACGCCTATACTACTAATCTACATCTACGCGTCCTCCTCCTCGTCGTCGTCTTCGAAATCGTCGCACTCCCATCCGTTTTCTTTGTACTCCTCACCTAAATCATCAAAGCAACTGGAACATATTGTAATCTCCTCCGGTTTGTTAGTAAGAATGTAAATGTTATTTTTTTCTGGATTGATATTTTCTTCGCAATTGTCGCATTTGCATAGTTTTCCACAATCGCACTCATCAATATTTTTATCACAATCGTCGCAGATAAATATTTGTTTTGCGTTACGAGTGCGACATTGAAAGCATGGTTGTGCGACTACAAAATCTGTATCGCCCATTTTTGCTCCCACAAACTTATTCATTTGGATCCATTCATTGCACGAAGTACACCATCCACAATCATTTTTTACCAATACATCATTGTCATACTTACCTTCGCCTTCGTTCTCCTCTGCGTCGTCTTCGCACTCGTCAAATGGATGTAATTTACCGCAATCTTTGCAAGGGCAAGGTGTTTCGTCGTAATCTTCGAGGTTTTCAAACATTTTTGTTAATTTTTCTCTGTTGTCAAGGCACCAAAAGTACGCGTATGCGTTCGCAACATCTGCGACCGTTCGTTCTGCGTCCTCATTGTAGGTGTCGTAATTATCCATGGAATATTTTTTTGAGAAGTGCATTGCTTCCAAAAGGACGGATGACTTGTCAAACAACGCCAAGTATTCTTTATTCTGTTGAGACAGATTATGACCTCGATTATGGTAATCGTTAAATCCGTTTTCAGTGAAGGAGAATACCGCACTTTCCATGTCACCATCACTTTCCATTTGGTCCCACACACTTTGTTGCATAAAATATTGATCCTCCATTAAATTGGGAACAACTACATTCAATAAATATTCGTTGATAGTTTGCATTTTGGTATTCGCGTTAAGTATTTGCTTTAAGTTAGTTTTTATAATAATAATACTGACATCAACTTAAAGAAAAAACATTTCAATTTTTTTCTTTTCATATTAAAAAAGCATTTCACTAAAAATAAGTCGCGAGTTTGCGAAAAATCTATTAATACTTTGACAACCTTTCGCATAGCGCCTTTTACAAACTACCAACTGACGGCACTTGGTAGTTGGTATTTGGGTGGGGGGGGAGACCTCTTAAAACTTTTCAATATTTTTCGCAATTTTAGTGAACCAAAAAATTGAAAGCATTTGAAAAAAAATTGAAATAAAAATATTATAAATATTAAAAGGTATTAACACCACAAATACAAATACAATAATGTCTTTAAATATACTATCTCCCGAAGAATGCAACAATGAATATAAAAAATTAATGGAACAGTGGAATGAAAACTTGGAAGTATTTATGTTTCAGCGTGATGTAGGCACGATTGCAATGACAATAACCAAATTAGATGAGAGAAGTGACGCGATTAAAAAGGATATTCAAGACAAAATACAAATGGCGAGTTTTGCGTTTTGTACGGATCGCGATACGCCCGACGGCAAGAAATGGTATCAGTTAATCGTTCAACCAAGAGATACAAACACTTTGATGGAAGTTGGATTATGTCCTTTGTCTACCAATCTTTTAAATGTCAACAGTGCTGGATTTGTATATAATTTTGAAACTCGTCTTGGGCGCGATGGATGGTGGTGTCGTATTAATAATCTTTGCTATGTATGCAAATCAAATCCACCTACCAAACGAATAATGCCTCATACAATGATGGGAGCGTGTTGTCAATATTGTTACAACAACAGAGATACAATCCGTCCAGTTCAATCCCAAATCAATTATTCGCCCGAATTAGTAAAAAAAATGGAAACAGATGCCGAGTACCTTACGAAGGTAGAAAGGGATATCCGTGAGGTAGAACAAGAAGTAATGAAAATGCAAAAAGACCAAGCAGAGCAAATTGCGAATGAATGGAGTGAAAGATTACTCAAAGATGCAGAACCAATTAAAGTCCAAGTCAAGAAACCCAAGAACCCTCCAAAGGATGGAGCAAAAAAAAATGTCCCCGCCAAACCACCCGCCTTCATTCGTAGTCCAGCGGGTTGTCAAATCAGTAACCACTTGGCGGTCAAAAAATGGATGGATAAATATGGAAACAAGTAGATAGAATAGTTTAATTAGCATATAATAGTTTGTAGTATACAATATATTAAATTAAAAATGTTATTTTTTTCTTAAAGTTCTCGCGGTAAAATTACCACAAGAGGTGATAGGACAACCAAGCGGGTGTAAAGATGGGATACGCTTTCCATTTTGCGTTGCGTCGTTGGAAGGCATGCAGTCGCTTTTCGTCTTTATGTTTAGTATAATCTTCGCGTGATAGATCGCCAAAATGTATTTTCTTCCTTCCATTGGGTACTTGTATCATATATTTTTTGCCTTTACGAGTGCTAATACCAATGGGTACAACGGCGCCATCGTATTCATCCCCGAGCAACTTTTGTGCTTTTTTACGGACAAGTTCGATGTCACTTACAGCAGACAATCTATCGTAGGTAGGGAACTGCATGGGTTCGGGTTTCTTGCGAATGTAATTTTTGCAAATGGGTTCTATTGTATAATTACTCATTATAGTATGTTTAGAGAATATTTTTCTCGCACTATATAATAATGAATAGTTATAAGTATGTCAATTTATTCAGCGAGTTTGTTAAAGATGTCGCACAACGCCTAAAAATAACCTACGAGAAGGCATTGAAGAAAATAGAGACAAATAAAGCATTACAAAAGGAGTGGCGAGAAATGAAATCACAGCGTAAAGAACTTTTTGTGCCTATTCGAACTGTTGGTCGTGCATCCGCACAATCGGTCGCAATGGCGGAACAACCTCCCGCACAAGGATACATTGATCCTCAAATTGAAAATGAAGCACAAAACCAAGCACGAAGACCGCTTATATTACAAGAAATTGCTGCCGCCGAGTTTGACAGATACAGACAAAATGTAAGACAACAACGAGCAAATGATAGAGTAGCATTAAGAGAAGCATTGGTGCTAAACCCGAGGGAAGCAAGGGAAGCAACTGCTTTGGAGAATGATGGAGGATTTTGGGGTAACCTATTTGGAGCAGAGGAAGAAGCGGGTGTACCCGTTGCTCCGCAGTATGTAAACGCGCAACCAAGAGAAGCACTGCCCCAAGCATTACAAGACCAACGAAGACATTTGTTGGACTTAATAGAACAAGAGGTCGCACTACAAGACCCCGCAGACCAAGATGCACGAAGAGAACAAATTATAGAACATATGTTATCCATCCAAGAAAGAGCAATATTAGGACTTCCTCCTACGGCACTTCAAATACAATTGGAGGAAGCAAGAAGAGCAGATGAGTTGAGAGTTATACAAGCAAGAGTTGCTGGGCGCAAGGTTTCGTCTCTTGGTAAAAAGGGGTTGGAAAATATAAGAGCAAGGAAACAAGCAGAAGCAAAGGCAATAGAAGACAAGAGAGTAGAAGACCAAAGATTAGAAGACGAGAGATTAGCATTGTT
>Ga0209829_10001795_pt1 | contig 16917 bp, 20 predicted proteins | sample C_140205_EF_Meta_FD_187311 | JGI IMG/M metagenome (GOLD analysis project Ga0209829, IMG submission 187311) | Freshwater microbial communities from Lake Croche, Canada to study carbon cycling - C_140205_EF_MetaG (SPAdes) (version 2) | ecosystem: Environmental > Aquatic > Freshwater > Lake...
ACCCGGAGGGATCGTGACCGGTAACACGCCCGTGAAGGAGGTCCGCCGGGTCTCCGGTGGCGCCGACGAACATGGCCATCTCGAGGAGTTCCGCACCGATCCGATCGGTCTGATGAGCCGGCTACGACAGGAGTGCGGTGATGTCGGTGCCTTCCAACTCGCCGACAAGCACGTGATTCTGCTGACCGGGGAGGAAGCAAACGAGTTCTTCTTCCGCGCTGCCGACGAGGATCTCGACCAGGCGAAGGCCTACCCGTTCATGACGCCGATCTTCGGAACCGGTGTGGTCTTCGACGCCAGCCCGGAGCGGCGCAAGGAGATGCTGCATAACTCCGCACTGCGCGGCGACCATATGAAGAGCCACGCCGCCACCATCGAGCGAGAAGTTCGCCGAGCGATCGAAAACTGGGGCGACACCGGCGACATCGACCTGCTGGACTTCTTCTCCGAACTGACCATCTACACCTCGACCGCATGCCTGATCGGACCGAAGTTTCGCGAACAACTCGACTCCCGCTTCGCGAACTACTACCACCTTCTCGAGCGCGGCACCGACCCGCTCTGCTACGTCGACCCGTACCTGCCGATCGAGAGTTTCCGGGTCCGCGACGAGGCCCGCGAGGGCCTGGTCGGACTGGTCCAGGAAATCATGAACGGCCGGATCGCCAACCCGCCCACCGACAAGTCCGACCGAGACATGCTCGACGTGCTGGTGTCGATCCCCGGCGACGACGGCAACCTCCGCTTCTCCGCCGACGAGATCACGGGCATGTTCATCTCGCTGATGTTCGCGGGCCACCACACCAGTTCTGGCACATCGTCATGGACGCTGATCGAACTCATGCGGCACGCGGGCGTCTACGCCGAGGTCACAGCCGAACTAGACGACCTCTACGCCGACGGCCAGGAGGTGAGTTTTCATGCGCTGCGCCAGATCCCGAAGCTGGAGAATGTCATCAAGGAGACCCTGCGGCTGCATCCGCCGCTGATCATCCTGATGCGGGTCGCCCAGGATGAATTCGAGGTGCAGGGCTACCCGATCCATGAGGGCGACTTCGTCGCGGCCTCGCCGGCGATCTCCAACCGCATCGCCGAGGACTTCCCGGATCCGGACGCCTTCGATCCGGACCGCTATGAGAAGCCTCGCGAGGAAGATGTGATCCACCGGTGGACCTGGATCCCGTTCGGTGCCGGCCGACACCGCTGCGTCGGCGCAGCATTCGCCACCATGCAGATCAAAGCAATCTTCTCGGTTCTGTTGCGCGAGTACGACTTCGAGATGGTTCAGCCACCCGAGAGCTACCGCAATGACCACTCCAAGATGGTCGTGCAACTGGCCCGGCCCGCTCTGGTCCGATACCGCAAGCGTACCGCGTAGGAGCAACAGAGATGGGTAGCTATCGCGTCGAAGTCGACCTGGACCTGTGCCAGGGACATGCCATGTGCGCTTTGGAGGCTCCGGACTATTTCTCGGTGCCCAAGCGCGGCACCGTCGAAATCCTCGACGCGCAACCACCCGATGAAGCCCGGCCCGATATCGATCGGGCCGTCGAGATGTGTCCGACCCGAGCCCTGTTCATCATCGAGAAGGAGGACTAGACGAATGCCCGCACTGCCCAGAGAACTGTTGGAGGACTTCATCGCGCGGTGGATGGATGCCAACCGGGACGCCGAACGCAAGGGTGACTGGAAGGGCCTGGCCGAGTTCTTTGCACCCGATGCCACCTACGGCTGGAACATCGGCCCCAAAGAGGACGTCATGTGCGTCGGCCGCGACGAGATTCGCGATGTCGCACTTGGCCTCGAGATGGCCGGACTTGAGGGCTGGAGCTACCCGTACCAGAAGGTGATCATCGACGACAAGATCGGCGAGGTCGTCGGCTTCTGGAAGCAGGTCGCCACCGATGCCGAGGGAAACCAGGCGACGATCTATGGCATCGGCGGAAGTTGGTTCCGGCTCAATGCCGACGGGCTGATCGAGTGGCAGCGCGACTTCTTCGACTTCGGTCACGTGCAGAAGCTGTATCTGAAACTCATGGAAGAGGGAAAGCTGTCGAAAGGCATGCAGGAGCGCATCGAGCGCAGCCTGGCCGGGGAGAAACTGCCCGGCTACTACCCCATCGGGCAGGCACCTGTACCGATCTGGTGACTTGACACCCGTCAGGTCCTAAGATGCGACACATAACGAGAACACGTTCTATTTCAGCCCCACAGCCAGTCGGAGGATTGCAGTGAAGACAAAAGGCGCGCTCATCAGGGAGTTCAACCAGCCGTGGGCGATCGAGGAGATCGAGATCGGTGACCCCGCGAAAAACGAGGTCAAGATCCAGATGGAAGCCTCCGGCATGTGCCACTCCGATCACCACCTGGTCACCGGCGGCATCCCGATGTTCGGCTTCCCGGTCCTCGGCGGACACGAGGGCGCCGGCATCGTCACCGAGGTCGGTGAGGGTGTGGAAAGCGTCGCGGTCGGCGATCACGTGGTGTTGTCGTTCATCCCGTCCTGCGGCAAATGTCCGTCGTGTCAGGCCGGTTTGCGCAACCTCTGCGATCTTGGTGCCGGACTGCTGGCCGGCGTCGCGATCTCCGACGGCACCCACCGCATCCATACCGCCGACGGCATGCCGGTGTTCCCGATGACGCTGCTCGGCACCTTTTCTCCCTACATGGTGGTGCACGAGTCCTCAGTGGTGAAGATCGATCCGTCCATCCCGTTCGAGGTGGCCTGTCTCGTCGGCTGTGGTGTCACCACCGGCTACGGATCGGCCACTCACACCGCCCAGATCAAGCCCGGCGAGGACGTCGCAGTGGTCGGTGTCGGCGGCGTCGGCATGGCGGCACTGCAGGGCGCGGTCATCTCGGGCGCTCGCAACATCTTCGTCATCGAGCCGGTCGAGTGGAAGCGCGATGCAGCCCTGAAGTTCGGCGCCACCCACGCCTACCCCGATATCGATGCGGCCATGATGGGCATCGCCGAAGTCACCGGTGGCTTCATGGCCAAAAAGGTGATTGTCACCGTTGGTGAGGTCGATGGTGCCGACGTCGACAACTACATGAACCTCACATCCAAGTCCGGCACCTGCGTGATGACCGCCATCGGCAGCATGCTCGATACGAACGTCACGCTGAACCTGGCGATGCTGACCCTGATGCAGAAGAACCTGCAGGGCACAATCTTCGGCGGCGGTAACCCGCACCACGACATCCCGCAACTGCTGTCGATGTACAAGATCGGCAAGCTCAACCTCGACGACATGATCACCCGGCAGTACCGCCTGGAGCAGATCAACGACGGCTACAAGGACATGTTGGAGGGCCGCAATATCCGCGGCGTTATCCGCTTCACCGACGAGGACCGTTGATCTTGGCCCAAAAGACGACTGAACTGACGCCCGCCCTGGCTGCCTCGCGCGAGTCATGGCGGTGCGTGCAGTCACACGACCGCGAGGGTTGGCTGGCGCTGATGGCGCCGGATGTCGTCATCGAGGATCCGATCGGCCCGTCCTACACCAACCCCGACGGACTCGGCGTGCGCGGCAAGGAGGCGATCGCGGCGTTCTATGACGCCAACATCGCTACCAACACGTTGCGGGTCACCTGCGAAGAGACGTTTCCGTCGAGCTCGCCCAATGAGGTGGCGCACATTCTGGTGCTGCGCAGCGAGTTCGAAGGCGGGATGACCAGCACCGTGCGCGGAGTCTTCTGCTACCTCGTCAACGACGCCGGCCTGATCACCAATCTGCGCGGCTACTGGAACCTTGAGGGTATGCAATTCGGGCAGGCGCAACCGTCGGCGTGACCGACCTGCCACTGCGCGGATTCGGCGTGGTTGTCGTCGGCGGGTCTCGCGGGATCGGGGCCGCCGTCGCAGCACTGTTGGCCCAGCTGGGCGCCGGCGTCGTGGTCAACGGACGGGACGTCGACGTCGTCGCATCGACCGTCGGCACGATCACCTCCGCCGGTGGGAGCGCCGTCGGACTCCCCGGTTCGGCGGCCGATGATTCAGTCGCGACAGCCCTGATCTCGCTGTGCGAGAGCGAGTTCGGTCAGATCAATGCTTTGGTGAACTGCGCTGGAACCGCTGAGCCAGCCGGGTCGTCGATCCTGACCATCAGCCGGCAAGAGTTCCGGGACCTGATCGACGTCCACCTCGGCACGGTGTTTGCCACCTGTCGTGCCGCGGCGCCCCGAATGATCGCCCGAGGCGGTGGATCAATCATCAACACCAGTTCCTTCGCCTATCTCGGTGACTACGGCGGTACCGGCTACCCCGCCGGTAAAGGTGCGGTAAACGGTTTCACCATGGCGATCGCCGCCGAACTCGCCGAGCACGGGGTACGGGCCAACGTGGTGTGCCCGGGTGCCCGGACGCGACTGTCCACCGGCGCCGCTTATGAACAGCAGATCGAGTCACTTCGCCGACGCGGCATGCTCGACGAGGTCAGCGCGCAGGCGGCACTCGACGCCGCACCACCGGAGTACGCCGCGTCGCTATACGCCTATCTGGTCAGCGATCTCTCCACCCGGGTGATAGGTCAGATCCTCATCGCCGCAGGCGGTTTCGTGGGCCGATTCGACCGACCCGCACCCGCACTGCTCGGCTACCGCAACCACGACGGGTCCCCGCCGTGGTCGATCAGCGAGATAGACCGGATGTTTTCCTGAGCCGAACCCTATGCTGGGTCGCATGCCATCGGTCTTCACCATGATCATCAACCGCGACCTGCCGGGTCGATTCGTCTACGAAGACGACGATGTCGTGGCGTTCCTGACCATCGAGCCCATGACACCCGGGCACACCCTGGTGGTCCCGCGCGACGAGGTCGACAACTGGCAGGACCTTGATCCTGCGGTGCTTGATCGCGTGATGCACGTCGCTCAGCGCATTGGCACGGCCGTCTGCGCCGCGTTCGGTGCGCCGCGGGCGGGCCTCATCATTGCCGGGTTGGAGGTTCCGCATCTGCATGTGCACGTATTCCCGGCCTTCAATCTGACCGACTTCGGCTTCGCCAATGTGGACCGCAACCCGTCTCCGGAATCCCTGGACGAGGCCCAGGCCAAGATCATCGCGGCGCTGGGCTGACTGCCGGCAAGCCAGGCGGCGCCGGCAGATCGACGACCCGGGGCAGGGTGACTCGAAACCGGCAGCCAAGCCCGCGCGCAGTCACTACCGAAACCCGACCACCGTGGGCGCGGACCAGCGAGTCGACGATGGACAGCCCAAGTCCGGTTCCGCCACTGGCGCGGGTGCGCGAGGAATCGGTGCGATAAAAACGCTCGAACACCCGTTGGGCGTCGACGGGATCGAGGCCGGGACCTTCGTCGGCGACCTCAAGCACTACGTCGTCGGCCACCGTTCCCACCCGCACCGTGATCCGCGCCGTTTCTGGTGTGTGCTGCAACGCGTTCGCCATCAGATTTCCCAACACCTGCCGGATTCTGGCCTCGTCACCGAGGACTTCAGGTGTGCCGGGCCCGTCGAGAACCTCCATCGCGATCATCCGCGCAGGCGCTACCGACTGTGCATCGTGGACGGTGTCACTGGCCAACGACAACAGATCCACCCGGTTGCGTTCCAGCGGACGCTGCGCGTCGAGTTGAGCCAACAGCAGCAGATCCTCGACCAGTCCGCCCATTCGCCGGGACTCACTCTCGATTCGGGACATCAACATCTCGACATCCTTGGCCGCGCCCTGACGGAACAATTCGGCGAAGCCCCGGATGGTGGTCAGCGGCGTGCGCAACTCATGGCTTGCGTCGGTGATGAACCGGCGCATCCGGTCCTCGGAGATTCGAGCCTTCTCGGCCGAGGCATCCGAGGACGCAACTGCATGCTGGATTTGGGTGAGCATCCCGTTGAGGGCAAGCGCGAGTTGACCCACCTCGGTTCCGGCATCGCCCTGCGGCACGCGGCTGCCGAGGCGGCCTTCGGCGATAGCGGCGGCAGTCTTTTCGACTTCGAGCAGCGGTTGCAGGCTTCGCTGAACCACCCAGTAACCGGCGATGCCGAGGACTACGAGAACTGCTGTGCCGATACCGGCCTGTAGCCAGATCAGCGAGCGGACCGTCGATTGAATATCGGAGAGATCGATTGCGACGGTGATCAATTCACCATTTGATCCGCGTACAGACACCGCACGCCACTGCACTGCCGAGTCGCCGACTGACGTGATGGTCACCGGGACCGGACCTACATCGTTGCTCTCCGGCAGCGCCGGACGCGCCTTCCGGTCGTTGATCGCCATCCACACCTCGCCTGAAGTGTCGACACCCTGAACGTAGAAATTGGATGGCGGACGCGTCGGGTTCGGCTGCCGAAACGTCGGCAATTCCTGACGAGGCTCCTGAGCCCAGCCCGTCGAGGCGTCAATCAGCGACTGGTCCACCCGGTTGATCAGGCTCTGCCGCAGGATGGAGGTGACCGCGATACCCGATGCCAACAGCCCGCACGCCACCAGCAGCAGCATCGCGGCAACCAGGCTCACCCGCAAAGGCAGCGCGCGTGACCAGTGGCCTCCCATTCCGCCATTGTTCACCGGGGCACGCCGGTTTACCGTGGCTCCCGCAATACGTACCCGACACCACGCAGTGTGTGCAGCAGGTGCCGATCACCGGTGTCGATCTTGCGGCGGAGATAAGAGACGTAGGACTCGACGACGTTGACGTCACCACCGAAGTCGTAATGCCACACGTGGTCCAGGATCTTCGGCTTGCTCAGCACCGTGCCGGCATTGATCACGAAATACCGCAGCAGGGTGAACTCGGTTGGCGACAGGGATACCAGTTCTCCGGCCTTCCAGACCTCATGGGTGTCCTCGTCGAGTTCGATGTCGGCGAATGTCAGACGTGACACCTTGGGTTCGTCGACTGCCTTGCCGGCCCGGCGGAGGATGACCCGCAACCGGGCAACGACCTCCTCGAGGCTGAACGGTTTGGTGACATAGTCATCGCCACCGAGAGTCAACCCGGCGATCTTGTCCTGCACGCTGTCGCGGGCGGTCAGAAACAACGCCGGAGCATCGATACCGTCGGCACGTAACCGACGCAGGACGCCCAGCCCGTCCATCCCCGGCATCATCACGTCCAGAATCACCGCGTCGGGCCGGATCTGACGTGCAAGGTCGAGTGCCGCGGTGCCACTGGTGGCGGTATGTACCTCGAAGCCCTGGAACTTCAGGCTCACCGCGAGAAGTTCGACAATGTTGATCTCGTCGTCGACGACCAGGATGCGGGCCTCCGGTGCGGCTTCGGGCCGTGGCTGCGGTGTGGCTGAGAGCATGCTCCCAATCTGCTCCCTCCGGGGTGGCTCAGAGCTGCGAACTCACTGTGAGGTTGCTGTGAGCCTCGAAGGCTAGGGTCTGGCGGGACCACGGCAATAGACTTCAGCTATGGATTGGGCAAAGGCTCTGGTTGACCTGGCGGTCGCGCCGGTACGAGTGGGCTTGGCGGCCGCAGATGCCGGCCTGATGGCCGCTGAAGCCGCCATCGGTTTCGCAAAAAGCAACCTCGGCGATGCCGCCTTTCCCTCGGCGCGAGACTCTGTCGTCCACCTGCTGGGCCTTGATGAAACCGTCGAGCGCGCCAACAAACTCGCTGCGCTCATCGAGGACGATGCCCCACTGGGCCGCGCCTTGGCGACCGACGGCCCACTGGACCGCTTGATGCGCCCCGGCGGACTCATCGACCGGCTCACCGCACCCGACGGCGTGCTGGAACGGCTGACCGCCGAGGGCGGCGGCCTGGAGCGCGCATTGGCCGAAGGCGGCTTGGTCGACCAACTGCTGGACGAGGGCGGATTGTTCGACCGCGTCCTCGCCGAGGACGGCCTCGCAGACCGGCTGCTGGCCGAAGGTGGTCTGATCGAGAAGCTGACCGCCCGCAACGGTCCATTGGAACAACTCGCCGATGTCGCCGATACCCTCAACCGGCTGACACCGGGACTGGAAGCGCTGGCCCCGACCATCGAGACGCTACGCGAGGCGGTCACCACGCTGAGCATGGTGGTTAATCCACTGAGCAATATCGCCGAGCGCATCCCGCTACCCGGCCGGCGGCTTTGGCCGTTCCGGGATGACGACGAGTGACCGGTTAGGCTATGCCGTGGTCAAACCCGGCCACCGCCGGTCGCGCCGCGCCTCCTTAGCTCAGTGGTAGAGCACTCGCCTTGTAAGCGAAAGGTCGTCAGTTCAATCCTGACAGGGGGCTCCGCTCACACCCGGTCGCTCACCCCCGGCCCTCCCAGTCAATTACCAGGAAGCCGTCTTACCGTGAGGTCCATGAACCTCATTCTCAAGTCAGCACTCGTAGCCGCAGGTATTGGTCTGACGGCTGCCTTCGGAAGCACCGTCGTTGCCAACGCGAGCCCGGCGAGTTCGGTGTCGGCCCAGGACAGCGACAACAATGTCGACGGTGCCGCGATCGATACGGACGGCACCCAGGGCACTTACAAGCCGGCGACGGACGGCTCCGTCATCGGCGCCCAGATGTCCACACCGCAGTACAAGGCGGGCGGCTAGTTCGTCGGCCCCAGCACCGCCGTCGGCAGCCGAGTTTGCCGACGATCCTGGCCCCCGCGAACGCAGCCAGACAATTACCGCAAAGATTTCGCTGATCGCGCGCAGCGGTGCTAGCTTACGGAACGGATCTTCGGAACGCCGTCAGCGAAGGGAGCTGTTGTGCTCGGCTCAGCCACCACTGCTTTGGGCGTCGATCATCAGATCGTTGATCATCAGACCCAGGTCACCCGCGGCGCACTGGCCGGCATGGCGGCCGACCGTGATCGGTTGTCACACCTGCTGAGGGGGCTGGCGGCCGAACTCGACGGGCTCGACCGCCGGCTGTCGGATCTCAACTGGCTGCGCGCCCGGCCCACCGGTCCGGTCGAGGATGAGAATCCCTGCGAGCGAATGGCACTCGAGACTCAGCGCGAGCAAATCACCGCACGCCTGCACGTCATGGCCGCGCAACTCAGTCAACTCGACGTCGTACTGTCCGATCTGAGAGGCTACGACCAGATCCCCACCACACGCGTCGGAACCTGCCCGCACTGCGGCTATCCGAGTCTCGGATCGGGTTGGTGCGCCTACTGCCGGCCGCACCTTCTTGCCCGCTGACCCGTACCGGGCGCTACGCGGGCCCGATTCGTTCGGAGTCATAGATGAGCAGACGCCCGTCCTCAAGCACCACCGACAGCCAACGATCCTCGGTGTCGACACCGCCATCACGCAGAACATAGCGAAGCCGCGCAACCACGCTTGTCGCATCGCGGGGCGTGACCGACAACAGCGACACCGACTCGATCGTCGACCAGAAGCTCAGAAAATCCTCCCGGCCCGCGCGCTGCTGATAGTGGCTGTCCAATTTGTCCCAGGCTCCCGAGGTGTCGCCGGGAAGATCACCGTAGAAGCCGGTGACGAGATCGCGCATCGCCTCGAAGGTGACCGGGGCCGAGGGAGACGCTGGCGTCCCTGCGGTGGTGCTTGTGGTGGTTGCGGTGGTGGCAGCAGTGGAGGTGGTGGTTGCGGATCGCGACGTTGAGGTGGTCGGCTTCGCGGTGGACGGCGGCGGCGATTCATCGCGCGGCCACACGGCGAACACCAGCGCACCCAGGATTGCGACCAGAGCCAGCGCAGCCACTGCCCAGGGCCAGCGCGACGTCGGGGCGGCCACTTGTAGCGGCGGCTCAGCAACACCCGCGGGATAGTCGGTCGGCAGGATCGAGGTGCCCCGCTGTGCGGGCGGTTCCGGAGTCGGTGGAATCGGCGGCCCAGGCGGAGTCTGCGGGCCGGGCGGTACCGAAGCGCGAAAGACCGGCGGCCGGCTTCGGCCGGACGATGCGGCGTGGCCCAACGCGTTCGCGAAGTCCATACACATGCGGAACCGGTCATCAGGATTCTTTGACAGTGCTTTGGCCAGAACAGGATCCAGCGCAGCGAGATCCGGACGCACATCGGAAAGCCTCGGCGGTGGAGCGTTGAGATGCCGCCCGATCACCACCGCCGGGTTGGATGAGCCGAACATCGGCGACCCAGTCAGAAGGTGATAAGCCGTCGCGGCCAGGCCATACTGGTCCGCACGGCCGTCGATTGCCGATCCGGTGAGCTGCTCCGGTGCGGCATAGTTCACCGTTCCCAGCGTCACGTTGGTGTCGGTCAGACCGCTCACCTCCGCAGTATTGCGGGCAATTCCGAAGTCGCCCAACAGAACCCGGCGTCGCCCGCGTTCAGGTTTGGTCAGCAGGATATTGGGCGGCTTGATATCCCGGTGTAGCAGTCCGCGGCCGTGGGCGTAGTCCAGTGCATCGGCCACCGCCGACACGATCTCGACGACTTCCCAGGCCGGCATTCCGGTGGCATAACGCTCGCGCAGCAGCCGGCCAGCGTCGGGACCGTCGATGTAGTCCATCGAGATCCACAGTTGCCCGTCGAACTCTCCGCGGTCGTGGATACCGACGATATGCGGGTTGTACAGCGTTGCTGCAAGTTCGGCCTCCCGATTGAACCGGGCCCGAAACTCGGAATCCACCGACATCTCGGCGGGCAGGATCTTCAGCGCGTCCTGGCGCGGTAGCCGGGGATGTTCGACCAGGTAGACCTCGCCCATGCCACCGAAACCGAGTGGTCGCAGAATGTGGAAACCGGCGAAGTACTCACCGCTGGCCAACGGCATCCGGTGCTCAGTCCTCGTCGCCGTCGCCGGGCCGCGGGCGGTCACCGAACAATGACCGGCGAGCCTGCTGATGGCCGTATACGCCTTCGGCGTAAGCGGTCTCGGCATGCTGGGTGAAATCGACACCGCTGGCCTCATCCTCAGCGCTGAGCCGGAAGCCCATGGTTCGCTCGATCAGCGCGGCCAATCCGTAGCTCACCGCGAAGGCGTAGGCGGCTACCGCCGCCATGGCAAGGGCCTGCTTACCGAGCAGACCCAGTCCGCCACCGAAGAACAGGCCCTGAGCGCCGCCGGTCATCACCTCGGTGGCGAGCAGACCGATCAGCAGTACACCGACCACACCGCCAACGAAATGCACGCCGACCACGTCGAGTGAGTCGTCGTAGTTGAGCTTGAACTTCAGACCAATCGCGAACGAGCACACGATGCCCGCCAACAGTCCGACGACCGCGGCACCAAACGTGTTCACCGTTCCACATGACGGTGTGATCGCCACCAGTCCGGCGACCACGCCGGAGGCCGCACCGAACGTGGTGGGCTTGCCGTCCCGGATCTGTTCGACCGAAATCCACCCCAGCATGCCCAGGCAGCCCGCAACAAGGGTGTTGAGGAAGATCGCGGATGCCAATCCGTTGGCCGCCAGTGCTGAACCGGCATTGAACCCGAACCAACCGAACCACAGCAGCCCGACGCCTAGGAGCACGAAGGGCAGGTTGTGCGGCCGCATCGCCTCCACCTTGAAACCAAGTCGCGGACCGAGGACCAACGCGAGTGCCAGTGCTGAGGAACCGGAGACGATCTCGACGACGAGTCCGCCCGCATAGTCCAGCACGCCCATCTTGAACAGCCAGCCGCTCGGAGCCCACACCCAATGCGCCACAACGGAATACACCGCCACCGACCAGACGGGAACAAAAACCATCCACGCTGCGAACTTGGCCCGATCAGCGATCGCGCCACTGACCAGGGCCGCGGTGATGATCGCGAAACTGAGCTGGAAAGTGGCGTACAACAATTCCGGTACCGGACCGTGAACGGTGTCCGGGCCGATCCCCCGCATTCCCGCGTATGTCAACCCGCCGATGAATCCGCCGCCGTCGGAGAACGCCAGGGTGTAGCCGACCAGCAGCCAGGCCACCGTGACGAGGGGGATGGAGATGAAGCTCATCATGATCATGTTGAGCACACCGGAGGTGCGGACCATGCCCCCGTAGAAGATTGCCAACCCGGGCGTCATCAGTAGCACGAGTGCGGTGCTCGTCAGCAGCCACGCGGTGGCGGCAGGATCTATGTCACCCAACTGAAGACTCCTTTGATCACGCCTGCCGAGGATGGTTCAGGCGCATGTTCGCCATAGACGGTAAACCGTGGCGTGATTCAAGTCGGCATCCTCACCACCCCATCGAGCCGGGGCCGCCCTTGAACGGGCCAACGACCCGGCTGGTGATCCAGCCGCCGTAAAAACCGCCCGGCTGCGCCACCACGGTCTCGCCGTCGACGGCGCACCGGTCCACCTGGCCTGCCATCACGGCGATGGCATCGGTGATCGGTTGGAACCCCGGTGTGGGCCCGGGGTAACTCCACGCGGCTTTGGGTGCGACCCGGGTTCCGGAGACGAGGTCGAAGTAGCGTGCCTGGCCCTTCCACTCGCACCACGACTGGCCGGGCGCGTCACGCAGTGCCCCGGCAACGAAGGCGTCCCGCGGCAGATAGTAGGTCGGCGGGTGGCTGGTCTCCAGGACCCGCCATCCGCGGTCGGTGGATGCGATCACCTCGCCGCCGAGTTCGACAGTGACCCGACTGGTGAACGGTTCGAGCCGGGGAGGACGCGGATAGTCCCATACCGACTCCTGGCCGGGTCCGGGTTTTTCCGGGTTCGGACGCACCGTCAAACCCCTGGTGCGACCACGCCGCGGAGTCCGTCGGCGCCGAACAGCGGCTCGAGCATTCCGGACAGGTCGGGTCCGCGCCGCAGTCCGTGGCCGCCGTCGACGTTGATCACCTGACCGGTGATCCAACTCGCGGCGTCACTGAGCAGGAACATCGCAAGATTGGCGACATCGTCGACCTCACCGGTCCGCGGCAATGGTGTGCACTGCCGGTAGTCCTCGCTGACCTCCGGAGAACTGAGCAGCACCTCCACCAGTTCGGTACGAATCAGGCCCGGCCGGATGCCGTTGACCCGCACCCACGACGGGCCGAGTTCGTCGGCCGCCAACAACATCAGGTGGTCCAGGGCGGACTTGCTGACGCCGTAGGCACCGAACCAGCGATGCACATTGCTGGCCGCGATAGAGGAGATGCCGACGAACGACCCGCCCCCGGCCCGGACCATCTCCCGGGCACTGTGCTTGACCATGTACATGGTGCCGTTGACGTTGAGGTCCACGGTCCGCCGCCAGGCCTCGGAATCGATCTGGGTGACCGGGCCGATGGTCTCCGATCCGCCCGCGCAATGCACCACGCCGTGCAGGCGTCCATTCCAGGCCGTCGCTGCGGCGACGGCACCGGCGACCTGATCCTCGTCGGTGACGTCAGCCGGGTGGGCCACGACATCACCTGCCTGGGCCTCGGCCTTGATCTCTGCGGCGGCCGCGGTCAAGCGATCGGCGTTGCGACCGACGATCACCACGTTCGCGCCAGATCGCGCCAGGCCGGCGGCCACACCCTTGCCGATACCGCTTCCGCCGCCGGTGACCAGGTAGGTCCGGTCGATGAACGAGAGTTGCATGCAGTACTCCTTCGATTACTCCGCGAGTCGGTCACGTCCGCACGGTGAAACACCCAGGTGAGGCTGGAACGAGAGATCACACTAGTATCGGTTGTAACAGCTGTGGCGATGTCTGCGAATCATGAGGGTGACGTGCACCATCCGCGCAGCCGAACAGAAAGCAATGCCATGACTTTGAGAACCCCCACGCAACGTCTGCTGGTCGCCGGCGGCTTCACGCTCGCCATCTCCGCGGCACCGATCGTTGCCGCCCTGGCCGCGTCGGCAACCGGGCCGGTGATGCCTGCGGTCGCAACCTGTCCGACCGGCGAGACCCTCGATACCGCCAGCGGCGCGTGCAAGCCAAACACCGACCAGACCGTGCCGACGCCCAACCCGATTGAGCCCGGCGCCACGTCCCTGCAGCCCAACTCGATCACCGGTTCACAGCCCGGCAACGTCGGCAGGCTGCCGGAGGTCAACGGTATCCCCTGCAACGGCTCGAACACCGCTGAGTGCATCGGTCTGTCCGAGAACAACATGACAGCAGTCCCGCAGCCGAAGACCTCCATCTCGTCCAGCCAGTAGTCGGGAATGGCTTAGAGTTAGCCCATGCCCGCAAAAACTGACTCTGCTGATATCGACGACGTTGAGCCGTTGGCCGACAGCACAGCGCGCCAGGCCAGGCGCGTGGTAGCCGCATACGCCACCGACGCCGACGAGTGCCGGGTGTTCCTGTCGATGCTCGGCATTGGACCGTCCAAGCTCGAGGCCTAATGGCAGCCGGAGACGCCGGCACCGTAGGGTCCGGAACCTCCGACTTCGTGGTGGTGGCCAACCGACTGCCCATCGACATGGACAGGCAGCCAGACGGAACAATCGTCTGGAAACGCAGTCCCGGCGGTCTGGTGACCGCTCTTGAGCCGCTGCTGCGACGCAACCGTGGGGCCTGGATCGGCTGGCCCGGCGTCGTCGACGGTGACGAGGATCCGATCACCGAGAACGGTCTGCAACTCTTCCCGGTCCGGCTCAGCGCGGAGGACGTCGAGGACTACTACGAGGGCTTCTCCAACGCCACCCTGTGGCCGCTCTATCACGACCTGATCGTCAAGCCGATCTACGAGCGCCACTGGTGGGACCGCTACGTCGACGTCAACCGGCGCTTCGCCGAAGCGACGTCGCGGGCGGCAGCCGAGGGCGCCACCGTGTGGGTGCAGGACTACCAGTTGCAACTGGTACCGAAAATGCTGCGCACCCTGCGGCCTGACCTGACAATCGGCTTCTTCATGCATATTCCGTTCCCGCCGGTTGAGATCTTCATGCAGATTCCGTGGCGGGCCGAGATTATCGATGGTCTGCTGGGCGCCGACCTGGTCGGCTTCCACCTCGCCGGCGGCGCACAGAACTTCCTGCTGCTGTCTCGACGCCTGGCAGGAGCCGAGACCTCACGTGCCTCGATCGGGGTTCGGTCCCGCTTCGGTGAGGTTGATCTCGGCTCCCGCAAAGTCAAGGTCGGCGCTTTCCCCATCTCCATCGACTCCGCCGAACTCGACCGAAAAGCCCGAGAACGCGCAATCCGTAAGCGCGCCAAGGAGATCCGCGCCGAATTGGGCAACCCGCGCAAGATTCTGCTGGGTGTGGACCGGCTCGACTACACCAAGGGCATCGAGGTCCGTCTCGAGGCGTTCTCGGAATTACTCGCCGAAGGCCGGGCCAAGCGTGACGACACCGTTCTGATTCAGTTGGCGACTCCGAGCCGCGAACGGGTGGACAGCTACCGCATGCTGCGCCATGACGTCGAGCAACAGGTGGGCCATATCAACGGCGAGTACGGCGAGGTCGGTCACGCGGTGGTGCACTACCTGCACCGACCGGTACCCCGCGACGAATTGGTCGCCTTCTTCGTCGCCAGCGACGTCATGTTGGTCACCGCGTTGCGTGATGGCATGAACCTGGTCGCCAAGGAGTACGTGGCCTGTCGCAGCGATCTCGGCGGCGCCCTGGTGCTCAGCGAATTCACCGGCGCGGCAGCCGAATTGCGTCAGGCCTACCTCACCAATCCGCATGATCCGGAGGGCGTCAAGGACGCCATCGAGGCCGCGCTCAACCAAACTCCCGAGGAAGGCCGGCGTCGGATGCGAGCATTGCGCCGTCAGGTGCTGTCCCACGACCTGGACCGCTGGGCGCGCTCATTTCTCGACGCCCTGGCGGATACGAAAACCAGCCCGGATTAGCTGCTAGTCCTCCATCAGGCCGGTCGCGCCGAAAGTGCGCTCAGGGTCGCGATCGGAGAAGTACTCGCGCATCGAGGCGTTCAGCGCGGCCGGATCCCAGGCTGCGCCGTCGGCACGGAACCGATGCTCGGCCGTCGGGGCGGCGACCAGTGCCACTGTCGGCCCGTAGACGACGAACAACTGTCCGTTGACGGCGGCGGCATCCGGTGAGGCCAGGAATCGCACCAGGCTGACCACATGTTCGGGTGACAGCGGATCGATCTCCCCGGATGCCAATTGCGGTGCCGCACCGAATACTTCGGCTGTCATCGCAGTGCGCGCCCGCGGGCAGATGACGTTGGCGCATACGCCGTACCGTCCAAGCGCCCGGGCGGCGGTCAGAGTGAGCGCGGTGATGCCGGCTTTGGCGGCGCCATAATTGGCCTGCCCGACCGGCCCCATCAGACCTGCCTCCGAGGAGGTGTTGATGATTCGGCCGTACACCGAACCGCCCGAGTCCTTAGCCTGGCTGCGCCAGTAGGTGGCGGCATTGCGGGTGAGCAGGAAATGACCGCGCAGATGCACCGCGATCACTGCATCCCAGTCCTCATCGGTCATGTTGAACAACATCCGGTCCCGGGTGATGCCGGCATTGTTGACCACGATGTTGAGTCCACCCAGACCGTCGGCGCAGGCGACCAACTCGTCGGCGGTGGAACGTGCGCTGATGTCGCCGGCAACCGCGACGGCCTTGGCGCCGAGGGCACTGATCTCGTCGAGAACATCGGAGGCATCCAGTGCTTGGGCCATATCGTTGACGACGATGGTGGCCCCGGAACGGGCCAGGCCGATGGCCTCGGCGCGGCCGAGGCCGGCGGCGGCACCGGTCACCACCGCGACACGTCCGGACAGATCGGTCGACAGCTCAGGTGCGGTCAATTTTGTTAATACCTCTAGTCTCTGCGGGTCAGGGCAGCGCGCGGACACTCGGCAATGGCTTGTTCGGCCAGTGCCTCCTGATCGGCGGGAATGGGATCAATCGTGATCATCACGTAGTCCTCGGCGTCGAGTTCGAACAACTCGGGGGCGATTCCCACGCAGACCGCATTTCCTTCGCAGCGGTCGCGGTCGACGACGATTCTCATCACAACCTCCTAAGGGCCCCGCCGGGGGTCCCCGGCTATCCGCAGCACCACCATACGACCGGTTCGGCCGGTCACCGATCCTGACGGCGCTGGAAAGTCAGACTAGAACGTGTTACAACCAAGGGTGTCGGCGGGTTGCCGACGACCCCACCGAACCGGAGGTCAGACGGATGCGGATCAG
>Ga0209829_10001798_pt1 | contig 16894 bp, 15 predicted proteins | sample C_140205_EF_Meta_FD_187311 | JGI IMG/M metagenome (GOLD analysis project Ga0209829, IMG submission 187311) | Freshwater microbial communities from Lake Croche, Canada to study carbon cycling - C_140205_EF_MetaG (SPAdes) (version 2) | ecosystem: Environmental > Aquatic > Freshwater > Lake...
GTGCCATCGCCAAAACGTGCTGCCGTACACTGGCCTGCCGCAGTGTGACGAGCATGTCGAGGAAGGATCGGTCCGAAAAGAGCTGCGTTCCAAGCCTTTTGTGAACGCACATTTTCGTGGCTGCAAGTTTTCCCATGTGGCTGCAAGTTTTCCCATGTGGCTGCAAGTTTTCAACTTGCAGAATCGACACGATGAAATCTTGTCGCCACAAAGAAGGGTAGGCCAGGGGAATTTGACCCGTGGCAGCAAGTTTTCAACGTGCTGATTCGACAAGAGACAAGATGAAATCTTGTCGCCACAAGACATGCGGGCATCTGATCCTTAACTGGTTCCGAGCCAGGGGTTTTTCAATTGTGGCTGCAAGTTTTCCCATGTGGGTGCAAGTTTTCAACTTGCACTTTCCCTCGACAAGATGAAATCTTGTCGCCACAAGAGACACGATGGAATCTTGTCGCCACAGGGAGAAGAGGAGGGGAGAGAAAGATGGGATCGAGCCAGGGGTTTTTTGAATTGTGGCAGCAAGTTTTCCCATGTGGGTGCAAGTTTTCAACTTGCACTTGCCTTCGACAAGATGAAATCTTGTCGCCACAAGAGATACAGGCATCTGATCCTCAGCTGGTTCCGAGCTGGAGGCAGTGATCTCATCGGGCGTCGACGAGGGATTCAACGGCAAGGTGCAACTGACCGGCAGAAAAGCCTATGGATTGAGAACGCCGCAAGGCCTCGAAATCTCACTGTTTCACCCGATCGGGTACACCCTACCCGAGCCGAAATGTACCCACCGATTCTGCTGAGGAGGCTTTGTCAGAGGGCAGTTTCAGCCAATGGGAAAAAGGTCACCAAAACTGCAAAAGCCGGCATAGCGGGCTGTCAACACACAGCCTGCCCGACCGCACGAGGCGGTCGCGAGTGCGCCGCACTCGGACAAAACGGACGTTTTGCAAGTGAAAACCGCTTCATGGCCGACAGGGCATGAACGACTTTTTCCACAGGCAGACTAGGATGAGGGGGATCGTGGCTCCTCGCTTCCCCTCCGCATGCTTGAAAGGTTTTCCCCACCTCATGGCCCAGAAACGCGACACCATCAAGCGACCCGCTGACCGCCGGCAAAATATGGGCGGTTCGAATCTGGTCTGGTCGCTGCTTGCGGCGGGTGTTGCCGGACTGTTTGCCCTGAGTCTGATCACCTCCACGCCCGATGTCGAACTGTCATACAGCGACCTTGAAAAGCTCATCCGCGCAGCCGGTGGGCCGGCTGCCAGGCAGGAGGCTGCCGGCGGCGGCCCCGCCATGCGCGAGCAGAAAGCGAGCGATTCCATCCAGTGGGTTGAAGTTGCCCATGGCGGCCGCGAGGGCCGGCAGACGGCCCGTTACGGGGATCTTCAGGAGGTGATGATCGGGGCCTTCCAAGTCTCGGGGACGGTCCGGGAATGGACCGGTGCCTCTGCCATCAAGCCACCGGCGGAGGAAGACCGCCCATCCTCAGCCACCGCTGCGGCCACCGATGGGACCGGCACGCTGCGCCGGTTTCACACCGCAAAGCTGCCCAGCGAAAACTCCGAGAGCCAGCTGATGCGGCTGCTTTCGGAGCACGGCGTGCCCTTCCGCTACGAAGAGGCTCCCAGCCCGTGGCGCAACTGGCTGCCGATGCTTTTCCTCACCGGCCTCTTCGGTGTTGTCTTCTTTATGATGATGCGTCGGCTCGGCGGCGCGGGCAGCCCGATGGCATTTGGACGGAGCCGCGGCAAGATGTATGCCCAGGAAGACTTGGGCATCACCTTCGACGACATCGCCGGCATCGACGAGGCCGTCGACGAACTCCGCGAGGTGGTGGAATTCCTGCGCAGCCCCGAAAAATACCAGGCCCTTGGTGGCCACATCCCGAAGGGAGTGCTGCTGGTGGGCCCGCCTGGCACCGGCAAAACGCTGCTGGCCAAGGCGATCGCCGGCGAAGCGGGCGTGCCCTTCTTCGGACTCTCCGGCAGCGACTTCGTCGAGATGTTCGTGGGCGTGGGAGCGGCGCGGGTTCGCGACATGTTCCAGCAGGCGGCCGCCAAGGCCCCCTGCATCATCTTCATCGATGAGCTTGACGCCTTGGGCAAGACGCGAGGCACGAGCGTGGTCGGCGGGAACGACGAGCGCGAGCAGACGCTCAACGCCCTGCTCGTCGAGATGGACGGCTTCGGCAGCAACAGCGGCGTGATCGTGCTGGCCGCGACCAACCGGCCCGAGACGCTCGATCCGGCGCTCCTGCGGCCCGGTCGCTTCGACCGGCACGTGCTGGTCGACCGACCTGACGTCCGCGGCCGCGAGGCGATCCTGCGGGTGCACGTCGCCAACGTGAAGCTTGATCCGGCTGTGAATCTCGAACAGATCGCCCGAATCACGTCGGGCTTCGTGGGAGCCGACCTCGCCAATCTCGTCAACGAGGCGGCGTTGCTCGCGGCCCGCAACAACAAGTCGTCCGTCGGCATGCAGGAATTCGACGAAGGAGTCGAGCGGGTGACGACAGGGCTGGAAAAGAAAAAACGCGTTATCCACGAGGACGAGAAGAAGCGGGTTGCCTACCATGAGGCCGCCCATGCGCTGGTGGCCTTCTCGCTGCCCAACACCGATCCGGTGCATAAGGTGTCGATCATCCCGCGTGGCCTGGCGGCGCTTGGCTACACCATGCAGAGGCCGGAGGACGACCGCTACCTGCTCACGCAGAGCGAGTTGGAGAGCCGCATTGAGGTGCTCCTCGCCGGAACGATCGCCGAGGAGACGGTCTACGCCGACGTCTCCACCGGTGCCCAGAACGACCTCGAGCGAGCCAGCGAGATCGCTCGCTCGATGGTGATGGATTATGGCATGAGCCGGCTGGGACGGGTGACCTACCGAGAGAGCCCGCGGTCGCCGTTTCTCGCCGCCGCCGGCGCTGACCTGCACCGCGCTCGGAGCCACAGCGAGCAGACCGCGAGGGAAATCGACGAGGAGGTCCGCCGAATCATCGACACCGCTATGGAACGCGTGCGCCGAATCATCGAATCCCGCCGCGTGGCGTTGGAGGCCATCACCAAACGGCTGATCGAATGCGAGGTGATCAATGGCGAGGAACTGCGGACGATCATCGAAGCGTCCTTGGGCGCCCCGCTTCTTGTGCCCGGCACCGAGGCCGAACGACGCACCCCGAGAACCATGCCGGGCGATGCCTCCGAGCTTGGACTGGGCCCGGCCGACGCTTCCGTCTGAATCGCCGGCCTTGCACGGCCGGACATTCATCGCAACCGCTACGGTCGATTGCCTGGCGGGATCGCTTGAGGCGGGGGCCAACGGCAACCGATACCCCCAGCATCCTCTTTGGTTCCCGATTGGATCTGGATCCCGCCCCCGGCGGGCAGTGCAGCGATGTGGAAGAGCGTATTTCTCGCGACCGGAATCTTCGCCTGCGTGGCGGGCCTTGAGCTATTGCTCATTGACTCCGCCGTGTTGCTGCCCGTGGACGGCCGAGGCGATCCCAGTATGTTCACCGCCCCCGACTGGGCGCCGTGGAGCCTGATCTCGGCGGGAGCCGTCACGATTCTGCACTTCTGCTCGCTGCCGACTGTCCTCGCAAAGGCCTCTGCAGGCCCGGCGACGGCGGAGTCCCGGTTTCGCTGAGAGTCCGTAAAAAAAGTCGTTCGTGCTCCCACCGGCCATGCCGCGAGTGTCCGCTTGAAAACCTGCTTTGAGTGCAGGTGGTGTGCGCCCTGCCCTGCCGGTTGGTTGTATCCTTGGAAGGCATCTGCATTCCAAGCCGCGGTTCTATTGCCATGATCACCACCCGCTTCCATCCGCCCAAGGACACCGTCCTCTATGACGGCCAGTGCGGGTTCTGCCGGAGCCAGATTGCAGTGCTGCGGCGGCTCGACCTGACAGGCCGGCTGGCCTTCCTGTCTCTGCACGATCCAGGTGTGGCCCGCGACTTTCCTGAGATCCCGCCGGCTGATCTGCTTGAGCAAATGTATGTGGTCGATCCGCGAGGCCGGGCCCGCGGCGGTGCCGATGCAGTCCGCCACCTCACGCGGCAGTTAGTGCTCCTCTGGCCGCTGGCCCTGCTGCTGCACGTCCCCGGCACGATGCCGATCTGGAAGCGGCTCTACGCATTCGTGGCCCGCCACCGCATGCGGATCGCGGGCTCATGCGCCGACGGCACCTGCCGGCTCCCGTGAGGCGACTGCCTTCGCGAGAACCATCCGCAGCTCTCTTCGCGCACCAACACGGCATCATGCCGTTTGACGCGGTCGCCTCCAGCCTATGGCTTTCGCACGCCCAGGAAGAGGAGATGCTGCCACGGCAGCCGATCAAACTCCTCCACAATCTCAAATCCGGCCGGCTCCAGCTCGGCCCGCACCTGCGCCTTCGTCATCTTGTGGAGCGGCTTGATCGGCACCGCCGGATCCTCCCCTCGAAATTCCACCAGCACCAGCCGGCCATCCTCCGCCAGACTGGCTTTGATCTTCTCGAGCATGGCCTCGGGATGTGAGAACTCGTGATAGACATCCACGCACAGCACGAGGTCGACGGCGGCCGCTGGCAACCGCGGATCGATCGGCGTGCCGAGCACGGGTCGGATGTTCGTCAGTCGCGCCTCCGCCGCCTGGCGGGCCAGCATCTGCAGCATCTCCGGCTGAATATCGACGGCGTAGACGATGCCACGCGGGCCGACCATCCTCGCCAGTTGAAGCGAGTAGAAGCCGTTGCCGCATCCCATGTCGCAGACGGTCTGTCCCGGCCGCACCTGCAACGCCTTCAGCATCGTTCGGCAGTCTTCTTCACGCTGCCGGCTCTCGCGGACCAGCCACGGAGCTCCCGTGAAATGCATCGTCTGGGCAATCTCCCGCCCCATGAAATGCGTCTGGCCCGGAGGCATCTCGCCCGTCCGATCGACGGCGTCGTCGATCGCCACGGCCTTCGCCGGCTCACCGGCCGTGCACGCCAGCGGCATGCGCGATCCGATCATCAACAACAGCAGCGGCAAGGCGGTGATTCTCATACTCACGGAGAGTATAAGGCCACGACGGCCACCACGCGCCATGCGGCGCCATGCGCTCAGGCCGCCTTGGCCCCGGGCCGCAGCCCCGCCGCCCCGGCCTCGTCGAAGAAGCTGATGATCGTGATCCCGCTCTTTCCGGCGAAATCTGCCAGCTCATCGGGATCGACAAGGATGGTCCGGCCCGCCTCGATCGCGAGCACCGAGGCTCCGGCGGCCCGCAGCGACTGGAGCGTGCCGATCCCGATGGTCGGCATGTCGAATCGCAGATCCTGGCGGGGCTTCGCGACTTTCACCACCACCAAGCCGCCGCCGCCGCACAGCCGGCCCGCGCGGCGGATGCATTCATCCGTGCCCTCGATGGCCTCTAACGCCACAGGTGCCCGGTTCTTCACCACCACCGTCTGCCCGATATCGAGCCGGCCCAGCTCCTTCGCCAGTCGCCATCCAAAGGCGACATCGGCTTCCTCCGCAGCCGACAGCGGTCGACCGGCGAGCACGCCGCCGGAGGCGAGCAGCTCGGGCGCGAAGTCGGTTGCCGGACAGATCCGGATGCCCCAACCCTCGAAGGCCGTCGTGATCGCGGACAGCAGAGAATCGTCGCGGTTATCGCGGCGGCGGCTCACAAAGTGCGGCCAGAAGGTCACCAGTCCGCGCCAGTCGGGCAGGTGATGGATCCAGGCGTGGCGGCCAAACAGCTTCGTTTTATGGATTTTCCCAGCCATGGTCGCGCGCTGCACGCCGTGCTGCCGGAAGAAGTCGATCGCGCCGCCGAGTTTTGCCAGCCCCACCTCACCATGAACATCCGCCAGCGGCGCCAGCGCCGCATCGGCGTGGTCGCGCACGGCCAGGATAGCAGTGCGACCACCGCGACGGCGGATCGCCTCGGCAACGGCCACGGGATAGCGTCCCCAGCCAGCGATGATGCCGATCATCTCCCCGTGAAGCGCATGGGGATCATGAGGATCATGGGGATCGTGTGTTGGGATGGAATCTGTCGCTGGTGTCGTGATGCTGTTCATGTTTCACCTGCGTTGCCAGGGTATTCAGGCGGCCCTGCCACCCTGCTCGTCCGGCTGTTCCTGTCCCTGTGCCCGTTCGATGGTCTCGACGCGGGCGGTGAGTCGCTTGAGATCCTTGCGCATCTCGGGCAGTTTGCTGATGGTGGCCAACTGCAGCTTGCGGTCGCGCAGCTCGATGGCGGGCTCCCCCAACACCGTCATGCCAGGCGGCACGTCGTTCGACACCCCCGAGCGGGCTCCGAGCACAGCCTTGTCGCCGATGTGAACGTGGTCGCGCACGCCAACCTGGCCTGCCATCACCACCCAGTCGCCGGTGCTCGTGCTGCCCGCCACGCCCACCTGCGAGCAGATCATGTTGTGGCTGCCAAGTCGGCAATTGTGGGCGATCATCACCAGATTATCGAGCTTCGTGCCGCAACCGATCGAGGTTGCCCCGTAGGTGCCGCGGTCGATCGTGGTGCCGGCGCCGATCTCGACGTCGTCGCCGATCTCCACCCATCCCAGCTGCGCGGAGAGCTGGTAGGCCCCGGCCACGACCTTGTAGCCGAAGCCATAGGCCCCCAGCACGGCGCCCGCGTGGATCAGGCACCGCGCGCCCACTCGCGTGTTGTCGTAGAGCACGGCATTGGGAAAGACGACCGTGCCGGCGCCGATCCTGCAGCCGGCCATGATCCGCGCACCTGAGTGAATCGTTGCGCCTGCGGCGATCTCCACGTCGGCTCCGATCGTGGCCAGTGGATGAATGTCGACATCGGCGCCGATCCGGGCGCTGCCATCGACGACGGCCAGCGAGCTCACGCCGCTGCGTGCCTGAGTGCGGGGCGGACGCAGCCGGAGGACCACCGCGGCAAAGGTGGCGTGTACATCGACCACTTCGACGGTGGGACGGTCGAGGGGCCCCGAGCCTGCCGGCACGATCGCTGCGCAGGCCAGGCTCTTCGCCAGCAGGTGCAATTTGTCAGCAGCATCGATGAGCGTGATGTCGGCTGGGCCAGCCGTTTCGAGCGTGGATGCCCCGACGATCGTCAGGTCCTGCGGCGTGCCGACGATCGTGCCCTGCACGTGGTCGGCGAGTTCCCTGAGCGTGATTGGCATGGCATCCTCCGTGGCGCCGGCCCGCTCCAAGTCCCGGTCTCGGTTCAGGGGCACGATCGGGGCGGGAGGTTAGGGATGCTGAGGGCCCGATGCAAGAGGGGTTCGCAGGCCGTGAATCAAGGGCCTGCGAGACCGCGACGGCGGCCCGCCGCCGGCCATTCTCGTGGCGACACGATTTTGTCGTGTCGAAGGCATGTGCAAGTTGAAAACTTGCACCCACAAGAAGGCTCGGGCCAGCCTTCTCCTTTCCTATTCCCTTCTCCTCCTATTTTCTTTCCCTCCCCGTGGCGACAAGATTTCCATCGTGTTGATTTGTGGCAACAAGATTTCATCGTGTTGATTTGTGGCGACAAGATTTCCATCTTGTCTCTTTGTGGCGACAAGATTTCATCGTGTTGATTTGTGGCAACAAGATTTCCATCTTGTTGATTTGTGGCGACAAGATTTCATCTTGTCGGGGATGTGCAAGTTGAAAACTTGCACCCACATTGGGAACCTTGCACCCACATTGGGAAACTTGCAGCCACATTGGGAAACGTGCACCCACGTCGAAGCCGTGCAGCCACGTTTTTCACTCGCCGCCTCAGCCTATCGGCGCCAGCACCTCGACTGGGTTGCCAGATGGGTCGGCAACGTAGCAACTCCGCGTGCCGTCGCGATGGCCCTTGAGCGGGCCAAACTCCTCCGCCTTCGGATGGATGAAGCCAATGTGAGGCGGATGCTGGTCGGGGATCACCAGTGCCAGCCGGGTGTTGCCGAATTCAAGGAGGGCCCATGTGGCGTCCTGATAGCTGATCTCGCAGCGGAAGTGCTTGCGATACCAAGCCACGGCCTCGGCGACGTCGCGCACGGCAATGGCCACATGGTGGATCTCGTCGAGCGGCGCAGACGGGTCGGCAGTGGGAAACTCACGGGCAACAGCGGGCGTGGTCATGGCTTAGGCTCCGGAGGCTGGCTTCAGGCGGCGCAACACCACCACAATGATTCTAGCCGCTAGGCCCCGGCTGACGGCCTGCCGCGCCATCGGGGCTCACCTCGCCAGCTGTGGCTCGGTTTCCAGGTCGTCCGGTGTCTCCGACGCCGTCGCCAATGACCGGGGCGGCCAGAATGCCACCAGCAGGATCACAGCGGCGGCCAGCGACATGGCCGAGGGCACCAGGAACAACTGCCTGTAATCAGTCGTGCCGTTCTCGGTCAGCCGTTCCTGCAATGGGATGAAGTACCACTTGGCAGCCAGATCGCCCAATCCCAGCACCAGTAGATTGAACAGGCTCTGGGCGCTGGAGCGGACGTCCTTGGGGAAGGCAGCATCGATAAAGATGTAGAGCGTGGCAAAGAAAAACGCATAGCAAACGCCGTGCAGCACCTGCACGGCGATGATCATGACCTGATTCTGCGGCATGAAGGCGAAGACAGCGAACCGGGCCGCATGCCCGAGGATGCCGAGGATCATCGTCGTCTTCCAGCCGAGCCGGGCCAGCACGCTGCCGAGGACGGCCATCGTGGCGATCTCCGCCACCTGGCCAATGCTCATCACTGGCATGATCCACTTCTGGGCGATGTCAGCGGCATTTTTGTCGCCGAGAAAGTTTCCGGCCAACAGGAAATAGCCGTTGTGGATCACCGAATCGATGAACGTCACCACGAACAGCACAAGCAGGAAGGGCTTCGAGAGATATTTGACAGCCTTGAGCCATGCCAGGCCCCCCTCGCCGGCGGCCGCCCGCTTCGGCGGCGTGTGTGGCAGCGTGAGGCTGTAGGCGGCCAGAAGCAGTGAGGCAATTCCGGCGACAAGGAAGATGTTTGCCTTCGCTGTCGTCGCCGCGGCGCCGGTTTTCCCTTCCAGCAGGAAAAAAAGTGGCCAGGCGGCGAGGATCCAGCCGATCGTGCCGCCCATGCGCACCAGGCCAAACTCCTTCTCGGCGTTCTTCATGTGGGTAAACGCGATTGAGTTCGAAACCGAAATCGTCGGCACATAGAGAAGCGAGTGGACGAGCATCAGCCCGAAGAACGTGGGGAAATCCTTAGCCCAGTACATCCCGAGGATCGCCAGGCCGCCCACGAAGTGGCTCGCGGCCATGAACTTCTCGGCGGCAAACGTGCGGTCGGCGAACTGGCTCGAAAAGAAGATGCCGACGATCGAGGCGATCGCGAAAGCACTCCCGACCCAGGCCGTCTGGGCTGGAGTGAAACCGAGGCCACCATCGGCGACCTGGGCGCCCATGTAGCCCCAGATGAGCGGCAGCCAGGCGCCCCAGATGGCGAATTCGAGAACCATCATCAGCCAGAGTCGGAGCGTCGGAGCGGCGGTGTTTGTATTTTTCATGCCGCCGAGGATAGCAATTCGGCCGGCCTGGGACGACCCCGGGATCGATCGTCCCTGCCACAGGTGCCTGTGGAAAAAGTCATCCGCGCCTTTTTCCCACTTGAAAACATCCTGTTTTGTGCGGGTGCTGTGCACCCGGAACCGCCTCGTGCGGCACAGCACCTACCGGGCCTTCACATCGCCCAATCCGCCGTCCACCCCGAGCACCTGGGCCGTGATCCAGTTCTGGGCCGGATCTAAGAGGAAGGCGATGGCCCGGGCCACATCCTCCGGCTCGCCAAGCCGGCCGAGCGGGTGCATGGCGACCGACGCCTTCTCGGAAGGTTCACTCGACAGCAGCCCGCGTGTGAGCGGCGTGCGCACCAACCCAGGCGCCACGGCATTGAAGCGGATCCGTTGGCGGGCATACGTGGCTGCCGCCGACAGCACGAGCCCGATGATACCGGCCTTGGCGGCCGCGATGGCCTCGTGGTTGGGCAATCCCACCCGCGCTGCGACGCTCGACACGAGCACCACCGATCCGCCCTCTGCCTTCAGCAGCCGTCCTGCCGCACGCACGCAGCCAAAGGCGCTCGACAGGTTCGCCGCGAGCGTGGCGTTCCAGTCGGCAGTGCTGGTGAGATGGGCCGGCTTGAGCAGAAGAGAACCGGCGCAGTTGACGATGCCGGTGAGGCCACCCAACTCCGTGGCCGCGAGGTCGGCACAGGCATCAACCTGGTCCGGGTCGGAGGCATCGACCGTTCCGAACGGCATGCCAACCTCTCCCGCCACAGCCTGCAGACGGATTGCGTCACGGCCAGCCAGATACACGCTGGCTCCATCCGCAACGAGCATCCGCACCAAAGACGAGCCGATGCCGCCGGCGCCACCAATCACCAAAACCCGCTGGTCCACGCTAAGCTCCCTCTGTTGCAAAGGCTCAGCCCAGAGATCCCTCTACAGCCAGTCGCCGACCGTCTGCTCCAGCCGGGCACCCGACGCCATGTCGCGGAGCTTGTCGAGGGCCCGCGTCTGAATCTGCCGGATCCGCTCCTTGCAGACACCCATCGACACACCCAACTCGCGGAATGTCCGCGGCGGCTGTCCGTCGAAGCCAAATCGGGCCACCACGATCTGTTGCTCCCGGGGCTCAAGGGCGTCGAGGAACTTGCCGAAGAGTTCTTTGAGCACGGCGATCTGCACCGACGAGCAGGAGTCAGTATTCGGCTCCGCGGCAGCCCGTCCCTTGAAGGAATTGTCGTCGGAGACAAAGCGGCTCCGGAGCTGCCGTCCCTTGTGAGAGAGCCTGAAAAAATGCCGCTGGATGGCGTAGGTGGCGTAGGTGCTGAAGCGGTTGCCCAGGGCGAAATTGAACTTCTCCACCGACCGCATCAAGGCGATGTTGCCCTCGCCTACCATGTCTTCGAAGGAATTCGTCGGGTCGACGAACTTCTTGGCGATCGACACCACCAGCCGTAGGTTGGAGGTGATGAGAATCGCCTTCACGGTGTCGGCCTCGGCGAGCCAGCCCTCGATTCGGTCGATCTGCAGCAGCGTGGCACGACGGCGATTGAGCTTGCAGCGGGCCGATGCGGCGCGGAACTTCAGCCAGTTCATCCGCCGAAAATAAAACTGCTCCTCGTCCTTTGTCAGCAGCCGCGTCTTATAGAGACTGGCCACGTAGGGGGTGAGCCCTGGGCCGCTGGGCGACTCTGCGCGGATCTGTTCCAAGGGCACGTCGGCGGCGGCCGGTGAATCGCACGCCCGCCTTTCGGCGTCTTTGCGAAGAAACTCCGTGCAGGGGATGTATTCGATGACGCGGTCAAAGAACTGTGCCCGTCGGCCATCGAGCACCACGCTCCGGCGGGCCAGCGTGCGTGCCGAAACCGTCCTGCGGCGGGCAGTCGCCGCCTTGGGCGATGAGCGTCGCCGCTGCGACGCTGTGGCATGAATGGCATGTGTGGCATGTGCGATCACGGAAGCCTCCTGACCTAGCAGGCTGTGGATACACTGCGTGTTCACGCCGCACGATGCGGTCGCAAGTGAGCAGCACCCACAACAAAACGGACGTTTTGCAAGTGAAAACTGGCTTCATGGCCCGCTGGAAATGGGTGACTTTTTCCACGGGCAACTGGGCACGTCAAACACTTCTGACTCCCTCTCAACCGCACGCCCCGCACCACGCTAACTTCCCCTGAAAAAAGACGGACCTTGGCCGGTTTCATGGCTTCCGCCGAATGGTACGCTCCACGGACGGCGACCTTCCAGCAACGGCACGAGGAATTTCGGGTGACTGAACCTGCCCCAGAACCACCGCAGCAGCCCGCCCAGCATGGACGGGGAGCGGTCTGGGCCGTTTTTCTTGCGAGTGTGCTGCTCCCCCTGGCCCTGCAGGCTGGCGGGTCGAGCGGTCTTTTTTTCACATCTCCGAAGCGGTTGCTCGGCGACGACAGTCCGTTGTTGCAGTGGCTGCCGCTGGTTGGAGTGGGGCTGCTGGCCGCCGCCTGGACGTTTGTGTTTGGTGCGTTGATTGGGAGTTTTCTCAACGTCGTCGTCTACCGGCTGCCGCGGGGGCAGTCCATCGTGCTCGGTGGGTCCCATTGCCCGCGGTGCGCGCAGACAATTCAATGGCACGACAACCTCCCCATCGTCGGCTGGCTCATGCTCAATGGCCGCTGCCGGTCGTGCAGGCTGCCGATCGCGGTGCGGTATCCGCTGGTCGAGTCGGTCTCCGCCGGCCTCTTTCTGGCGGTCTTTTTTCTCGAGATCGTGTCGGGCGGAAAAAACATTCCCGTCCGCCAACCCGATTGGCAGCACACCGCGCCGCTGATGCTCGATCCCAGGCTCGATTTGGTCGGGCTGGCCTGCTACCACGCCTTCGCGCTGAGCGTGCTGCTGGTCTGGGGCCTGATTGCCCTCGACAGGCAACGCCTGCCAGCACGGAGCGTTGTTGCGGTGCTCGCCGTGGCGGTGGGGCTGTCGATCCTGTTTCCCTCCCTGCATCCCATGCCTGTGTCCGCACACCTGGCAGAATTTTCAAACGCCGGAGACTCGCTGGTGCGCGGGCTGGCCGTCTCGGTCGTCGGCGGGCTGGCGGGACTGCTCGTCGGCCTGCTCTGGGAGCGGCTGCTGCGGCCGCTGCTGCGGGGCGACTCGGCCGGTCGCACAGGCTCGCCGCTCCAGCCCCCGTGTTTTCTCGGCATCGGGCTGGCGCTGGTGGGCATCGTGCTTGGCTGGCAGGGCATGCTGGGCACGACCGTCCTGCTGGGGCTCGTCTGCCTTTGCCACGTGATGCTGTGGTCGTCTCTGGCCCGCTGGCCGACGGTGCCGCCGGAAATCCTGCTCGTCCCGGCAGCCTTCGTCCACCTTTCGGCGTGGAGGCTGCTGGTCACGCAGTTGGGTCCTTGGTGGCCGGGAACCGCGCCGACGGCCGCTTGCCTGGCGCTACCCCTCGCGGCGGTGGCCATCCTCGCGGGGTCGCTCGTTGCCATCACGCCGAAACGGCGGTGCCCGCAGCCCCCCGTCGCCGCAGATTCAAGCCGAGCCGAGCCGTCCGGCGACGAACACGACACCAGCCCCTGCTGAGGCCGTCGATGCCGGGGCGTCTCGTCCGCGTTCTCGGTGCCGAGACTTCTGCCCTCCCGGCGGCAAGACAGTCGCCGGCGACCCGCGATTGTGGCAATCCGTCCGGTTCCCTAAAGTACGACCCGTTTCCCGTGTTTTTTGTGCGGCTGCCATGACATCCTACAATCTCACCCACCTGCGCCAGCTCGAAGCCGAGAGCATCCACATCATCCGCGAGGTGATGGCCGAATTCGAAAATCCGGTGATGCTCTACTCCATCGGGAAGGATTCGGCTGTGATGGTCCGCCTGGCTCAAAAGGCGTTTTATCCGGCCAAGCCCCCGTTCCCGCTCCTGCACGTCGACACGACGTGGAAGTTCCGCGAGATGTACCGCCTCCGCGACGAGTACGTCGCCCAGGAGCTCGGCTTCAAGCTGATCGTGCATATCAACGAAGAAGGACGCGCCCAGGGCATCAACCCGATCACGCACGGCAGCAAGGTGCATACCGACGTCATGAAGACGCAAGGCCTGCGGCAGGCGCTTGACCACTATCGTTTCGACGCCGCCTTCGGCGGGGCCCGCCGTGACGAGGAGAAATCCCGCGCCAAGGAGCGAGTCTTTTCCTTCCGCGACGAATTCCACCGCTGGGATCCGAAGAACCAGCGGCCAGAGCTCTGGAACCTCTACAACACGAAGGTCCGCAAGGGGGAGAGCATCCGCGTGTTTCCCCTCTCCAACTGGACCGAACTCGACGTCTGGCAATACATCCACCTCGAGCAGATTCCGATCGTGCCGCTCTACTTCGCGGCCGAACGCCCGATTGTCTGGCGCGACGGCGTGATGATCATGGTCGACGACGACCGCTTGCCGCTGCGCCCGGGAGAGCAGCCCGAGATGCGCCGGGTGCGGTTCCGCACGCTGGGCTGCTATCCCTTGAGCGGTGCGGTCGACTCGCAGGCCACCACGCTGCCCCAGATCATCCAGGAGATGCTGCTGACGACGTTCTCGGAACGGCAGGGCAGGCTGATCGACTCCGACGAGGCCGGCAGCATGGAGAAGAAAAAGAAAGAGGGTTACTTCTGACCCATGGCACACCAGTCCACCCTCATCGCCAGCGACATCGACGCCTACCTCGCCCAGCACGAGCGCAAGGAGTTGCTGCGATTCATCACCTGCGGCAGCGTCGATGACGGCAAGAGCACGCTCATCGGCCGTCTGTTTTACGAGTCGAAGATGATCTACGAGGATCAGCTGGCCGCGATCACCAAAGATTCGACGCGGTACGGCACCACCGGGACGGAGGTCGACCTCGCGCTGTTCACCGACGGGCTGGAGGACGAGCGGCAGCAGGGGATCACGATCGATGTGGCCTACCGCTATTTTTCCACCGACAAGCGGAAGTTCATCATCGCCGACACCCCCGGCCACGAGCAATACACCCGAAACATGGCAACGGGCGCCTCGACCGCCGACCTCGCCATCATCTTGGTCGACGCCAGGCACGGCGTGCTCACGCAGACCAAGCGCCACAGCTTCATCGTCTCTCTGCTGGGCATCAGGCACGTCGTGGTGGCCATCAACAAGATGGACATCGTGGACTACGACCAGTCCGTCTTCGAGCGAATCAAGGCCGATTACGTCGACTTCGCCTCACGGCTGGAACTGACCGACGTCCACTTCATGCCGATCTCCGCGCTCAAGGGTGACAACGTCGTCACCAACAGCCCGCAGATGCCGTGGTACACCGGCGCGCCGCTCATGTCCCTGCTCGAAACCGTCTACATCGGCTCCGACCGCAATCTGGAGGACTTCCGGTTTCCAGTGCAGCTGGTGGTGCGGCCAAACCTCGACTACCGCGGCTTCGCCGGCACGATCGCGTCGGGGATCATCCGCCGGGGCGACGAGATCATGTCGCTGCCATCTCGGAAGAAGAGCCGTGTGAAGTCGATCGTGACGTTCGACGGCATGCTCGACGAGGCCTTCGCCTCCCAGTCGGTCACGCTGACGCTCGAGGACGAGATCGACTCCAGCCGCGGCGACATGTTCGTCCGGCCAGGCAACGTGCCGAAGGTCGATCAGCGGTTCGAGGCGATGATCGTCTGGATGCACGATGAACCGCTCGTGCCGGGCAGGCCGTATTTCTTCAAGCAGACCAGCAGGGTCACAACGGGCGCCGTGAGCACGCTGCGCTACCGCGTTGACGTCAACACGCTCCACCGGCAGCCCGCCCCCACGCTGGCCCTCAACGAGATCGGCCGCTGCGGAATCACGCTGACAAGCCCCTTTGCCTTCGACACCTACCGTCGCAACCGGGCGACCGGCGGCTTCATCATGATCGACCGCGTCACCAACGCCACGGTGGCCGCCGGCATGATTCTCGACCGCGAGCCCGAGGATGGCGGGGCCCTGGAAGGCCCCGACCACGCGGACCACTGGAACGATGCCTCGGCGCCCAGCCTGCACGGCCAGCGCAGCGGTGTCACGGCCGAGGAACGCGCGGCCCGTTTCGGCCAGCAGCCGGCCACGGTGCTGCTCACCGGCCTCACGGGGTCGGGCAAGTCGACGATCGCGCGGGCGCTGGAACGAAAATTATTCGAGATGGGACGTGCCGTGGTGGTGCTCGACGGGCAAAACATGCGGCTGGGGATCAGCAAGGACCTGGGATTCAGTGCCTCCGAGCGGAGCGAAAACCTGCGCCGCAGCGCGGAGGTGGCGAAGCTCTTCAACGATGCCGGGATCATCTGCATTGCCGCCTTCGTCGCCCCAGACGACGAAGTCCGCCGCAAGGCCGGCGATCGCATCGGCCGCGACCGCTTCCTCGTGGTGCATCTCTCGGCGCCGATTCAGGTCTGCCGCACGCGCGATACCGATGGCCACTATGCGCTGGCCGACGCCCACACGCTGACAAACTTCCCGGGCGTGTCGGCTGCGTACGAGCCGCCGACCTCCCCCGATCTCGTCCTGCCCACCCACGAGTGGCCGGTGTCCAGGTGCGTGGATGCACTCGTTGGCCTGCTGGCATCGAAACAGATGATATGACCGCCGGGACATCCTCCATGCCATCGGTTCCAGCGATCATCGGCATTCTCACCGTCTCCGACCGGGCCAGCCGCGGTGACTACGCCGACGAAAGCGGCCCGGCGATCCGCGAGTATCTCGCCGAGGTGCTTGTTGCGCCGTGGCACGTGCGGGAACTGATCGTGCCTGATGATCTTGATGACATCGCCACCGCGATCAGGCAACTCGCCGCGGCGGGCTGCTGCCTCGTCGTCACGACCGGCGGCACCGGCCCGGCGCCGCGCGATGTAACCCCCGAAGCCACCGCGCGAGTCTGCACGAAGATGCTGCCTGGGTTTGGCGAGCTGATGCGGCAAGTGTCGCTCCAGCACGTGCCGACGGCGATCCTGTCGCGGCAAACGGCAGGCATCTGCGGCGGGGCGCTGGTGGTCAACCTGCCCGGTCGGCCGAAGAGCATCCGCGAATGCCTCGACGCGGTGTTCCCGGCCATCCCCTACTGCGTTGATCTCATCCATACCGGGAATCCGACACCGCCCAGGCTCGACACCCGGCCGGAACGGCTGGTGGCGTTTCGCCCGCCGGCGTGAAGCGGCCAGCGGCGGCACATCCATCGCGGCCCTGGCAATCTATGCAGAGGAAGAGACGGCAATCGGTCGCCGCTCAACGAATGTTCGCGGGTTGTTTGTCCACGGCCTGTGAGCTCGGCTTTTGCAGTTGTGGTGCCCCTTTTCCCATTGGCTGAAACTGCCCTCTGACAAAGCCTCCTCAGCAGAATCGGCGGGTACATTTCGGCTCGGGTAGGGTGTACCCCATCGGGTGAAACATCGCGATTGCGATGCCTTGCGGCGTTCTCAACGCCATAGGCTTTTCTGCCGGTC
>Ga0209829_10001803_pt1 | contig 16866 bp, 15 predicted proteins | sample C_140205_EF_Meta_FD_187311 | JGI IMG/M metagenome (GOLD analysis project Ga0209829, IMG submission 187311) | Freshwater microbial communities from Lake Croche, Canada to study carbon cycling - C_140205_EF_MetaG (SPAdes) (version 2) | ecosystem: Environmental > Aquatic > Freshwater > Lake...
AATAATTCCCGAAGAATTATTTTGTATTAAAACAAAAGAGTTTAAAGATATATGGGAAGAAGTATGGAAAAAAACTTCGTACAATAAACTTTATATAAAAGAGATGGAAGAATCTATGGAAAAGTTTAATCAATTAAAAGCTACTGGATATTTTAACAGTGAATTAAAAAATGATTATATTGAACCAGAGTGGGGATTTCCAAAAGGAAGACGTAATCCGAATGAAAAGAATTTGAAGTGTGCTTTACGTGAATTTTGGGAAGAAACAGGAATTGTAAAAAGCAAACTAATTGTTCTCAATAAGTTATTTCCTCTTCAAGAAATATTTTATGGAACTAACAATATTAAGTATAAACATGTTTATTATATTGCGATATATAATTCTGATGATGAAATTGGATTAAATCATTTACATGAAGATCAATTAACTGAAATTGGTGATATTAAATGGAAAAATTTAAATGAATGTTTAAATATATTTAGACCATATCACGAAGAAAAGAAAAATGTAATATATTCTTTGCACACATTTTTACAAAATAAATAGATAATAATTATAATTAATTATAATTATTTTATATATGAAAATTAATGGATGATAACTATCAAAAAATAATCTTTGAATTAATTACTATTCAAAAATGGGATAGTGTAGAAGATATTTTAAATAAAAAAATAATAGATCCTGATATTCGTGATTCTGCAGGAAATTATTTAATACATTTATTAATTTATTATAATCAAATACAATTATTAAAATTATTATTAAAGTTAGAACCCAGATTAGATATATTAGATCCAGATGGTAAACAAATATGTTATCTTCCAATTAGATACAATCAATTAGAAATATTAAAATTACTATTAGATTATAATAAAATTAATTATGGGATTGATATTACAAATTTTAGAGATTCTAATCAATTATCACCTTTATTTTATGCAAGTAAATTTAACTCTGAAGTTAGTATTAAATTATTATTAGATAATGGTGCAAGATTAGATGTAACTGATAAAAATAAAAATACTGTATTGCACATTGCATGCTTAAATGGTAAGGAAGAACAAGTTAAAATATTATCAAGTTACTATCCTGAAATGAAGTTATTTATAAACTTGACTAGACAAACACCATTACATTCTTCTATTTTAGGATCTAATAATAAAATAGTAAAACTAATTCTCCGAGATGATACTAAGCAAACTTTAGTATTAGCACAAGATGAAAATGATAGAACTCCGTTAATGTACGCTATTGAATTTCAAAATGTAACATGTATTAATGAATTATTAGATATTGATGCAAATATAAAACAAAGTTTAATGGATTTGGTAGATGTTGAAGGAAATACTCATTATCATTTAGCAATTAAATTTAAAATTAAATTAGATTTATTTATAATTCCTAGTTCTGTTGCATCTCGTCAAATAAATGTAGATGGTAATACAATTTTACATTCATTGCTATTAAATAACTTGGATAATTATTTTCCTGATATTTTAAAAACATCTTCCTTGGTTATACAAAATAATGAAAATTTAACAGCATTACATTTATTAATGCCTAAAAAATGGCTAAAATATATTGATATATTAGAAACTAAAAAATTAGCAATTTTTTTAACAAATAACGAAGGTATTAGCCCATTTAATATGGTTGAATCAGATAAGAAAGATTTATTTATTAAAATGGTAACTAATTCATATTATAATTTATTAATTAATAATCCTAATGATGAATATGTTAACCAATGGGAAAATGATTGTGTTGAGTTATCTGTACCTAATACTTGCAAAAAAGAAATAGTAGATGCAATTGTTAATAAACATATTTCATATCCAATGAAAAAGAAAAATTACTGTATTAATATTACAACTAAAATGATTACTAATTCATCATATTTAGGTATTACAGTTGATATTATTGGTGGATTAATTGAATTACAAAATCAATGTAAAAATGTTGTTACTAGTTTATCTTTATCAAATATTGTAGATAACCCTAATCTATCTAATTTTTATCAAAGTAATAGAATTATCCGTAATGATTTTTTAAATTTTGAAATTATATGGTCATATCAAACAATTTTCTTTCCAGATGGGTTGGATATTTTATTTAAAAAATTCTTAAAAGAAAAAACAAGATATTTTATAATTCCAATTGGTATTGAATTATCACAAGGTTCTCATGCAAATATCTTAATCTATGATAAAAAATATAATGAATTAGAAAGATTTGAACCTGATGGATCAAAACCGCCTAGTGGATTTTATTATTTTCCTGATGAATTAGACACGTATATTTATCAATACTTTTCAAAACTTTTAACACAAAATGAGTTAGAATATCAAAAACCAATAAATTCTGAATCAAGAATTGGTTTCCAAAGATATGAAAATTTGGAAACAAATAATACTTCAAATAGAGGATATTGTGGAGCGTGGGTATCTTGGTATGCATATCAAAGAATTAGAACTGGTATTAAAATGAATCAATTAATACCAAAATTATTGCAAAAAATTCGTGGATCTAATATGACATTTAAACAAATTGTAAGAAATTACGCAAGTATAATGTCTAACAATAGAGATATTTTATTTAAAAAAATTAAAATTAATGTCGATGATTGGTTTAATCATTTAACTAAGGAGCAATTACTAGCTCTTATTCACTAGGACTACTATATTCACTATAAAATTTATATATAATTAATCCAATTAAAAATCCAATTAATAATGTTATAGGATTAAAATGAAATAACATTTCAGATGTAAAATTTTCTTGTACAACGGTATTGTAATTCATACTTTTAATAATTTCTTCTTTTGATTTTATTCTATTATCAAATTGTTCGTGTTCTGCATTTGATTCTGGTTTACTACTATATTGTTTTTGGTAATAATCAAAAACGTCTTCTATTGATCTACCCTTTTTACCATTTCTTACACTAACATCATTATGTAAATCTACAATAAAAGTAACTAAAGTTTCTCTGTTTTTTACTATATCATCTAGATAATTTGTATTTTCATCTAAATAACTTGCATAATTTAATCTGCAATTTAAGCAAGGTAATAAATCTTTTAATGATAATAATAAATTTTTTACTGATTTCTTTTCATCATCTGAAGGATTAGTAGGATATGCAATTGCAATTGATTCTAAGAAAAACCAACCTTTTGGTCCCCAGTGTAAAGGTGATAAATTTACTCTATCTGACATTAATATTTAATATATATTTTTTTTATAAAATAAACAAAATTAAATAAACAACTTTTTTGGATTTTTCATTAACTCATATCCAAAATTATGATAACGTTCTAGATGATTATTTACATGGATCTGTTCAAATGATATCTTACTTTCATCATTTGAATAATATGGAATTTGCATTAAATTACTCAATGGCTTTCGTGGAATTTTAACCAGGATTTGTTTATTATCACGAAAAACTTTACATTCAAGGTCTTCATTATCTTTCTCCATAAACATCATTGTAATCCATGTATCAATAAAGAGTTCTTTTTGAAGTTTTGGATAATACATTTCTTTTCCAACAGGTGTATCTTCAATTTCTAGAAGGATATCATTATGTTTTAGACAATTATCGTATTGATCCCAATCTTCAGCAATATAAATTTGATTATCTTTAGACATTTTAATTTTATAATAGAGTCCTGCATAATTAAAATCAAAACCCATAGCAATCTGCTTCAAAGTAAATGTATTAACAATAATAGATTTATCTTCAATATGAGATACGATAATTCCAGTTGGTTTGTTATTAAAATATGTAACTTTTCCAATAGGATATTTTTTATTAATAGCATGTGCAAAAAATGGTGGTAGGGTTGCATGCCAAAAATTAATATCAATATCTTCAATTGCATCTATTTTATTGGGTGATCCAAAAATAGAATGATTTTTCTTGGGACAAACAATTGTTAGTTCTGCAAATGGATTGATATTAATTTTATCTGGTAGTACCCAGACTCTCAAAAGAAATGGATATGAATATCTTGATTCTTTCAAATGAATAATTTTATTATTTATATAACACCCTGCATGTTTTGCATGTGTAAAATGATTTTTATTTCTATCAAACGGAGAAAAAAGAATAGTTTGATCATAATAACTCATGATCAAACCATATTGAGTTCCAATACTGGTACCATCTTCTTTAATATATTCAATCGGTATTACACCGGATACATCTTCCATTTTATTAGTTATGAGTATAAAATATATAATTAAATGTTAATTTTTCAACTTTTTTCAATAATATATATATGAGTAATAATAATACACCAAGTCCTGATCAACGTTTAACACCACCTATCAAAGACAATAATACCCCTACAGTCTCTGATACTAATGATGGATTAATTATGATGTTTAGAATGTCATATATTATATTATTAATTTTAGCTTTTTTATATCCAAAATTATCTAAAAATATAATATATAAAATAATATTAGGGATAGATCTATTAATAGTATCAATTCCGATAGCTATATTAATCTTCTCTACTTTATGCGTATTTTCTTGTATTATGTGTGTATTTACATTTTCTAAAAAAGATACAGATACAGTTACAGTTACATCTACAATGTTATTATTTCAATTTATAATTATTGGTGTAGTTCTTGGTGCACCAGTATTAACATATTTATTTTCAAAAAATGTAGTATTTCCTAATATTGATAGTGTGTCTAATTCTACCTTATTATCAACAACAGATTCTGCATCATCATCTTAAATTCATCTTAATAATCTCAACAAACTCAATAATTTATTATTATAAATCTTAATTTTTCTATTTTCTTCTTTTACATTAGATTCTGGAATCAAATATTTTTCAATCATATAAGGTGTAACGGTGCGATAATAATAATTTTTAGTAGCCCATGTAAATAAATTATTTTCAACATAATATAAGAGTGCTGGAATAACAGCAGGAACATACACTTGATCAAATCGAATTAAGTGTTTAATACTATATCTTTCTTTATTTTTAACCTCCTTTAATAATCCCAATATTTTATTACCATTTACTAATGAAATAGGGTCTTTGAGTTCTTTTAAATAATCTTCCCGATCATCTAAATTTGCAATACTATAATTTACATAACTTGATATAAAAATAAATTCAAGATTATTCATCTCAGGAAAATATGGTATATAATTTTTATATTTTTGAACCCACTCATAAATAAATTTAACAGCACGATGATCACTAATATATAATTGGATTAATTTATCTATTGTTGTATAATCTAATCCATTTTGATCACACCATAATTCAACCCTTTTATTATCTATCTTAGAACTATTTTTAAAAATACTTACTTTTCTAATTTTATCCCTATTTCTCTTTTCATAATTTTTTAATGATTCTATATCATCAGGTGATAATGTAGATGTAAGATTATGATTAATTTTATTATATTCTGATATTAATTCATTTGAATCCATATCCACTAAAGATGGTAATATTAATTTTAATTTATTATAAATATTCAAATATACTTGAATATCACTATGAGTATTTCCAAATTTTTCCATCATTAATGATGAATCAACATAAATAGCACCAGAACGTGAAGTCATTTTTCTAGATAATGAACTAAGACTAATAGAATTCTCTTTATTAACAATATTATAAATAAATAAGCATTCTTCTAATTTTCCATATCTTGCTCCTAAAATCATTGTTAATAATTTATTATAGTTCATTTTTTCCGCTGGCATTATTTCATTAATATCGTCTTTTAACTCATTATATATGCTATAAATTTTTGATTTAATAAATTCATTATTTTCATTAGAATATGTAATCAATCGTAATGTAAATAAATGATTAAAATATTTTTGAAATGGTTTTAGCTGTTTTATATTTGGATTACTAAATCTTCCAGTATATGGATCTCTAGTACTACCTAATAATATTTCTAGTGGATGAACCATATAAAATGTTCCTAATGGATCTAATATTGTTTCATATGAATAACCAGATTGTGATTTGATATATGGATAATTTTGATTATAATTTCCAAGATAGTTATTTGGATAAAAATTTTGATTATCTGGATTTAAATAGTCTAAATTTGCTCTTAATAATTCTTCATTACCTTCGTTGATATAATCAATTAAATTATACACTAATGTATTAATTTGTTGTGTAATATTATATCTATTAGCAATATTTTTTCTACTATCTTTTTCATACATGTAATATACAGTTCCTGATTGTTTTCTACCAACACGACCTCTTCTTTGAATTCTAGCAGATTCTGTAATTTTTTGTGATCCAATTACATCTACTTCTAATACAGGATCAAATGAAACTACATTTACATATCCTGTTTCAATTACAAATTTTAAAGATGGAATTGTAATCGATGCTTCTGCTATATTAGTAGATACTATAATTGCATGATCATATTTACTATTATTTTTATTATTATAATCTTCTCCATTTACTGCTTTTAAAATATCTTTTTTATCCAATGTAATAAAATTAATATTCGTATCAATATTTTCTATTATTTTTTTCCATTCAGATGATATTTTACTATAATAAGGTAATGCTATCCATCTATTAGGAATTCTTTTATTTAATTCTGTTACAATTGCATCAATTTTTGGTTGTGTAACTGAGAAAAATAATATTTCACCTGTTGCAAATTTACTTATTTCAACTGCTTTTTCTATTCCTAATCTTTCAGCATCTTCATATGTCTCTACTGGTCTTGGATAATATATATCTTCTATTTTATAATTGGTTAATCCTTGTGGAGGAGCAATATGCACTCTTCGGTCTAATGATATACGATCAAAATTTAATTTATTATATCCACCAATAATACCAATATTAATATTTAAATATTCTGCAATATCCATAATTATTTTATTTGGATTATCTTCATCATTTATATATCTTGTCTGATAATCATTATTAAATAATGTATTATTCAAAGGAGATAGTAAATTATCATTTATATATTTATAAAATCTTCTATAAATATGTTCATCTGCATCAATAGTAGCAGTAATAATTACTAATCTCAATGTATTATTTAATTGAATTGTATCTCGTAAAAATGTTAATAATAAATCCATATTAGTATTATGTTCGTGGGCTTCATCAATTGAAATAACATCATATGCATTTACATCTGTTTCTTTAATTTGTTTATTTTCTAAATATGTAGTTTTTAAAAAGGGTGATTTTTTAACCGTTTCTAATAATGTTGCATCTGTTACTATTTTTAAATAACTAGGAACACTATTATCTTGATCCATATGTTTTTCATTTGAAGTTGAATATTGAATATAATAATTTTGTGTTTCTTCTGATTTTTTATTCGTATAAGAATATACTTTAATTGGTACTCCTAATTCTTTTGATATTTGTGATGAATTACCAGTAGTAGCATTAATACGTGGTTGAGTATTAACTACTTTCCCTGAATAATTACCTAATAAAAATAAACCATACCATAATAATTTTGGAACTTGTGTTGATTTACCAGTACCTGTACCACCTGTAACAAATGTAACACGTTGATTAAAGAAATGTTTATAAAAATGAATTTGTTGTAACCAATCCATTGCAAATAATTTTTGTACATTTGACTTATTACCTAATACATCTAAGATTAAAGATGTAGGATCAACATTTTTATCTGGGATATATTTCATTAAATTAACATATTTATCTTGTGTTATAAAATAATATCCATCAAAACTTTCTTCTATTTTATCTTTGCTATGTTTTACCTTAAATTCATTTAAAATACCTCTGGATATTAATGAATGAAATGTTAATTTAATTAACATACTATTAATTGATTCATAAATACGTTGTGTAATTCCATATGTATTTACATAAGAACCATATTTAATTTGTAAATTTCTTGAAATATTAAACCAATTATTAATATTATCATTTATTCTAAACTTTAATATTCTTTTTTGATTAAAATTTAAACCATCCCATTCTCTACACATAAAAACACTATTTGTTTCTTGATTAAATAATAGACTTTTACTATAATTATAAATATTTTTATAACTTACATAGGAGTTAGCATATATAGGTTCATTAAATTTCTTTATTTTTGCAAATTCAACATCTTTTAATTGAACTAATTCTTTTGTTGAAAATATATTTTTATTATTAGGAAACATCATTTTACCGTATAATGTTTTTGAAAATTTTAATAATGTTGCATATAAAAAATTATATATTGGTTCAACTACATCAGATTTATTATATTGTTCTTTTAATTCTTCAAATTTATTTTTAGTATCAGACTCATCTTTATTATATATTTCATCTTCATTATTATTAATCTTTTTAATTGATGAATCTGATAAATATTGATGAGAAATTACATCAAAATGTAATAAAATATTGTATAATATATCTGAATTTATAGTAGAATAAAAAGAAGGCCATTGTTGAATAAAATTATTTAAATTATCTAATGTACCGTCAATAACTTTAAAATAATCTAAAATTTCTTCAATATACATAACATCTTTATTTAATGTAGTATCATATTTTTCATATAATAACCACTTATAAGGTAATATATCCATAAACATATCATTTATTAAGACATGATAACAATCGCGAATATCAAGACCTGTTAAACTTTGATTATCTGGGAAATCCTGATTAAATTCATTATTTTCTTGATACTTTATAGTATCTTTGTAAATATATGATTCATGATAATTAGTTAAGGTTAATGGAATTACTTGTGACCAATTACAATATAAATGATGTGCACATTTATGAATTGTATCATAGGAAGCAATATAATTGTTATAAACATCTAAAATATTATATTCATAATTATTATCATTTTCTGGATATCCTCGATCATATTGAATGTTTGTATTTTTTTGATTAATACTAAGATCTTTTAAATTAACTATACTTTTATGAATTTTAAAATTATCATCATCATTTATATAGGGAAATAATAAAAATAAAATCATACGTATATCTTGATTATTTTTATTTGATATTTGTTGATAAAATTGTTGTTCAGATTCAAAATGAAATCTGTGATAAATAAGAATTAGTAATGACATGTTCATTCTTTTAATTAAATCTTTTTCGATATTATTTAATAATGGAAATATAGTATCTACATCTGAATGTATATATGTTTTAAAAGATTCAGAAAAATTATCTCTTTCTGCTAAAAAAATATTTGTTAAATTCTCCATATAGTTATAAAATAATTTGTTTTTGTGTTAAGAACCAAATTATTTTATAGTAATATATACTATGAATAAAAATAAACCGTCTATCTTACCCAAATCTATTCAAAGTGAAGTAAATGCTAGTCCTTCTAGAGATGAATTACGCCAAAAATTAAAAGATAAAATTGCCCTAAATAAACAAAAGAATAATAAACCAAGTCTACAAATGAAAAATAAATTAGAGAAAGATGCCAAAAACGAAAAGAAAGAAGTTGATGCGGATCCACGTGTTACATATGAAATGAAGAATTTATTTGTTATTGCATTGCGTAAGTATCCTGGAATGGATCTTCCAAATCCTCATGAAATTTTAGAAAGAAAACAAGAATATACTTTAGATTATTATAATTTTTGCATTAAATTATTGAAAGATAATAATAATGATTCTGATATCTTAAATAACCCATATTGTAATTATATGAAAGAAACTTTAGGATTAAATGAAAAATAAATTTTGTAAATACAAAGTATGAATCAAATTTTAGAATATCTTGATCAAAATAAAAAAAATATTATATTAGGTTTAGTAGCTCTATGCTTTTGTATTTTTATTTATACAACATTCTTTAGTCAGAAAAAAGAAATTCAAAAATTTGAAAATAGTAATAATGATGTAAATAATAAGAAAAAATATAAGGAAACTATTTTAAGTGAAAGTCCAAAAATTATTTTACTTGAAAATTTTGTAACCAAAGAAGAGGCAGAACATTTAATTAAAACTGCTGATGAAATTAAGAGACCATCTACAATTGATACTAAAAATGATCCTTATACATTAGTAAATAATGTACGTTCATCTGAATCTGCTCATTTAGGTAAGGCGAGAGATAAAATTGTTAAAAGTATTGAGGATAAAGCATGTGAATATATTGGATTAGATACCCATTATTTAGAACCAATGCAAGTAGTTGTATATGAAAAAGGGCAAAAATTCAATCCTCATTATGATTTCTTTAGTGCTGATTCTCAAGATATATTATCTAGAGGTAATAGAAATAAAACTATTTTAGTATATTTAAATGATATTCCTGAAGAATATGGTGGTGCTACAGTATTTCCTAAGATTGATCTTAAAATTCAACCTAAAGCATATAGTGCTATTTATTTTGAAAATATGAATGGATCGGAAGTAGATTATAATACATTGCATGCAGGTGAAGAACTTGTGACAGATAAAATAAAAAAGTATGCTATTAATGTGTGGTTTAGGGAGAAGGCTACATGGTGAGATTAAATCTAAGAGATTTAATCCATGGCTTCGCCGTAAAGATCCTCATATGAAATATGAGTATCTATATCCTATAAAAATTTTTGATATACCTAAAATATATCAAAAATTATTCTTCTGATGAACTAACATAACGTCTTCCTTCCATTAAAATCATATTATTATATAATATAACTAAAATTATGGCTGTAGTTATTATTAATCCAGATGTAAATACATATGATGTTTGAGGATAATAACTATCTTTATTAATACTATAATCAAAGTTTGGTAGTGGATTTGGTGGATTTGGTACTTCATCGTCAATTCCACTTCTACTTCCTTCTTGTAATAATTGGTATACATATGGATTTGCTTGTTGTTCTGGTGGTTGTTCTGGTAATATATAATTATTAATAGCTGGATTTGTTTCTAAATCTGATGGTGGTAATGATAGTTCTGATTCATCAGGAGGGGGTGTAAATACTTCTGCATCTGGATTGATTAATAAAATTTGTTCATGTAATAGAAAACAATTTCGAATATTACCTGATGGCATAGAATCTGATTGACTTGCAACACATCCTTGTGCTAAATTAGTAAATTTATTAAATAAATTCCATAATACTGGTGAAGATGGTGAACTATTTATAATTTCATCAGGTAAGACCCATGATAAATTTTGTGCAATTGTATATATATCATATATTTGATTATCTGTTTGTGTAGCAATTAAATTAAAACTCATTACTTATATTATTTATATTTTTTTTAATTTTGCCAATTAATATCACCACTATATTTTTCTATTTTTTTAAATATATTTGAACCAAAAAATCCTCTTGATGCACTATTAGGTGATGGATGAATACATTCTAAAATACAATGTTTTGTTTCATCAATTAAATATTTTTTACTTTTAGCATGATTACCCATTAAAACAAAACATACTTGACTGGTATTATCTGATATTTCTTTTATAATTACATCAGTGTATTTTCTCCAATATATTTTATGATTTTGAGTCAACGATGAATTTAATAATAATATTTTTTCTCTCGATGCCCATTTACTCAAATCACCATGAGTAAATGTATATTTATTATTATATTCCATATTGATTTCCTTAAATATATTTTTAATACTTTGTGGTAATTTTATAACATCTTTATTTATTGAGAATGCTAAACCAGTAGCCATATCTGAATCAGGATATGGTTCTTCACCTAAAATAACTATCTTTAATTGATTTAATTTAAAATAACTGAAAGGTACTAGTAATTTGGATTTAGGTGGTATTACTACCTTATCTTTTATAGAATCTACTATTTTATGAAATATATCTAAATGTAATATTTTACCCCAAGATTTGTCTATCTTCATAACTTAAAAATTGATAATTTATTTATAAAATACGCAAACTTATTAATTAAATAAAAAATGTTTAATCCAGTATATATAATATATGGTGTTCTAATACTAGTAATTTTAATTATAATATTTTCATTTTGCATGACCCTTGAAAAATATCCTAAGATAACAAGAAATATCAATTATTATGCGTTTTATGATACTGATACAAATACAATGATATATAATCAAAGTAATACATATTTCCATAGGTTAAATCAAGTTTATATGAGTGAAACTGTAAAAAAAGAATTAGCTACTACGATATATGATTATATCAAATACTCAAAAAGTATACCAAATAAAAATAATATTAAATCCTTACGATTAATATTATCTGGTATTGAAGGTATTGGTAAAACAACATTAATGGAAGCTATAGCTAATGAATTTGATTGTGGATTAATTCATTTTCCTAAAAATAACTATTCAGAAAAAATGGTTCATTCATTTTTTAATGACATTAATAACTTGTCTGATAATAATATTATAATGTTTGATAATATTAATTTTAATTCAATAATAGATTATAATAAAGAATTGTATGAACTATTAGGTGAACTAATAATAAAAAATAAGAATAATAATGTTTTTATTTTTACATTTACTGATATAAATAGTATTCCTTTTACATTTACCTCAAATTATCATATTCATCATCATTATCATATGGATGTTAATATTAATAATATTGTAAATTTAGTAAAAGATCAATTATCAGAAAATAAATTAGATGCAGATAAGTTAAATACGATTAAAAATAAATTTTTACAAATAAATCATAAAATTACTCCTGGATATATTATACCATATTTAGTATTTAACGAAGATTTTGAAAAATCATTGGATAAATTTTTAAGAATTATTCAAAATTAATTTTTGTTTAAAATAATTTCTACTGTAAAATCTTTAGTTCTATTATTATAAATTGAGTTAATTTAATTTCTTGCTATATATATATTAACAATGCCTGATTCAAACATTCCTTCTTGTGCTGAACCATTACCTTATTCAAATGAATCATATGGATATGCTGATATTGATTTTACACCTAAATCACATGCTGTTTTTGATAATCAAGTAACACTTGTAGCGGTTGATAAAGTTTTATCAAACCAACTTGGAGAAATTACACCCCCTAACCAACCCCTTGCTGCTAACCCTGTTCTCCCTGTAGCAAGTGACAGCACTGCCAAACCCATGTTATCATCTTCTGCTGGTGCTGATATTAGTTTACCTACAACTCTCAGTGGTACAGATGTAAATTCAGTATCAGTAAATGATATTGTTTCTCAACCCGCTGCTGCACAACCTGTTCAACCTGTTCAACCTGTTCCTGCTCAACCTGCCCCCCCTAAACCTATGCCAGTTCAACCTACAATAAAACCTATTCCTATGGCTCCGATGAATCTCATTGTACCTTCTAGATCCAGAGAAGGTTTTGCTAATCCCCCTCATCAACCTGTTGGCCCTGCTCCTATGGCCAGACCCACACCTAACAAAAATAATAATTTAGCAAATTTTATCTATAAGAATGATCCTGTAGGAAGAATTGAACACTTTGGTCCCAAAAATAATAATACTGGAAAAAAAGTAGAACATTTTGGTGGTAAAAAAGAACACTTTTCACCTGATATGAAAACCATTGACACCGTTGTAATTGGTGCGGTAATTGTAGCGTTAGCTTATTACTATGTTTCAACATACCACCCTGAATACCTTGCTAATGTCGATGTTTCTAAAGTCCCTATTGTAAGCCAATTAAATGATCCTAATGTAACACGTGAAAATAAAATTATTATAGTAGTTGCAATAGTTGTTGGCCTTGTATTGGTTACTAGAATGCTTAAATAATAAATAATTAAAAAAATATATATTTTTTAATTAGTTAACACGAGAATAAAATCTCAATAATCTTTTTTTAAATAATCCCATTATATTTGCAGGTAAATTATAATTTTGTATATCTTGCCATGTATAATTAATAAAATTAATCATTTCTATTTTTGTATCACGGATTTGATATTCTGTCGTATAAATATTATTTTCTTTACTGGCTTGTATAAATTGTATTTCTTTATCCTTAATTCTCATCCATGTATTTCTTACTGGTCCAGGTAAATCATTATTAATTAAAATTTGTTTATCTTCAACAAAATCTTGTTGTTCTTCTTTTGATTTGGGTTGTTGCCAAATGTTTGCATCTGTTATATCATTCATATTATTATAATATATAATATTATTTCTCATATTTTCGTAAATTAATTAGAATTTCATAAATCATTCTACAATCTGTTTCATTATAATCAATAATATTTACTGGATTCCATTTAATATTCTCATAATAATGTTTTTTTGCTCCTACAGTTGAACTAGATGATAAATTTTTCTTCCAATTAATAGTAGTTAAATTATTACTATTTAATACTCTTCCAATTTCTTTTAATCCAAATCTTTTTGCATCTTTAAAATTTATACAATTGTCTAAACAAAATTTATACATATCAATCCATTCAATGTGACTAATTTCATCTAATAAATCAAATTTTTTACATTGATCCAGTAATAATCTTTTGTCTACACCCGACCAAGTATAAATATGCGTCGCTTTGATATTTTTTAATATTCTGATGGTATTTTCACACATATCTTTTCTGGATTGTACTGAAATATCATCTAATAAAACATGCTGAAAATTCCATGACCTAGTATTAGTACCTAACTGCAAGTTTGGGAATGTAGTCGGAGACCTAGTACCTAACTGCAAGTTGGGGAATGTAGTCGGAGACCTAGTACCTAACTGCAAGTTTGGGACGGTAGTCGGAGACCTAGTACCTAACTGCAAGTTGGGGAATGTAGTCGAAGACTTATACAAATTAGACAAATTAGAAAATGTAGACTGTAAATTATTAGTCATAGATCTAGTCATAATATTTACATTCTCTTCATTATTTACATATCCAATCCCACACAAATAAGGTATATTTTCATCGTCATCAAATGAATATATATATTCATAATCTAGAAATACTTCAATCGGTTGTTCAACAGGTGAAATATAATCTCCTTGAATTGGTGTATTTAAATTACGTTGATTTTCTATTAATGTATTAATAATTTTTTCTGTCTTACCAGTTAATCCTAATTTTTCACCATTCAAATTTTCATCAGTATAATTATTAATACCATTATTAATCGCAATTTTTCTATTTTTAACACCAATATATCCAATCAATGTTAATTCATTACTATCTTCTGCAATACTTCTTTTTCTTTTCTTACCTGATATACAATTACTATTTTTCATATTCGGATAACAATGATCATATTTTGGTTGTATTTCATTAAATTCATTATTTTTTAACTCTGCTAACCATTTTAATGCATCTTCGGATTTTGTTTTAACATCATAATCTTTATTCAAAAAATCTATTTCCCCTAATTTATCAAATGGATCATTATTTTTTTCTACTATTAATAATCCATTTTCTGTATTAGCTTTTAACCAACCTCTACCTAATATATATGCATTATCTGGTGTATACTTTTGCATGTATCCAAGAGCCTTATTATAAATATATAACTGAGATTTGAATACTTTCATCATTCCTTCATTTCTCAAGGTTTTCCCATCAGAGTTAAATTGTAATCTATGAAATTTAATATCAATTGCAACATAATAATATTTATTGTTATATAATGGTTCCTCTAATTCATAATTTTTAAATATTTTACTAATCCAATCTGATCTAATTAGTAAATCAATACAACCAAATATTTTAGATTCTGGATTATGAAGAACTGCTTGGTGAATAATTGGTGTTCCAGAATTCATTTCAGATAATGTGTAATTATACTTTTTAAGATCCCTCGCTTCATAACTTTCACAAATTTTAACAAAATTCATATAATAATCTTTTATTAACAAATCAATTATATCACGTTCAAATGTATTTCCATCATTTAATCGTTGATCTAATAATTCACGTTCTTCATCATTTAGTTCAGGAGTTGAAATATTATTATTATTTTTTTCTATAATATCAAGAATGGAATCATCCATAATATAATTTTTAATTCCTGTTGCTTTGATCCAATCTTTAGTTACTGGTGGAGAATTTATTATATTAATATTAGCTTCCGGATTACTCGTAAAATCAATTACATTAATAAATTTCTTGTGTCTTTTATTATAAATCAATATTTTTAAATTGCTTACATTTGTTACATTCATTATTAACTGACTATATTCTATCCATGTTTTTGGTAAATCTTCTTTAACAACAATATTTTTATATGTTGGATATATATCAATTAATGTATCATTATTCCACCCATACAAATCATATGATTCATTATTATATCTAAATTTTTTTGATTGTTTAAATAAATTTACAGATTTTGGAAGTAAATAACGATAATTTGTATAATGAATACTATTTACCTTTGATAATGGTCGTTTAAAATTATCTAAAATATTGCTTATTGTACTAGTCATGTTATTCTTATAAATAATAGCTACTATTATTTATATAATAATCTAATTATTTTGCAACAGGATATGTTTCTGTTTTTGTTGCTAATGTATCTTCTAATTTATTTATAATTTTTTTTGTTGGTTCTTCACTACTTTCTGTTTTTGTATCTTCTATTATTGATCTTAAATCTTTTTCTTCTGTATGTGCTTCTAATGTTTCTTTAATTTTTGCTATTATTTTTGCTTCATCTTCTTTATTATATACAAAAGATATACCTGTTACATCCTTACCTTCAGTTTTAATTATACTAATACTATTTACAGAATTTGAATTACCCATTTATATAATAATATACGTTTTTATTTTATTTTTGAATATATATGAATATTGGAATACATATATTTAGAAGAGATTTACGCTTAGATGATAATATGGCATTACATTTACTGTCAAAAGAAGTAAAAAATATATTACCTATTTTCATATT
>Ga0209829_10001804_pt1 | contig 16864 bp, 16 predicted proteins | sample C_140205_EF_Meta_FD_187311 | JGI IMG/M metagenome (GOLD analysis project Ga0209829, IMG submission 187311) | Freshwater microbial communities from Lake Croche, Canada to study carbon cycling - C_140205_EF_MetaG (SPAdes) (version 2) | ecosystem: Environmental > Aquatic > Freshwater > Lake...
CATTAAAAATAAACAATAATTTATGGCTTTACGCCCCAATAACAATTACCGAGGAAATAGAAGAGAAGAAGAACCTTATCGAATTAATCAATTAATTCGCGGAGTTGAAGAAGTTAGATTAGTAGGAGAAAACATTGAACAAGGTGTGTATCCGTTCTCCAAAGCTATTGAACTAGCAGAAGCACAAAGTTTAGATTTAGTAGAAATCTCTCCAAATGCAACCCCCCCAGTTTGCAAAGTTATTGATTATGCAAAATTTAAGTATGATCAAAAGAAAAAGCAAAAAGAAATTAAGGCAAATGCAACCAAAACAGTTATTAAAGAAATTCGTTTTGGCCCAAATACAGATGAACATGATTTTAATTTCAAATTAAAACATGCAGTAAATTTTCTTAAGGAAGGAGCTAAGGTTAAAGCGTATGTTCATTTTGTAGGAAGGACCATCGTGTTTAAAGAAAGAGGTGAAATGCTATTATTGAATTTTGCCAAAGGACTTGAAGAAGTGGGCAAACCTGATGATATGCCAAAATTAGAAGGAAAGCGAATGAGTATCATATTTACACCCAAAGCTCAAAAGAAATAATTTTTTATAGTGGGATTTCAAGGTATTTTTTTTACTTTTGCATCTCAATTTTTACATTTAATACATAATAGAATGCCAAAAATTAAAACCAACTCTGGAGCAAAAAAGCGTTTCAAAGTTACAGGTACTGGAAAAATAAAGCGTAAACATGCTTTTCATAGCCATATCCTAACAAAAAAAACAACTAAACAAAAGCGTAATTTAGTTCACGCCACGTTAGTTTCCCCGTCTGATATGGGTAGAGTAAGTTTATTATTAGGACTTAAATAATCAGAATTTAGTTATTGTTCAACCAGAATTAAGGCAAAAAAGAGTTCTTATTGAGCCGCCTCGATTCAAAAAACAAATTTATTATGCCACGTAGTGTCAATCATGTAGCTTCAAGAGCTAGGAGGAAAAAGATTTTAAAATTAGCAAAGGGTTTTTTCGGAAGAGGAAAAAATGTTTGGACTGTTGCTAAAAACAAAGTAGAAAAAGGTCTGCAATATGCATATCGTGATCGTAAAGTCAAGAAAAGAGATTTTCGTGGACTATGGATTCAGCGTATTAATGCGGCTGCTAGACAAGAAGGTTTATCTTATTCAGCTTTTATGGGTAAATACAACAAATCAGGTATGACGTTAAATCGTAAGGTACTCGCTGATTTAGCTATGAATCATCCCGATGCATTCAAAGCTGTGCTATCCAAATTAGCATAAAAAAAAGTCCCGGAAACATTCGGGACTTTTTTTTTACACTTATCTTTGTTACACATCTGTAACAAATGAATTTACCTCTCTATTTCGATTACGCTTCTACTACTCCAGTTCGTGCCGAAGTATTAGAAAAAATGTTGCCCTATTTTTCTACGCTATATGGTAATGCAGGTTCTAATTTGCATCACTATGGTTGGTTAGCACAAGAAGCCATCGATCTATCTAGAACTCAAATTGCCAACTATTTTAAGGTAAAGCCCAGTACTATTATTTTCACTTCAGGTGCAACTGAATCAAACAATCTAGCTATAAAAGGCTATTTGAAAGGTAAATCTAAAGGGCATTTAATAACATCAACCATTGAACATAAAGCTGTACTTGAAATTTTTGAACAATTAGAACAGGAAGGTTATTCGGTAAGCTATTTGAAACCGAATGAAGAGGGTCAAATAACTCAAGATAATTTAAAATCTGCCATACAAAAAGAGACTATATTAGTGTCCTTAATGATGGTTAATAATGAGATTGGGACTATTTCAGACTATGTGGCTTTCAAAAATATATGTGACTTACACGCTATCTGCTATCATTCTGACGCTACTCAAGCCCTTGGTAAAATACCATTGGAGTTTAAAAGTTTACCCCACTTAATGAGTTTTTCTGGACATAAAATCTATGCGCCAAAAGGTGTTGGTGGCTTGTTGGTCAACAATAATATTAAAATTAACCCTATTTTTGATGGTGGTGGACAAGAACGAGGAATTAGGTCAGGAACATTGCCCGTTCCCCTCATTGTTGGTCTTGGTTACGCTTTTACCTATATACCGGAAATATTAAGTTTTGAAGCTTCATCGCTTCGATTTAATCACCAAATAAAGGAAGCACTTTTAAATAACTTCAATAATAAGATCTTGATTAATTCGAACGGTCCTAACCATACTTCCTCCATTCTTAGTATATCCGTGCGCGGAGTTCATTGGGAAGATTTATTTAATTCACTTACGACCATTGCTATTTCTAATGGTTCAGCTTGTAATGTGAAGGCTACCAATCCCTCTCATGTTTTAACAGCTCTAGGTCACCCAAGAGATTTAGCTTTGAGTACGCTTCGTATTTCATTAAGCTATTTAACAACAGAAAAAGAAATTGATTTTTTGATTAAATATTTAAGAGAACAATTAAATAAACTAGGGCTGTGAAAGAGATAAAGAAATTTGTAGGCCAACTTACATTATACATTAATTCAGGTATCAAGTTTGCCATAGCGACGGTTATATATGTAGATGGTTCAGCCTACAGGAGACCAGGTGCAAGAATGTTAATTTGTGAAAATGGCGAATGGCATGGAGGTATTAGTGGTGGTTGCCTTGAAGGTGATATGCTAAAGAAGGCTCAATTATCAATGTTTAGTAATCAAAATAAATGGGTTAAATATGATACTCGAGAAGATGACCCGTTTGAATTAGGGATTGGATTAGGATGCAATGGACTCATTGAAATTTTAATTAGTCCGGATTTAGATTATGCTAAATATTTATTAAAATTGCTAAATGCACATATTCAAAGTTCTGAACCTACAATCTTAGAACATATATTCTTTTTAGATGCGGCTAATGCAAGTTTGGTAAATCTTACATTGACGAGTCCATCAGCTTCTATTTTGTCAGAGGATGAAACAGAAATAGTATTTAAAAAACATCAATCCAAAGTTAAAGTAACAGAAAATGAAATATTTTTTATTGAATATTTGCCATCAATACCCAGAATTGTGCTTTATGGTCACTTGTTTGATTCCATTAGTTTAATTGAACTTTGTGATTTTCTTTCATGGGAAGTATGTTGGGTTGGTAATCCATTAAAAATGAATTCTTTACTCAAAAATAAAGTTCAATCGTTTTTTCATTGGGATGATAATTTTGAAATAAATAGAAATGATTTTATTGTATTAATGACGCATGATTTTGACCGAGATGTCGCAATTTTATCTTATTTAAACTCCATTAAATTTCAAGGTTATATTGGGGTTTTAGGACCTTTGAAAAGAAGGCAAAAAATTATTAAACAATTAGAATTATTGTCAGGTTATATCTGTGATACTGCTTTTTATGGTCCCATTGGCTTAGATATTGGAGCCGAAGGTCCAAATGAAATTGCACTATCAATCGCTTCTGAAATTATTGCACATATCAATTCTAGAGACGGAAACAATTTAAAAAACAGAAAAACATCGATTCATTCTACCTAAAAATGTCAAATTTAATAGAATTACAAAAAAGTATTGAGCCCTTTAAAAAGATTTTAAGAAATCATCCTATAAATACTTACATCTTAACTCATGAACATTTGTCGTTATTCATGCGGCATCATATTTTTGCCGTTTGGGATTTTATGTCCTTGGTCAAAAAGTTGCAAGTAGATTTGACTTCCGTTGATTCATTATGGTTCCCAAAGGGTTCAGGAGAAACTAGATATCTAATTAATGAAATTGTATTAGGTGAGGAGTCAGATATAGATCCAAATGGGGGGTATATCAGTCATTTTGATTTGTATTTGAGAGCTATGGATGAATTAGCCATTATGCCCCCAACTGCATTAAATGATTTTAAGCAGTTTAAATCCATTGAAGAATTTCTCATTGCTCTTCCTTCCTTCAATTTGCCTCAAAGTATTAATGAGTTTTTAACCTTTACTTTCTCAAGTATTTTATATGGTGAAACCTCGGAAATAGCTGCTATTTTCACTTTTGGAAGGGAAGATTTGATACCAGAAATGTTTCAATTAATATTAAACCAATTGAGATTGCAATCTCCTGATAAGGTAAAAACATTGACCTATTACTTAGAAAGACATATTGAAGTGGATGGCGGCCATCATTCTCAATTAGCTATATCCATGGTTTCCCAATTATGCCAAGATGATCCAAAAGCTTGGGATCGTGCCACTCAGGCTGCCATCAATTCATTAAAAGCAAGAATAAAGCTTTGGGATGGTATTGTGGCTGCAAAAATTTAAAAAAAAGGTCCCTTTGAAAAAAGGAACCTTTTACTAATTAACAAGGCTGTTACTTTACTTCTTCAAAAGCAACGTCTTCCGCTGAATCATCTGATGTAGTTTCCGCGTTCTGAGTTGGCTGATCACCTCCTTCTTGCGTACTAGCATACATTTCTTGAGAGGCGGCCGTCCATGCGGTATTTAACTTTTCGATACCAGAGTCGATAGAAGTTAAATCTTGAGCCGCATGTGCAATTTTTAGTTCAGATAAAGCCGTTTCAATGGCTGTTTTATTGCCTTCTGACAACTTTTCTCCATATTCTTTCAACTGTTTATCAGATTGAAAAATTAAAGCATCCGCTTGATTAACTTTTTCAACTCGGTCTTTTTCAATCTTATCTGTGGCTTCATTCGCTTTTGCCTCATTTCTCATTTTTTCAATTTCTTCATCAGTCAAACCGCTAGAAGCTTCAATTCTAATTTTTTGCTCCTTACCCGTACCTTTTTCCTTAGCTGATACTTGCAATATTCCATTGGCATCAATATCAAAAGTTACTTCGATTTGAGGAATTCCTCGAGCCGCGGGTGGTAATCCATCTAAATGGAATCGACCTAAAGAACGATTGTCCTTAGCCATAGGTCTTTCTCCTTGTAACACATTAAGTTCTACAGAGGGTTGATTATCTGCTGCCGTTGAGAATGTCTCTGATTTTTTCGTCGGTATCGTGGTGTTTGATTCGATTAATTTAGTGAAAACACCGCCCATGGTTTCAATTCCTAATGATAAAGGGGTAACATCCAACAATAATACATCTTTTACTTCTCCGGTTAAAACTCCACCTTGTATAGCAGCACCTATAGCGACCACTTCATCAGGATTTACTCCTTTTGATGGCTTTTTCCCAAAGAATTTCTCAACCTCTTCTTGGATTCTAGGTATACGCGTCGATCCACCGACCAAAATAACTTCGTCTATATCCGCATTTGTATATGATGCATTTTTCATGGCACGCTTGCAGGGTTCTAGTGTGCGTCGAATTAAACTATCTGCCAATTGTTCAAATTTAGCTCGTGTTAACGCACGGACTAAATGTTTAGGAATACCGTCTACAGGCATAATATAAGGCAAATTAATTTCAGTTGTGGCACTGGAACTTAATTCGATTTTAGCTTTTTCAGCAGCTTCTTTTAGGCGTTGAAGTGCCATCGGATCTTTACGTAGATCTATATTTTCATCTGAAATAAATTCTTCGGCAAGCCAATTAATAATAACTTGATCAAAATCATCTCCTCCTAAATGCGTATCGCCATCGGTTGACTTAACTTCAAATACTCCATCTCCTAATTCCAAAATAGACACGTCGAAGGTACCCCCACCTAAATCAAAGACAGCTATTTTCATATCTTGTCCTTTTTTATCAACACCGTAGGCTAATGCCGCCGCTGTAGGTTCATTGATAATTCTTTTCACCTCAAGTCCGGCAATTTGACCTGCCTCTTTGGTAGCTTGACGTTCAGCATCATTAAAGTAGGCTGGAACCGTGATGACCGCTTCTGTTACAGTTTGACCTAAATAATCTTCTGCTGTTTGCTTCATTTTGGTCAAAATCTGAGCAGAAATTTCTTGTGGAGTATAAAGGCGATCACCGATTCTTACCCGAGGTGTATCATTATTTCCTTGTTCTACGGAATATGAAATAGTTTTTAACTCTGAGCTAACTTCTGAGTATTTTTTACCCATAAATCTTTTTACAGACGAAATAGTATTTTGAGGATTTGTAATGGCTTGTCGTTTAGCAGGATCGCCTACTTTGCGTTCACCATTATCCAAAAATGCAACGATTGAAGGTGTTGTTCTTCTCCCTTCAGAATTCGCAATTACAACAGCCTCGCTACCTTCCATAACCGCCACACATGAGTTGGTGGTACCTAAATCAATTCCAATAATTTTTCCCATGATTAATTTTATTTAATTTCGGCAACATTCTACAAGGATAATGCCATAAAATAAATGCCTTTAAAATTGTGACATATTGTCACATAGTTTTATTTTCATACATAAAATGTATGTTTCTCTTATTATATTTGTGTACTAAAAATATATGGACCTTGGAGGAAGTAAAAGATTTTATTTGGGTGAATGATTCCGAGCCACATCGTAGCAGAACACGTGATATCATCAAAAAACACCCGGAAGTAAAAAAGTTAATTGGCAAGAATCCTAATACCATGTATTGGATTTTGACCTGTGTGTTTTTGCAAATTGGAATCGCTTATTTTATAAAAGATTATTCTTGGTGGATTATATTAGGGACCGCCTGGGTTATTGGAGCTTTTCCAGTACATACTTTATTTGTTTGTATACATGAATCGGCTCATAATTTAATTTTTAAGAAGAAGTCTTGGAATGTTTTTGCAGGAATCATTGCAAACCTACCATCTTTAGCGCCAACCGCCATCTCATTCAAAAATTTTCATTTAAAACATCACGCATTTCAAGGGGTACATGAGCTTGATGCTGATTTACCTGATTATTGGGAAGCCAAATTGATTAATAATTATTTTATAGGTAAGATGATATGGTTAGCCTTATTTCCATTTTTTCAAGGCATTCGAACCTATCGATGTATAGAATTGGCTATTATTGACCGCTACGTCGTTATGAATATCATAGTCCAACTGTTATTTGATGCAGCTATTGTTTATTTTTGGGGTTGGTCTGCGTTAGCCTATTTAGGATTTAGTTTTTTATTTTCTGTGGGACTACATCCTTTAGGGGCTAGATGGATACAAGAGCATTTTTTAGTCTTAGACAAAAAACAGGAAACGTTCAGCTATTATGGCGGCTTAAATTCGATCAATATGAATGTTGGTTTCCACAATGAACATCATGATATGCCATCCATTCCATGGAATAATTTGCCAAAATTGAAAAATATGGCACCTGAATTTTATTCTAATTTACATTATCACACCTCATTCGTAAAGTTATTATTCACCTTTTTATTTAAACAGGAAATTGGCCTGTATTCAAGAATAGCTAGAAAAGATAGAGGTGGAGTTTCTCTCATGGATCAATCAACCCCTGATATTGACTTCATTAAATAATGGAATTTTGATTTAGGTTTTTTTTAAATTTCGAGTTTATGTAAAAACTTAACATTGCTTTAAATACTTAAATTTATGTTAAGTAAAAAAAGACTTCTATTTAAATAATGCCAAAAGAAACGAATAAATTAATTATTTACCAGATGATGTTTCATCTTTGGGGCAATACCATTCAAAATCCTCAAAAGAATGGAAATTCGTTAACCAATGGAACCACAAAATTTAATGATGTTTCTGACAAGGCCTTAGCTTGTTTATACGCGAAAGGTTACTCTCATATATATACCACCGGAATCATTGAGCATGCCACTAAAGAGGATTATACCAAGTTTGGTATTCCCTTAGATCACCCGTTGATTGTTAAGGGTAATTGTGGTTCACCATTTGCCATCAAAGATTATTTTGACGTAAACCCTTTTTTAGCGAGCAACCCAGAAAATCGCTTGGATGAATTCAAATTAATGCTTAAAAGAATTCATGATAATAAACTAAAAATAATACTAGACTTTGTGCCAAATCATTTAGCTAGAAATTATCATTCTGATAAAAAACCGGAGGGACTTGTTGATTTTGGGTTTAACGATCGAAAAGATGTGGAATTTTCATCCCAAAATAACTTTTATTATTTGCCTGGAACTCAATTTGTCGTCCCTAATCAATCAGATATTGCTACGCCTAATGAACCATATATTGAAATACCGGCGAAAGCTAGCGGAAATAATGTATTTTCTGAAAAGCCTAAAATTCACGATTGGTTTGAAACAGTTAAATTAAATTATGGTATAGATTATCCAAATGATGGGCACATTCATTTTGATCCTATTCCAGATACATGGTATAAAATGTTGCAAGTATTAACTTATTGGACAAATTTGGGTGTTGATGGATTTCGTTGCGATATGGCAGAAATGGTACCCGTAGAATTTTGGGCGTTTGTTATTCCAAAAATCAAAATGATTAATCCTAGTTTGATTTTTATAGCTGAAATATACCAACCAAAATTATATGCTGATTTTATTTATAAAGGCCAATTTGATTATTTGTATGATAAGGTTGGTTTATATGATTCTCTAAGACGTTTAATGGAACAAAATAATGATTCACATACAAGTTCTATCACGCATGTTTGGCAACGGGAAAGTGGAGATTTTTCTAATAATATGTTGAGATTTTTAGAAAATCATGATGAAACTAGAATTAATTCTGTAGGTTTTGCTGCGCATAATATTTGGTCTACAATTCCAGCGATGGTGATATCAGCAACCATGAATGGAGGACCTTTAATGATTTATTTTGGACAAGAGTTTGGCGAAAAAGCAAATGAAATTGAAGGATATAATGATGCGAACGATCGAACGACCATGTTTGATTTTTGGCGGGTTGATACACATCAAAGATGGTTTAATCAAGGTGCATTTAATAATGAATTATTAAATGATCAAGAAATTCAATTAGATGAGTTTTACCAACAATTATTTAAGTTTGTCAAGCATTCATCTGCGGTTCAGGCAGGTCAATTTTTTGATTTACAATATGCGCAAATCGAAAGTTACCCGAGTAAATTTGTTTACTCTTATTTGCGATATTCAAATGAAGAAATATTATTATTTGTAAATAATTTTCACCCAACTGACACGCTAAATTTTAAAATTAATATTCCTAATTTAGCCTTTGATTTAATGTGTAATTATCATTTGGTCTGGCAGATTCAAAAGTCTTTTATCCCTCCTACCCTTTCAACTACAAAATTTGAGATTTCGGAAAATATGCAGGTTGGCATTCCACCGAATAGTACATTGGTTTTTAAAGCAATCTGATGAAAAAGTTAGTCTACACACTTTTAGTTTTTTTGTTGGTTGTATCGGGAAATTATCTACAAGCGCAAACGTTTAAAGGTATTCCCATTAAACTGACTTATGCCATTGAAAAAAGTATTTCAACTAAAAACCCGTTGATAATTGCAGAATATTTCATTGGAACTCCCTATTTAGCTAATAGATTATCAAAATCAAATCCAGAGAAGCTATATTATTCATTTAACGATTTTGATTGTGTAACCTTTATAGAAAATGTTTTGGCTTTATATAATTCGAACGGTTCAAACAATAGGTTTGTCGATAATTTAAAAAATATTAGATACAATGATTCCATCAGTTATGAAAGTAGAAATCATTATTTAACTAGTGGGTTAGAAAAACTTGTCAAGCTGAATTTTCTCATGCCGATTAACAATGAATTAAACTCAAGTGTGATTCAAAAAGATATTAACTTTTTATCTAAACATGTAATTAACAAAAATGTAGATAAGTCATATTTGTTGAAAATTGAAAAATCAATTAGTTATAAAAACATGTATTACTTTGGTAAAGGTAAATATTCTGAAATTGAGTATTTAATCAAGAGTGGGGATGTCATTGCTTTTGTATCTTCACGTAATGATTTGGATTTCAGACATGTTGGTTTTGTTTATATTAAGCATAATAAAAAATATATCCTTCATGCTTCTCAAGAGAATAATAACGTTTGCATTTCTGAATTGACTATTGATAAATATGTATTTAAAAATCAGAAAATGGAAGGATTTCAAATTTACAGACCCAATTTATAAATGTCCACATACAATTTTGATCTAGAAATAATCCGTAGAAATACACAAAGTTTAAAGTGGGATAATCCATTGTATGAAAGTCGAGATATGTTACCAATGCCGGTGGCCGATATGGATTTTCGTATTGCGGATGAATTAATAGAAACAATTAAAAATATTACTGATCATGGAGTTTTGGGCTATTCTATAGTACCTGAAACACTAAAATTAGCCTATCAAAAAAAAATAAAGGATTCTTATGGTTGGGATACAAAAATCGAATGGCAAGTATGGATTCCAGGAATTGTACCAGGTTTAACCACCGCATGCTCCATTTTTGTTGAAGATCAAAAGGCTATTTTAACTCCAATACCCGTTTATCATCCATTTCATTTAATTTCTGCATGGATAGAAAGGCCCCTTTTAACCTTTACAATGATTGAAAAAGATGGTAGATGGGTGTATGATTTTGTTGATTTTGAAGCTCAATTATTAAAAAATCCTGGGGTATTTTTATTTTGTAATCCACACAATCCGGGAGGTACCGTTTTTACGTTGGACGAAATTTCTCGAATTATTTTTTTATGTAAAAAATATAATTGCATGATATTGTCTGATGAAATTCATGCCGATTTACAGTTACAATCATATCAAAATCATATTTGCATTGGCAATCATTTGCCAATAGACTTTCCTGCTATTTCTTTTTTTGCAACATCAAAATCTTATAATACGGCGGGTTTGGGAGGCGCAGTAGCCATTATTCCTAATAAATATATTAGAGATAAATTCACCAAGCATACGCAAGGTGTTTTTTCAATGTTATCTAGACATAGTATTGAAATTATGCAAACAAGTTTAACGATGAATAATGGTTGGATGGAGAATTTGCTCATTTATTTGAGAAACAATCATGAATTACTTGCATCATTTATAGGTCAAGTCAATGGATTAAAAATGTTACGTTTGGAAGCAACCTATTTAGCATGGATTCAATATGACTCAGATATTTTAGGTGATTTTCAGCAACGATTATTTACTAATGGGCTGCATGTTTTACGCGGTGAACAGTTTTTAGGTAAAAACTTTATTAGAATGAATATTGCCTGCACTCAAAAGACCCTAGAAAAAGCTTTATTAATCATTCAGAAAACATGTAATGAAACCGCTTAAATCTTTATTATTTATTGGAATTATTATGTTGATTTTGAGTCTTATTTATTTTGTGACAAATCAAGATCTTAATGAGGACAATAAAATGGTTTATGATTTGAACGATGAAAAAATAATTAATTCAGGTATGGATTCAATCTCAAGTATTGAAAATATACCGGATACCAAAGGAGAAATTAATCCCATTTATTCGAACGAAGTTGAAGATTTTGAGGCTAAAGTAGAAATAAGAGCAGGTTTTATACATTTTCAAATTGTCAAAAGTCATCAATTGATATTTGAACAAAAAATGAAAATTTTTAAAATAAAAAATTTAATAAGTTCTGATTTGAATAATAATCAAAAGCCTGAATTTTGGATTTTTGGCGAGGATGATGCCCATAAATTCAAAATATATGGGTATGAATTCCAAAAAAATTCTTTTAATTTGATAAAATTTCCTAATTTAAAGGGAAGACAAAAATTTGGATATTTTGGAAACGATTCATTATATTTTATTAAATCTGATATTGTTCGTTCCTTTCAATTTAAAAATGATCATTATTCTGAAATAGAGAATGGAATTAGAGTTTGCTTTTATTCATTAGGTCCGGATAATAGCTTTGTATTAAAAAAAACCTTAGACTTTGAAAATGAATAAAGAAAATTTACGTTCGCAACAATGGTTTGGTAAAACTGGAAAAGATGGCTTTATCTATCGAGCATGGATGAAAAATCAGGGGATTCCAGATGATTATTTTCAAGGAAAACCTGTAATAGGAATCTGTAATACGTGGTCTGAACTTACTCCATGCAATGCACATTTTAGAGAACTGGCAGAATTTGTGAAAAAAGGGGTTATTGAAGCCGGGGGATTCCCGGTTGAATTTCCTGTTATGTCATTAGGGGAAACATTAATTAAGCCCACTGCTATGCTTTACAGAAATTTAGCTAGTATGGATGTGGAGGAATCAATTAGGGCCAATCCTATTGATGGAGTTGTGCTTATGTGTGGTTGCGACAAAACAACTCCCTCCTTGGTGATGGGCGCTTGCAGTGTTGATTTACCTACATTAGTTATTTCTGGTGGACCAATGATGAAAGGCAAATTTAAGGGTAAAGATATAGGTACCTCGGACGTTTGGCGTTTTGCAGAAGCATACAAATTAGGAGAATTAACACAAAAAGAATTTGTGGAAGCGGAAGCTTGTATGGCAAGAACACCTGGACATTGTGCAGTGATGGGTACAGCTTCGACAATGGCTACGATGGTAGAAGCTCTGGGTTTAAGTTTACCACAAAATGCGGCCATTCCAGCTGCAGACGTACGAAGAAAAGTATTAGCCCAACATTCAGGTAGACGCATCGTCGAGATGGTTAATGAAGATCAAAAAATTTCAAAAGTATTAACTAGGCAAGCTTTTGAAAATGCAATAAGAGTCAATGCAGCTACTGGTGGATCAACCAATTTTGTGATTCATTTATTGGCCATCGCAGGGAGAATTGGAGTGGAACTAGATTTGAATGATTTTGATAAATTTTCTCGACAGATCCCCTTATTAGCCAATATACAACCCTCTGGAGAACATTTTATGGAAGACTTGTATTATGCTGGTGGCCTGCCTGCATTAATGAATCAAATGAAGAAGTTTTTGAATACCGATGCCATAACAGTAAATGGAAAGTCCGTTGGTGAAAATATTGAAAATACTCCAATTTATGATACTAACATCATCTCAACCTTAGAGAACCCTTTTAAACTAGATTCAGGGATAGCTGTTGTAAAGGGAAATTTAGCACCTAATGGAGCCGTTGTTAAACCTTCTGCAGCGTCATTATCTTTATTTAAACACCGGGGTAAAGCTGTTGTTTTCGAAAATATTGAAGATTATCATGCCCGAATTGATTCGCCTGAATTAGATATAGATGAAAACTCAGTAATGGTTTTGAAAAATGTAGGTCCAAAAGGATATCCAGGTATGGCTGAGGTGGGTAATATGGGTATTCCTAAAAAACTATTGGAACGTGGAGTCAAAGACATGGTTAGAATTTCTGATGGACGAATGAGCGGGACTGGTTATGGAACTGTTATTTTACATGTAAGTCCTGAATCAGCAGCCGGTGGACCATTGAACTGGGTTGAAAATGGGGATTTTATTGCATTAGACTTAAATAATCGAAGTATTAATTGGGAAGTTAGTGAAGAAGAATTAGCAAAAAGAAAAATATCCCAACCGTTTATCCCTGTTAAACAAATACGAGGATATGTAGGACTGTTTATAGATCGTGTAGAGCAAGCGCATGTAGGAGCAGATTTCGATTTTTTAAAGGGTGGTTCAGGTTCCAAAGTAACAAGAGACTCACATTAGCATGAAAAAAGTAATTGTAACAGGTGCGGGTCAAGGAATTGGTTTAGAAGTAGTTATTCAATTATGCCAAGAAGGTTATTTTGTCATATGGAATGAAATTGATCCTTCCGTTTTCAAATCGGCTTCATCACAATTAGAGAAACTTTCCTTAACTACTCATTGCGGTATTTTAGGTGATTCAAGTAGTGATTTATTTCTAAATGAATTGTCTGAAACGATCCATAATACGCCAGGAACTTTATATGGTTGTGTTTGTAATAGTGGAATAACAACTTTTGGCAATTTTCTTAATTATTCGAGAGAATCAATGGATATGTTGTTGAAAGTTAATGTTTCAGGCACTTTCTTTTTAATACAATTCATTGCCAAATTGTTAAAAGAAGGTAAAATAAAAGGATCTATTGTGGTCACCACTTCTGTGACAGGTCATCAAGCTCATCCTGATTTAGTTGCTTATGGTATGACAAAAGGAGCTTTAATCCAGCTTGTTAGAAATTTAGTTGTTGAGTTATCTTCCTTAGGTATTCGAATAAATGCTATTTCTCCTGGGGCGACGCTAACCGAGAGAACGGCAATGATTCCTGACTTCGAAAATCAATGGACTAAAATTACCCCAATGGGTACAATTGCTGATGTGTCAGATATCTCAAATGCTATATCATTTATGCTCTCTGAAAAGTCTAGGCAAATTACAGGACAAACCTTAATCGTTGATGGTGGATGGACTTCTTACAGTCCTCCCCCGGGATCAGTCTAGTTAATTCCAATGATTAATTAAAAAATTAATCCAATTTTGATGACAAATTTTAGTTATGTCGTCATTTGAAAATCCTCTTTTAATTAATAAATCAGGAATTTTTTGAAGATCAGCTATGGTCTTAAGATCCATTGGGGATTGTTCTGTTCCAAATCCACCGTCTAAATCAGTACCAATCCCTACATGATTTGTATTGCCTGCTAAGCTACAAATGTGGACTAAATGATCTATCATAACATTTAAATCCACTTTCATGCTAATTGGGTCCGACACTCCCCTAACCCAATTAGGTACCATCATCCACGTATCTAAAGGTAAACCAATTACCGCTCCTCGTCGAATAATTTCTTTAAATTGATCATCGGTAAATTGACGATTATGATTGACCAGCGATCGACTATTCTGATGACTAGCCCAAACTGATCCATGGAAAATGTCCATAGCTTCCCAAAAACTATCGTCACATAAATGTGTGGCATCTAAGATTATACCCAAAGATTCCATTTTTTTTAATAAATCTCTACCGTTTGGTCCTAAACCACCTGTGGCATTTGTTCCTTGAGCATATCGACCTGGACCATAATGGGCTGGTCCTAAGGCTCTTAATCCATAATTGAACGCTATCTCTAAGAATTCAATAGAAACTATTGAATCGGCACCTTCTAAACTTAAGATATAACCAATACTTTTTTTTGCATCTTCACTGCTTGTCCAATATTTTAAATGGTTTTCTAATTCAAGTGAATTTCTTATGGGAGAAAGTTCTCCTAATGATTCTAATACCTTATAATAAGCTAATTGCCCTTGTGTTTGAGCCCAGGCCTGTTCAGAAGAGTTCCAACCCGGTAAATCGGATGATTTGTCAACATAGCGCGCAATTTGGGTGGCTACTACAATTCCAATGTTACCCTTTCGAAGTTCCTCAAATGAAACAGTGGCATTACCTCTGTCCAATTTGTCGGTCATTCCAAATTCTCTAGAATTAATTTCTGAAATAGATGAACGTAAATCTCTATTCCATTCTAAAGCATTCATGCTTAAATCTAAATGCGCATCAAAGAGTAACATATCAAATGTTTATTTTACGATTACGAGCTTTTACTCCCCATTCCCCTATTAATTCATCATTTTCAATGACTTGTAAATATTGGTGGAGCGCCACTGTAGGACAAATATGATAGGGGAACAGGCGAATTATTTGTCCTATTTCTATCTGGGAATGATCGATAACTTCTACAATTCCATGTTCTTCACTCTGACCTTTGAGCGTCCAATCAGGGAAATCAATAAATCGAACCCTTTGATCTATTGGATTTTCTGCCGCAACCGATTTATGGCCTAAATCTATGCAGATTGTTGTAGATGTCGGTTTGGAAATGACTCTGGAAATTAGTTGAACAGCCATTTTGAAAGTTTTATCTGGATACAAATCAGAATAACCTATATCAAAAAAGACAAAGGTTCCAGGACTACAAACAAAGCGTTTATTGGTCTGATGGACTAAAAAACTTGGTGTTCCTCCTACTACTAATTCATATTCACTTTCATTATTGATTTTATCAACTAATTCATGGAATTCTATAAAATCTTGCTGAACATGTTTAATTCGTACATTTATATCAACATCACGAATATGTCCATCATAGGCATGTAGACCTTTGATGACGAGATTTTCAAAATTAGTATTAATTTTTCCGATAAGAAAAAAAGCTTCTTTAGGAATAACACCTGTCCTATTCATGCCCACATTTACATCAATAAAAATATGAATTTTCACTTGATATTTAAAAGCTAAATCATTGACTTTTTTAGCTGCAAAATAATCATCAATTAGACATGAAAATTGGCAATTTTGATAATGAAGCACCAATTCAATAAAACGTTCAAGGCTAGTTCCAGTAGGTTGGATAGACAACAATATATCTTTTGCATTCGATATAGCAAGTAATTCGGCTTCGGAAATTGTAGCACATTTGAATTTAAATATACCAGCTTCAATTAATAATTCATTAACCTCCTGAGTTTTATGGGTCTTTATGTGAGGTCTTAATCTAGCCACATTTCCTTCAACCATGTCTACAGCTAGCTTTATATTGGATTTCACTATTTCAGGAAAAACAATTAATCCAGGACTTTCAATTGAACTATAATCCATATGATCAAATTAATGAGCGGTCCAAATGTACATAACCACCATCAACATGAATTAATTGACCCGTGGTATGACTTGATTTACTAGATAATAAAAAAGTTACCATGGCACCCAATTCCTCTTTGGTAGTCATACGCTTTCCTAATGGAATCCGACTTTCAATTTCATTTAAAGTTTCTGAAGGATTGGATAAAGTTTGTAACCATTTGTCATACATCGGAGTATAGCATTCTGCTACAATGACTGCATTAACTCGAATACCATGTGGCAGTAGTTCAACGGCCCATTCGCGAGTTAAGGCATTTCTACCTCCATTCGAAGCTGCATAGGCGGATGTGCCACCTTGACCAGTTTCTGCCACTTTTGAACCGATATTAACAATGGAACCTTTTGTCTTAATTAAATAGGGTAAGCAAGCCTGCGCCAATAAATAATAGTGAATTAAATTAGAATGTAATGATTGAAGGAAT
>Ga0209829_10001805_pt1 | contig 16853 bp, 13 predicted proteins | sample C_140205_EF_Meta_FD_187311 | JGI IMG/M metagenome (GOLD analysis project Ga0209829, IMG submission 187311) | Freshwater microbial communities from Lake Croche, Canada to study carbon cycling - C_140205_EF_MetaG (SPAdes) (version 2) | ecosystem: Environmental > Aquatic > Freshwater > Lake...
CAAGAACAGAAATTTGAACCTGGAACTCGTGAGAATGAATGTCGAGATTAATAGCTCCATCAATATGTCCCGCCTCAAATTCAGTCGGTGTGCGTACATCAAGAATCACAACTTCTGGATTCTCAATAACTTCAGCAAATTGTGCGGGGGTTAGTTGGTTCACTGAACTAGTACAGCACATCAGAAGTAAAAAGGGCCCCGTCAGAAGACGAGGCCCCGTAAATGAGTTCTTTTAACGAACTTCGAGATCATCCAAACGAACTGCATCACTTGTGCCTGTTGACTCAAATGGTGTGAATTCGTATTCATCGTAAGCAGCGTAGACCGCAGCCTTTGCTTCCTCTGTTGGTTCAACCTTGACGTTGCGATAACGACCAAGACCTGTTCCAGCTGGAATCAACTTACCGATGATGACGTTCTCCTTAAGACCAAGAAGTGGATCGCTCTTCTCTGAGAGAGCAGCATCTGTTAGGACGCGAGTTGTCTCTTGGAATGAAGCAGCTGATAGCCATGACTCGGTTGCGAGAGATGCCTTGGTAATACCCATAAGTTCTGGGCGACCTGAGGCAGCCTTTCCGCCACTTGATACAACGCGACGGTTCTCTGTTTCAAAGAGGCCACGTTCAACAAGTGCACCAGGAAGGATGTCTGTATCACCAGGTTCAAGAATTGTGATGCGCTTGAGCATCTGGCGAACAATGATTTCAATGTGCTTATCGTGAATTGATACACCCTGTGAACGGTAAACCTCTTGGATTTCGTTAACAAGGTGAATCTGAGTTTGGCGAGGTCCGAGAATACGGAGAACCTGCTTAGGGTCAATTGCACCCACAACAAGCTTCTGACCGACTCCAACCTTTGTGCCATCTTCAACAAGAAGCTTCTGACGACGAGTAATTGGATAAGCAACCGCTTCGCTTCCATCTTCTGGAGTAACGATGATCTTCTTACCCTTTGCATCTTCAAGGAAGCTCACGACGCCTGCTGCCTCAGCGATTGGTGCAACACCCTTAGGTGTGCGCGCTTCGAACAATTCAACGATACGTGGGAGACCGTGAGTGATGTCGTCACCAGCCACACCGCCGGTGTGGAAGGTACGCATTGTGAGCTGAGTTCCAGGCTCACCAATGGACTGAGCAGCAATGATACCGACAGCTTCGCCGACATCTACTAACTTGCCTGAAGCCATTGAGCGGCCGTAACACATTGCACATTGTCCAACTTTGCTATCGCAAGTGAGAACGGAGCGGACCTTAACTTCAGAAACACCGGCTGCAACAACTGCATCAATGTTCTTATCGCCAAGATCTGTGCCTGCTGCAAGAATTACTTTTCCGTCCACAACAACATCATCGGCCAAGTTACGACCAAAGATGCCTGTCTCAACGTGATCATCCTTGACGAGTTCGCCTGTCGCACTTACTGCGGCGATACGAAGTGTGAGACCGCGATCGGTTCCACAATCTTCTTCACGAATGATGACATCCTGAGCAACGTCGCAAAGACGACGAGTCAAGTAACCAGAGTCAGCGGTACGAAGCGCGGTATCTGCAAGACCCTTACGCGCACCGTGTGTTGAAATGAAGTACTCAAGTACTGAAAGACCTTCACGGAAGTTCGACTTGATTGGACGAGGGATAATTTCGCCCTTCGGGTTAGCCACAAGACCACGCATACCTGCGATCTGACGGATCTGCATCATGTTTCCACGTGCACCGGAGAAGACCATCATCCAAACTGGATTTGTCTTAGGGAAGTTTTCTTCCATCTCCTTACCGACTTCTGCAGTTGCTTGCGTCCAGATCTCGATGAGTTCTTGACGACGCTCGTCATCAGTGATCAGACCCTTTTCGTATTGTGATTGAACCTTGTCAGCCTTTGTTTCATAGCCTTCAAGAATTTCAAGCTTACGTCCAGGTGTGACAACATCTTCGATACCGATTGTTACACCGGCGCGTGTTGCCCAATAGAAACCAAGTGACTTAAGCGCATCAAGAGTTTGCGCAACGACGACCTTAGGGCAACGTTCAGCAAGTTCATTAACAAGCTTTGCGAGTTCCTTCTTTGTTACATCGTAATCAACGAAGTTAATCTCCGCAGGGAGAACTTCATTAAATAGCGCACGGCCAAGTGTTGTTTCAAGAACTACGCCTTCTGCCAAACGAATCTTGATTTTTGCTTGTAGAGATAGCGAACCTTGTTCGAATGCCATCAACGCTTCAGCAACTGAACCAAATGCGCGGCCTTCGCCGGTCTGGTTTTCGCGCAAGCTGGTCAGGAAGTAAAGACCAAGAACCATGTCCTGTGTAGGAGATGTAATTGGGCGACCTGAAGCAGGCGACAAAATGTTGTTGCTTGAAAGCATGAGAACACGAGCTTCAGCTTGTGCTTCTGCAGACAAAGGCAAGTGAACAGCCATCTGGTCACCATCGAAGTCAGCGTTGAAAGCTGTACATACGAGTGGGTGAATCTGGATTGCCTTACCTTCGACCAATTGTGGTTCGAAAGCTTGGATTCCAAGACGGTGAAGAGTAGGTGCGCGGTTTAGAAGTACTGGGTGTTCTGAAATCACTTCTTCCAAAACATCCCACACGACTGGACGAGCACGCTCGACCATACGTTTTGCGGACTTGATGTTTTGTGCATGATTTAGATCAACCAAGCGCTTCATTACGAATGGCTTGAAGAGTTCAAGTGCCATCTGCTTTGGAAGACCGCACTGGTGAAGCTTGAGCTGAGGACCGACGACGATTACTGAACGACCCGAGTAATCCACGCGCTTTCCGAGCAAGTTCTGACGGAAACGTCCTTGCTTACCCTTCAACATATCTGAAAGTGACTTCAGGGGACGGTTTCCTGGGCCCGTTACTGGGCGACCACGGCGACCGTTGTCAAAGAGTGAGTCAACAGCTTCTTGCAACATACGCTTTTCGTTGTTGACGATAATTTCTGGTGCACCAAGATCAGCCAAGCGCTTCAAACGGTTGTTACGGTTAATAACGCGACGGTATAGATCGTTGAGATCTGAAGTCGCGAAACGTCCGCCATCCAACTGAACCATTGGGCGAAGATCTGGTGGAATAACTGGAACTGCATCGAGAACCATGGAAGCAGGCTTGTTGCTTGTATTAAGGAATGAAGAGACAACCTTCAGACGCTTAATTGCACGAGTCTTCTTCTGTCCCTTGCCAGTTTGTGCAAGCTCGTTGAGCTTTTCAAATTCAGCTTGGAGATCAAATGTCTCAAGGCGAGCCTTAATAGCTGCAGCGCCCATGCTTCCTTCGAAGTAAACGCCATAGCGATCACGCATCTCGCGGTAAAGGCCTTCATCACCTTCAAGGTCTTGGACCTTAAGGTTCTTGAAGCGTGCCCAGACTGCATCGAGGCGATCGAGTTCGCGTTGTGAGCGATCACGAGTTGCCTTGAGTTCGCGTTCTGCTGACTCACGTACTTTGCGCTTGATATCAGCCTTTTCACCAGCTGCTTCAAGTTCAGACAAATCAGCTTCAAGCTTCTTTGAACGAGTATCGAGATCATTATCGCGACGAGTTTCAATCTTTTTCTTATCTGCAACCAGACGCTTTTCAAGTGAAGCGAGATCTTCTTCGCGCGCTTCAGTATCAACAGATGTGATCATGTAAGCAGCAAAGTAAATAACCTTCTCAAGATCTTTTGGTGCAAGATCAAGCAAGTAACCAAGACGTGATGGAACACCCTTGAAGTACCAGATATGTGTTACTGGTGCTGCAAGTTCGATGTGACCCATGCGCTCACGGCGAACCTTTGCGCGTGTAACTTCCACACCGCAACGCTCACAGATGATGCCCTTGAATCGCACACGCTTGTACTTACCGCAATAACATTCCCAGTCACGAGTTGGTCCGAAAATCTTCTCATCGAAGAGACCATCTTTTTCTGGCTTTAGTGTGCGGTAGTTAATGGTTTCTGGCTTTTTAACTTCGCCAAAAGACCACTCACGAATATTGTCCGTTGATGCAAGACCGATACGGAGTTCGTCGAAGAAATTAACATCTAACATTTACAGTCTCCTCACACTTCTTCTACGCTGCTTGGCTCAACTCGTGACAAGTTGATGCCGAGCTCTTCGGCTGCGCGGAATACTTCTTCATCTGTATCGCGCAATTGAATAGCGACACCTTCTGAAGAAAGTACTTCGACGTTAAGACAGAGTGACTGCATTTCCTTAACAAGCACCTTGAATGATTCAGGAATGCCTGGTTCTGGAATATTTTCACCCTTAACAATTGCTTCATAAAGCTTTACGCGACCAAGTACGTCATCTGACTTAATGGTAAGAAGCTCTTGAAGTGTGTAGGCGGCGCCGTACGCTTCAAGTGCCCAAACTTCCATCTCACCAAAGCGCTGTCCACCGAATTGAGCTTTTCCGCCCAACGGTTGTTGCGTGATCATTGAGTATGGACCAGTTGAACGTGCGTGGATCTTGTCGTCTACCAAGTGGTGGAGCTTCAAGATGTACATGTAACCAACGGTGATTGGGGCCTTGTATGGCTCACCAGTACGACCGTCGAACAAATTAGCTTTTCCGCTTGAACCAATTAAACGTAGGCCATCCTTGTTTGGATTTGTTGAACCAAGAAGACCAATAAGTTCTTCTTCCTTAGTTCCGTCAAACACAGGTGTTGCAACCTTTGTGAATGCTGGGGCTTCTGTTGCGCCAATAGCGCGCAAGTTCTTTTGCCAAGGTTCATCACCTTCGAGTTTCCATCCGGCGCGTGCAACCCAACCAAGGTGTGTTTCAAGAACCTGACCGACGTTCATACGACCTGGAACACCGAGTGGGTTCAAGATGACGTCGACTGGAGTTCCATCTTCAAGGAATGGCATATCTTCTTGTGGAAGAATCTTTGAAATAACACCCTTGTTACCGTGACGACCAGCAAGCTTGTCTCCGTCTTGAATCTTGCGCTTCTGCGCAACATAGACGCGAACAACTTGATTGACGCCAGCTGGAAGTTCGTAATCGTCAGAATCTGCAAGTGAAACTCCGATGACCTTTCCAGACTCACCGTGTGGAACCTTAAGTGAGGTATCGCGAACTTCGCGAGCCTTCTCACCAAAGATTGCGCGTAGCAAACGCTCTTCTGGGGTTAATTCGGTTTCTCCCTTAGGAGTTACCTTTCCAACGAGGATATCGCCAGGTGAAACATCTGCACCTACGCGAATGATTCCGCGATCGTCGAGGTCTGCAAGAACTTCTTCGCTGACATTTGGAATGTCGCGAGTGATTTCCTCAGGCCCAAGCTTTGTGTCGCGAGCATCGACTTCATACTCTTCTATGTGGATAGAAGTAAGAACGTCATCTTGTACGAGGCGTTGCGAAAGAATAATCGCATCTTCATAGTTATGACCTTCCCATGACATAAATGCCACGAGCAAGTTCTTACCCAAAGCCATTTCGCCCTTTTCAGTCGATGGGCCATCAGCAATAACCATGCCGGGCTCGACTCGATCGCCTTGGCTAACTACAACCTTTTGGTTGCGGCTAGTGCCTTGGTTTGAGCGAACAAACTTCTCAACGAAGTAATGCTCTGTAGTGCCATCGTCATTCATAACAGTTACTTCATCAGAATCGACAATTGTTACAACGCCCGGCTTACGAGCAAGGGTTACATCGCCCGCATCAACAGCTGCACGAAACTCCATGCCGGTACCAACGAATGGTGCCTCTGCGCGAAGAAGTGGAACTGCCTGACGCATCATGTTGGAACCCATCAATGCGCGGTTGGCGTCATCGTGCTCCAAGAATGGAATCATTGCTGTTGCAACAGAAACCATCTGACGTGGTGAAACGTCCATGTAATCAACTTCATCAGCCAAGATGTACTCAACTTCGCCGCCACGACGGCGTACAAGTACGCGCGCTTCTGCGAAATGTGAATCAGGAGTCAATGGCGCATTTGCTTGCGCGATAATGTGCTCATCTTCTTCATCTGCTGTGAGGTAATCAATTTGATCTGTGACCTTACCCTTTGAAACCTTGCGATAAGGGGTCTCGATAAATCCAAATGGAGTTACGCGAGCATAGGTTGCAAGTGATCCGATAAGTCCAATGTTTGGACCTTCAGGAGTTTCAATAGGACACATACGTCCGTAGTGCGATGGGTGCACGTCACGAACTTCGAAGCCTGCACGTTCACGTGAAAGACCGCCAGGTCCAAGCGCTGAAAGACGACGCTTGTGTGTCATGCCTGATAGTGGGTTTGTCTGATCCATGAACTGCGAAAGTTGAGAAGTTCCAAAGAACTCCTTGATCGATGCAACCACTGGGCGAATATTGATAAGTGTTTGTGGAGTAATCGCCTCAACGTCTTGAGTCGTCATACGTTCACGAACCACACGCTCCATGCGTGAAAGGCCTGTACGTACTTGATTCTGGATCAATTCACCAACGGTACGAAGGCGACGGTTTCCGAAGTGATCGATATCGTCAGTTTCAACACGTACTTCTTTGCCGTATTCCATAAGAGCATCGCCCTTGTGGAGGTGAGCAAGGTAGCGAATGGTTGCAACGATATCTTCAATGTTGAGAAGACCCTTTGCCAAACCAAGTTCAAGACCTAGCTTCTTATTAACCTTGAAGCGACCGACCTTTGCAAGGTCATAACGCTTTGCATTGAAGTAAAGATTCTCAATGAGATTTTGTGCAGCTTCCTTCGTTGGTGGCTCACCTGGACGAAGTTTGCGGTAGATATCAAGAAGAGCTTCATCTTGAGTCTGTGCATTGTCCTTCTCAAGTGTCGCACGAATTGATTCAAATTCGCCGAACTGCTCGATGATTTGATCTGATGACCAACCAAGTGCCTTCAAGAAAATAGTTACAGGCAACTTACGCTTACGATCGATACGGACACCAACAAGATCCTTCTTATCAACTTCAAATTCCAACCAAGCACCACGGCTTGGAATGATTTTCGCAGTCAATACATCTTTGTCAGATGCCTTTTCGATTGTGCGTTCGAAGTAAACGCCAGGAGAACGAACGATCTGTGAAACAACCACACGCTCGGTTCCGTTAATAACAAATGTTCCACGAGGTGTCATCAATGGGAAGTCGCCCATGAAAACTGTCTGTGACTTAATTTCGCCTGTCTCGTTGTTCATGAATTCTGCTGTCACGAAAAGTGGAGCAGCAAATGTCATGTCACGGTCTTTGCATTCTGCAATTGAATACTTAGGCGGTTCAAAACGATGGTCGCGGAATGAAAGCGACATCTTTCCTTGGAAATCTTCGATTGGAGAGATCTCCTCGAAGATTTCTTCTAAACCAGATTGCTTAGGGACTTCGCCTCGGCCACTCTTCTCAGCATCGTCAAGACGCGCACGCCACAAGTCGTTACCAAGCAACCAGTCGACAGAATCAAGCTGTAGCGACAAGAGGTTAGGTACTTCAAGGGGTTCGCGGATCTTTGCGAATGAGACACGAGCAGGGGCAAACGATTTTGACTTCGCGGCCAATGTTCCTCCAAATAATTAAATCGCAGACGTCTCTACAATTTTTATACGCATGGCTACCGCTAGGTCTGGCCGCTATATGCCGTACCTGGGAGATAAATTTGCGAACTCGAACCTTATCGCCAGCCCCCTTTGTCTGCCAAATCGGAGGATTTCGTGCTATACGCAGCAAAAAGCCCCCCACCCCTTAAGGTGGAGGGCAATTTGGGGAGAAATTACTTAGTTGGTGCTGGTGTTGCAGCAGGCGCCTTTTCAACCTTTTCGGCTTTAGCAGGTTTTACTGGGGCTACTGGCTTTGGTGCCAAAGTCGGCTTTACCGGCTTAACTGGTAGCGCAATTGCTGCAAGTGCGGCTTGATGTGCTGAAGTTGCGGCAGCAACAGCAGTCTGTCGAGCAGTTGTTGCGGCTGTTCTTGCTTCAGCAGTGGTAGCTGCGGCTTTAGCGGCCTGGAAAGTATTTTTTGCCGCATCAAGAGCGGCCTTGAATGCTTCATTTGCTGCCTTTCGTGCAGGAGCGGCAGCAAGCGCCTTAGCTTTGTAATCAGCTTGAGCTGCTTTAAAAGCGGTCATAGCGGCAGAGTTATTAGCCTTCCATTGAACAACGGCTGCTTTATAAGCCACCATTGCTGCCTGGTAGTCACTTTGTGGGGTGGCAAATGCCGAACTCGAAGATGAACCAATCAGCGATCCGACGACCAATACGGCTAACGCGATTTTTCTAACTTTTTTCATGATTTCCTCATTTCGACCTTTTTCGCCGGCTCTGATGAACCGGGTATGACTGAACTATGGAGCCAAACTTTGTGGAAATTCTGTGAAAACCCTTTCATGACATTGTCAACTCTTAAATTTATAGCAGATACAAGTTAGCCTTTCAATATGGTCGGCATGACAAGTGGAATCGAGATATTGGTTGTCGATGATGAAGATGGCATCCGAAATTTGATTCGAGACGCTCTCTCACTTTCTGGATATACGGTAACAAGCGCAAAGGACGGGTTGGAAGCACTTGCATTAATCCGAAATAAGAAATGGGATCTGTGCATTTTGGATATTAACTTACCGAAAATTGATGGATTTGCCTTGTTAGAAAAAATTCGTGAAGCAGGTATCAACACGCCTGTGTTGATGCTCAGCGCTCGAGGGGAAAGTGTCGATGTCACTCGCGGACTCAAACTTGGCGCAGATGATTATGTCCGCAAACCTTTTGGCTTAGAGGAACTTATCCTTCGAGTGAAAGCCATTCTCCGCCGAAATGAAGTGAATGAAACTTCAGTAATAACTCATGTTGGGCCAATTCATATTGATGAAGCTCGGCATGAGGTTAGATTTAATGAAGAGCTTATTGATCTATCCCGTACCGAATTTCGTCTTTTGAGTGAACTTGCCTCTCGACCAGGGATGGTTTTTACTAAAGAAGGACTTCTCGAAAGGGTGTGGGGAATAGATTTTGAGAATAACTCCACCGTTGTAGACACATACATTTCCTACCTACGTAAGAAACTTCACCGCGAGGGCTTCGATGGTATCCAAACGGTTCGAGGCGTCGGATTTAAGTTAGTTTTCACAAAGTGAAGCTCAGCACCCGTCTCTCGATTGTTGTTGGATTAATTGTTACCTTACTTTCCATATCAATCGGAAGTTTTGCAATTATTTACTCCCAGTCATCTGAAATCAAGTCGATAAAGTCAGTTTTAAACGCATCGACCCAAGAGACTTTGAATTCAAGTGAAGATAAATTTACGGTCGCAATAAACGTCAGTGAATCTAGCCCAATTCCACTTTCAGCAATTTTGGTAACTGGCGCATTGAAAATATCTTATTTAACTGAAAATTCCGGAAGTATTTCTAAAAAGCCCTCTTTGGTCCAATTACGAAAAGCCGCGACCTCAGCCGTGCAAGTTGAACACTCATTCTTAATCCGATCAATTCGAACATCCGTTAACCAATTTTTGATTTACTCTGTCTCAATAAAGGCGGTCCAAGACCATGCCTCCGAACTACGGAGGAGTCTTTTTATCTTCATATTTTTCTCTCTGATTGTTCTCATCAGCCTTACTTACTATCTGTTTAGGCGAGATTCGAGAATTAACGAAATTGCAAGAAAGCTGCAAGAAAATAATGAAAGAATGCAAGAGTTCCTTGGAGATGCATCTCATGAACTTCGAACACCCTTAACAGTTTTGCGAGGTTATGTGGAGTTGATTTCTAATGATCTGCAGAACCCTGACATTCCAAGATATATCCAGACAATGAAAATCGAATCTGAGCGCATGGCAAAGCTCATTAGTGATCTACTGGCTCTCGCAGAAATCGGCGAGGATAAACCTGTAGAAAATGAAAGATACGATGTAGATCAACTAATCAAAAACAAGATCTCGGAATTGCAAGATTTAAACCCGGATAGAAATATTTCGTATTCATCCTCGCCTTGTTTTGTGGAGACTGATGTTTCACTCCTTAATACAGTTCTATCTAACGTATTTTCGAATATTTATCGCCACACGCCTTCGGATGCCGCCGTTTCGGTTGAAGTTAGCGCCATAGGAAAAGGCGCTGTGATTGTCATTGAGGACGGTGGTCCGGGTTTGAATTCGATTCCAACAAAGGCCTTTACTCGTTTTGATAAAGCTCGTTCACGCGAGCATGGAGGCAGCGGGCTTGGAATGAGTCTGATGCAAAAGGCTGGCGAAAAGATTGGCGCAATTTCGTTTCAGAAGAGTGCCTTAGGCGGTTTAAAGATTGTTTTAAAGATTTAAAAAGACCTCTTACCCATTAGGGCAAGAGGTCTTTGGTGAAGCCGAATTACTTGATTGAAACTGTTGCGCCAGCAGCCTCGAGAGCAGCCTTTGCCTTTTCTACAGCTTCCTTTGAACCCTTTTCGATGAGGGTTGCAGGAGTTGCATCTACAAGATCCTTCGCTTCTTTCAGCCCAAGAGCTGAATTGATTCCGCGAACTTCCTTGATAACTGCAATCTTCTGTGAACCAGCATTTTCAAGAATGAGTGAGAACTCATCTTGAGCAGCTTCAGCGCCACCAGCAGCAGCGCCACCAGCAGCACCAGCAGCAGCTACAGGAGCCGCAGCAGTTACATCGAATTCTTCTTCAAATGCCTTGACGAAATCTGAGAGTTCGACAAGTGTCATTTCCTTGAACTGAGCCATTAGGTCAGCTTGTGAGAGCTTTGCCATTTTTATATTTCCTTATCTATTCTGAATTGAAAGTTACTCTGCTGGGGTTTCGGTTGTCTCTGCTACAGCTTCTGCAGCTGGAGCTGCTTCTTCTGCTACAGGAGTTTCTGCAACTGCTTCTGCTGGGGTTTCAACCGACTCTGCTGATTCAGCACTTTCAGTTGATTGCGTGGACACTTCTGCAACTGGTGCTGAAGCTGGTGAACCGGCTTCGAGCTTGATGCGAAGTGCATCGAAGGTACGAGCGGCCTTGGCCATCGTGCCCTTCATTGCGCCAGCGAGCTTGCTCAAGAGAACCTCACGGGACTCAAGATCAGCGAGCTTCATGATTTCTGCAGTTGTTACAGCTTTGCCTTCGAAGATTCCACCCTTAATAACAAGGAGAGGATTTTCCTTTTGGAAATTCTTCATAGCCTTTGCTGCATCAATTGGATCACCCTTAACGAATGCAAGCGCCGAAGGACCAACGAGAAGATCATCAGAGATCTCTACGCCAGCATTCTTTGCCGCAATCTTTGTAAGCGTGTTCTTTACAACTGAATACTTGGTTGTGGAACCAAGTGAGCGTCGTAGTTCTTTCATTGAGGTCACGGTAAGACCGCGATACTCAGTCAGAACAGTCGCTGTTGCTGACTTAAAATCTTCAGTCAGTTCAGCTACTGCTGCTGCCTTATCAGGACGAGCCATGTGGCTTCCTTTCATATCGTTTATTCGGACCTCACGTTGGACTCTGATCGCCGAAAATAAAAAATCCTCGGCGCATAAGTGCGCACGAGGCTTTAGGTAAAGCTCATGTGAACCTATGCGGGCCGCTTTCGCGATTAACTCGTTTCACTTACGTGAACCGAGACCTGCAGTCTTTGGTGAGGGTTGAAGTCTAAGCCAGAGAGACCTAAAAGCAAAAATCCGGGTCTCCGCTGGATTTAACGCAGCGGGCCCGGATTTGAGCGTAATTAATTATTGAAGAACTGGTCCACCGTCGCGAGCGATAGATGAGTCGACCTGGATTCCAGGTCCCATCGTTGTCGAAATTGTGACCTTCTTGATGTAACGACCCTTAGCTGAAGATGGCTTAGCGCGGAAAACTTCTTCGAACGCTGCTGAGTAGTTCTCTGCAAGTTGATCGGCGGTAAATGAAACCTTGCCGATAATGAAGTGAAGGTTTGAGTTTTTATCTACACGGAATTCGATCTTTCCGCCCTTGATATCTGTTACTGCCTTCGCAACATCTGTTGTAACAGTGCCTGTCTTTGGATTAGGCATCAAACCGCGAGGTCCAAGAACCTTTCCGAGGCGGCCGACTTTACCCATCAATTCTGGTGTTGATACGACTGCGTCGTAATCTAGGCGACCCTTTGAAACTTCTTCGATAAGTTCATCTGCGCCGACGATATCTGCTCCAGCAGCGCGAGCTTCTTCAGCGCGCTCTCCGCCAGCAAATACCAAAACGCGAGCAGTCTTACCTGTTCCGTGTGGCAAGTTAACAGTTGAACGAACTGCCTGATCCGCCTTCTTTGGATCAACGCCGAGAACCATTGAAACTTCAACAGTCGCGTCATATTTTGTTGTAGATGTTTCCTTCGCAAGCTTTACAGCTTGTGATGGTGAGTAGGTAAGAGATTGATCAATCTTCTTAGCTGCTTCGTTATATTTCTTACTGCGCTTCATTTCTTCCTTCTTTCCGTTTGATGGAGCAGGTTGTGGTTAACGGACCAGCGAGGTCCTCCCACAGTTGCTTTGCTTATTTATTTTTTATTAGAGACCGTCAACCAATACGCCCATTGAGCGGGCTGTACCAGCGATGATCAAACTTGCTGCATTGAGGTCATTTGCATTGAGGTCGGCCATCTTGATCTTGGCGATCTCTTCAACTTGTGCCTTTGAGATTGTTGCAACCTTTGTCTTGTGAGGAATTGGTGAACCCTTTTCGATTCCCGCAGCCTTCAAGATCAATCGTGAAGCAGGTGGAGTCTTTGTAACGAAGGTGAATGAACGATCTTCATAGACAGTGATCTCAACTGGAATAATCTGACCCTTTTGGCTTTCAGTCTCAGCGTTGTACGCCTTAACGAAGTCCATGATGTTGACACCATGTTGGCCAAGCGCAGGACCCACTGGTGGAGCCGGTGTTGCTGCCCCTGCCTGGATCTGCAACTTGATAAGTGCAGTTATCTTCTTCTTTGGTGCCATTTTCTTTTCCTCTTTCTGGTTTTCTTAAAAGTTCGTTAGATCTTTTGGACTTGGTTGAAGTGAAGCTCTACAGGGGTCTCGCGGCCGAAAATTGAAACAAGCACCTTGAGCTTTGCTTGATCAGGCATGATTTCTGAAATAGAAGCAGGAAGCGTTGCGAATGGACCATCCATAACGGTAACTGACTCTCCGATTTCGAAATCAACAAGCTTGATATCTGCCTTGCCAGCCTTTGCAGGACGTGGAGACAAGATGTTCTCAACTTCTTCATAACTTAACGGTGATGGGTGGTGAGCATTGCCAACAAAACCTGTAACACCAGGAGTGTTACGTACGCAAGACCATGACTCATCGGTGAGATCCATGCGGACCAAAACATAACCAGGGAAAACATTCCGCTTAACCTGCTTGCGCTGACCGTTCTTGATTTCAGTAATTTCTTCTTCTGGAACTTCAATCTGGAAAACATAATCTTCCATGTTCAAAGACTGAATACGGTTTTGAAGACTTCCCTTTACCTTCTTCTCATAACCAGCGTACGAGTGGACGACATACCAGTCACCGGGAGCCGCACGAAGGACGCGACGGAATTCTGCACGCTCTTCATCAACTTCTTCTTCTTCTTCGTTGTCGTGGTCGTGGTCGTCAGAATCAACTGTTTCAACAGTCGCTGCCTCGGTTTCAACCGAGTGCGTATCTTCAATCAAATCTTCAGCTGGAACCAGCGCCTCAGTGTTTTCATCTGCGGTCTGGACGAGCGCTGCCTCGAATGCGTCTACAGGAGTTTCTAGATTTTCCATTGTCATTAGCCAAACACCAAGAAGACTACTTTGGTAAGAATAACGTCAAGCAAAGAAACTACGGAGATAATGAAAAGAACGAAGACCATTACAACAGCTGTATACGTTGTGAGTTGGTTGCGTGTTGGCCATACAACTTTCTTTAACTCATAAACAACTTGGCGATAGAAAAGGCCAATTCGACCAAAGAGCCCTAATGACTCTTGGCTTTCGTGTTCATCATGAACTTGATCAACCACGTTTTTACCTTTCCTCTTTCATTCGTTTAAAACATTTCATTCGTTTACCACTTCACGTACTTGCAGGGCAGGAGGGACTTGAACCCCCAACCGCCGGTTTTGGAGACCGGAACTCTGGCCAGTTGAGCTACTGCCCTTCAAGCGTTTACTCAATTCGCGTCTTCGAGTTCAGGCATGCAGAAGCATGACCTTTCATCAAATCCGAGGATTAGGTGCAAGCGCCAGACCGGGAAGTCTAGGGGGCTTGGCAATATAGGTAAAATCCGAGCATGACCTCAACACCTAAATCCCGTGTATCTGCCCGAATTGCAGCAATCGCCGAGTCAGCCACCCTTGCGGTGGACGCCAAAGCAAAAGCACTCAAGGCAGCCGGCCGGCCAGTAATTGGCTTCGGCGCAGGCGAACCAGACTTTCCAACACCGGATTATATTGTTCAAGCAGCAATCGAAGCGGCGGCAAAACCTGCAAACCATCGTTACACACCAACACCGGGTCTTCCTGAACTTCGCGATGCAATTGTTGCAAAGACAAAGCGTGATTCAAATTATGAAATTACTGCCGATCAAGTGCTTGTAACAAATGGTGGCAAGCAAGCTGTTTATCAATCATTTGCATCAATCATTGATCCAGGTGATGAAGTAATACTTCCCGCGCCGTATTGGACGACTTATCCAGAGTGCATCAAGCTTGCCGGAGGTAAAGCAGTAGAAGTATTTGCAGATGAAAGTCAAAACTATTTAGTCACTATTGAACAACTTGAAGCAGCACGCACTCCTAAAACAAAAGCACTTCTGTTTTGTTCACCGTCAAACCCAACCGGTTCTGTCTATTCAGAAGCGCAAGTTAAGGAAATCGGTGAGTGGGCGCTGGCTCACGGTATTTGGGTGATAAGCGATGAAATTTATGAACATCTTCTATACGACGGCGCGACATCTCCAAGCCTTCCAGTCTTAGTTCCAGAAATGAAAGACCAGACAATTATTTTGAATGGCGTTGCAAAAACTTATGCAATGACAGGGTGGCGCGTAGGTTGGATGGTTGGGCCAAAAGATGTCATAAAAGCTGCAACGAATCTACAATCACATCTTTCATCAAATGTCTCCAACGTTTCGCAGCGTGCGGCAATCGCAGCACTTTCCGGATCACTCGATGCAGTGAAAGAGATGGGCGTTTCATTTGATCGTCGTCGCAAACTCATAGTGAAAATGCTCAACGAAATTCCAGGCGTAGTTTGCCCAACGCCAACAGGAGCTTTCTACGTTTATCCATCGGTAAAAGGCATCTTAGGTAAGGAAATTCGCGGTAAGCGTCCTCAAACTTCTGCTGAGCTTGCAACTCTCATCTTGGAAGAAGTGGAAGTCGCAGCTGTCCCTGGTGAAGCTTTCGGACCATCTGGATACCTTCGCTTTTCCTATGCTTTGAGCGATGAAGATATCGTTGAAGGAATTACACGAGTACAAAAACTTTTAGCCGAAGCAAAGTAAAAATTAAAGGGTTATTCCTACGAATTGAACTTCCGGTTCCAAGGTAATTCCAAAAACCTCTTTAACTTTATCTCGTGCCATTCGCGCCAATTTAATAATGTCTTCTGCTGTTGCATCGCCAGCATTTGAAAGTGCGAGCACATGCATATTTGAAATTGCTGCGCCACCAGATTTATCGCCTTTATGGATTCCAGCGTTCTCCATTAGCCAAGCCGCAGACATTTTAATGCTGCCGTCGGGTTGCGGCCAACGTGGCGCACCCGCAGGGAGTTTTGCCGCGACATCGACTGAAACAATTGGATTTGTGAAGAAGGAACCCGCAGAAGCAACTTCACCTTCTAACATTCCCTTGCGCTTTCGTATAGTTAATACGGCATCGCGCAACTTTTTTGTATCCACCCGGTCTCCGACTTTGGCACCAAGTTCGGTTGCAAGTTCTTGATACATCACTGGTAACGACTCAACTCCACGTCTCAATTGGAAAGTGACATCTAGAATAACGAATCTCCCTGCCTCTTTCTTGAATTTAGATGAGCGATAAGAGAAATCGCAATCGGCGGCCGCAAAAGTGGCCACCCGTTTCTCTTTTCGATCATAAGCTCGCACTCGAGCGATTGCTTCAGAAACTTCGTGCCCGTATGCACCAATGTTTTGAATCGGGGCTCCGCCTACAGTTCCTGGAATCCCACTTAGTGATTCCAGATTTGCTAGCCCCTTATCCAAAGTGAATTGAACAAATTCGTCCCAATTATCTCCGGCACTTACTTGCAGCATTCCCCCGCTGCATGCGTCAATCTCGTAAGAATTACCCGTTGTTTCAACTCGAATCACAATTCCGCTAAAGCCTGTATCTGACACAAGAATATTTGAACCGCCGCCAAGAATCAGAACTGCTTCTCCTGCATCATCGGCCTTTGAAATTGCATCGATAAGTTCTGCCTCTGTTTGCGCATGCACAATTCGATTTGCTGGTCCCCCAACGCGAAGAGTCGTGTATTTTGAAAGCGCTGTCATAGGTAAAGGCTAACGCCGAGGCACCAAGATCTCATTCTTCCCACGAAAGCGATCCAAAATTCGGTCATACGTCTTCTTAGATTGAGCGTCGCGGTACTCCGGATCAGTGTCGTAATAGCCGTGATGACGACCTTGCTCTAAGGGCAGATCCATCTGCAAAAGCCGCCCATACCCTTGCCGAACGCGAAGGGAAAATTCAATATCTGCATTTCGGTAATAGGCAGCACGAATATTGAATCCTGTTGCGCCAATCGCATCTTCAACTTTCATTGCCATGAAATAGCTAAAAAGAACATCAACTTCACCGGGACCAACATCGCTCACGCTACGCCACTCATCTTCGACATTTATAAGTCCACCGTGCCAACCGATAACGCTCCACGAATCTTCCTCAAACTTCTGCATGACTGGAGTGATTGCATCGCCAGTGAAAATTGTGGA
>Ga0209829_10001807_pt1 | contig 16849 bp, 10 predicted proteins | sample C_140205_EF_Meta_FD_187311 | JGI IMG/M metagenome (GOLD analysis project Ga0209829, IMG submission 187311) | Freshwater microbial communities from Lake Croche, Canada to study carbon cycling - C_140205_EF_MetaG (SPAdes) (version 2) | ecosystem: Environmental > Aquatic > Freshwater > Lake...
CTGAAGAACCATCATTGCCTGAAGAACCATCATTGCCTGAAGAACCGTCATTGCCTGAAGAATCTGCAGGAGCACTACACCTACACACCACCAAATTTACCAATGATGAAATACAATTGCAAATACCCAAAAAAATTTACATCTGTCATAAAAATGTAGAATGTTTAAAAATGACTCATAATAAATGGAAAAAATTAAATCCAACCTATGAAATAACATTATATGATGATTCCATGTGTGAACAGTTTTTATTAAATGAATATTCACAACTACATTATGATATATTCAAATTTATACCAGATGGTCCAATTAAATCTGATTTTTGGAGACTGTGTATTCTATATAAATATGGAGGAATATATGTTGATGCAGACATTCATCCATTACTACCAATAGATAATTATTTAATACCAACTTCAGATTTTGTTACATGTATCACACACAAAAATCGAAATTTTAACCCCCATTTTATTGCTTCAAAAAAAAAAGAATATTTACTACAGTTATTCATAGATGAATACATTGGCATGTACAAATATAAAAGACATTTGTACAACTATTGGGACTGGTCGATTATTTACATTTTCAATAAGTATTTACACGGAATTAGAAACCCAAGAATAAGCACAATTGTTTTCAAAAATAAAAAATTTCAATTTTTGACTGAAAAAACGAATTCTCTCTCAAAATATCCAAATTTGCACAGTTTTTATTGCATTTTCAATAATGTAATATTATTCAACTCAAGATATATAAACTATGACCCAAAATCGCACGAATTTAAAAATAAAATTTGTATATCAAATAATAATAATAATAATAATAAATACAGTACAATTGGTTATGAAATGAAAAATGCAGTTATAAATAATAATAACATACTTGGCAAAGCCATAAGTGGCAGAGCCATAAGTGGCAGAGCCATAAGTGGCAGAGCCATAAGTGGCAGAGGCAGAAGCATAAGTGGCAGAGCCATAAGTGGCAGAAGCATAAGAGGCAGAAGCATAAGTGGCAGAAGCATAAGTGGCAGAAGCATAAGTGGCAGAAATAGAAGCAGTAAAAATAGAATTTCAAATAAATCATTTGTCATTTTTCAATAATTAAAAAAATTAATATTTTAATAATATTAATAATATTAATATTACTGAATTTATTGGTTGAATGAAAAACAACCGCGGTTACACTTGCACTTTGTAATTGGTAATACTGCAATTTGTATTAATTTAATAGATGCATCCAACATTAATATTGCAACGCGCTCTTGTTCATCATCCAACGTTAATATCAAAATACTTTTAATAATAAAGTGTAAAAAATGCAACACTGATTCCGATGACAGTGATATTTTAAAATTTTGATTTGTTGTGTAGTCATTAAATAAACGAACAACCTCGTGCATAAACGTCATAAAATGTATCGAATCATTCATGTCTATTTTTCCATCCTCCATAATTTTTGTAAATGCATCCAAAAAAATTCCATTTAATTCTGTAACACTATTTGTAATGGATACAATTGTTTTTATATTTTCAATATCGGTCGGTGTAAATTTTGTTTTATTTTCTTCATATACTTTGAATACTTCTACATATATTACATCAGGCTGATTTAAAATTGCCCCTAATTTAACTCGAAGCGGCTTTATTGTTAAAATTAAATTTAAAATAATATTTTTTATAAAAACAAATACCAGCTGTTCATTTTCAGTGTATGCAGTCATTGCATCTTTAATGTTGAGCTGTTGTTGTTGTTGTTGTTGTTGTTGTTGTTGTTGTTTTGGTTTTTGTTGTTGTAATTGTTGTAATTGTTGTAATTGTTGTAATTGTTGTAATTGTTGTAATTGTTGCATTTATAAATATAAATAATTATTATAATATTTATATTTATTTTATTTTATCAAAAAAAAATAACCGTTGAAAATAAATATTTATTATAAAAATTGATATTAAATTATAACACATCAATTTTTATCACAACATAAGTATAAAATGTATAATAATAATAAAAACACCTCAGTGACAGAAGAACTGCCGACTAAAAAAATTGCACGACGAAACATATTAATAGTATTAGACAATATGATTCGCGTTATTCCAGATGAATGTGAAGAGAATTTCAAAAGTGATTTAGAACGACAATTGTCAAAAGCATCATATGTAGCTCCTGAAAATGTGTATACTGTTTGGCAAAGTGTTCAAAATATAATTACAGACCGATTTAATGCGCACAGTGATAAATCTACTTTACCTCAATGGTGTGTATTATTACTTGATATATGGACTGATAATAAAACAATTCCCTGATTATATTTGACTATGTTTTCGATACAACTTGATTGAAATTATATTGTTATTTATATTTCTTTATTTTTCATAAAATATTCTTCACCTCTTTCTCTCGAATTTATATTGTTAAAACAAACCTTGTTTATATCTGACGGTGAAAATATATTTTCAATGTGTTTATAACGCTGAATTTGCTCTTCCGTGTATGCGTCTTCAACGCACCCGTTATAAAATAAATCAACTAACTGGTTAATCATTAGCGCGTCACACTTTGAAAAATGAACAATTTCATCCATCCTTCCAGGACGCTTGAATGTATCATCAATTTTTGAAGTGTCGTTTGCGGTGCATATAATAAACCGCCCGCGCGATTCCAAAATCCCATCCATAATGCTCAATATTTGACCTCTAGTTAGTCCATTGCTCGCACTCGATGCAGTAGAACAACTCGCCGTTTTTTTGAATTTATTACCATCATCTCCCGATAACCCATCTTTTGATACAATTACAATATTATTGGGATTTAGATTTGAACTTGCAGTTTCAGCGGCAACTGCCATATTTTTTTCCTTCTCTTCCTTCAAAGAAAGTGCCTCAAAAAATTTATCTATTTCGTCAATCAAAAAAATTCGCTTATTTGTCGGAATATATTTACCATTGATGTAATTTCCATAGAATATATCTTCTAATTCTGTAATACTCTTAATATTTGTCAAATCAACATCGACTACATGACGATCCGTGTATGTCGCAATTCCCTTCATTGTCGATGTTTTACCGCAACCCGGAGACCCTTCAAAGACTAAAGTAAGTTGATAAGGAATACCTCGTTTGTTATACCACTCTTCATTATTAACAAAAAAATCAATTCTGTTTATTAATGAATCCCTCATTGTAAAGAAACAATTTTTCGTCAAGTGCTTGTTTGTTATCAGCGGATATTCTGCACACTTTATTCCGCGAGTTTTCGTATCTCTCCATTCATCATTATTATTATTATTATTACTTTTTTCGCTGTTGTGTTTGAAAATGAATTTTTGCTTTGATAACTCATCATTGACCGCCTTTTCAAATTTTTCTTCGCACATTTTTACAAATGCATGAATATAACTAATATCATGTTCGTACGTTTTTACCGAACACGACACATTTGTAAATTCCAATAAAGATTCATGGTCCTTATTGTTTGGCAACTTTTCACTCGACAATTCAATGTAGATATCGGGATACAATTCAAATGAAACACCCTCTTCATTCGGAACATACGTTTTTACTTGCGTGTCTGTCGCAACATCAACCATCTCACAATATTTTATATTGTACGTATTTTCCACCTTGTAAGAGTTGTTGTGCATGTAATTAAAAATATGCATCATTGGCGGAGGATAATCCACATACGTTTTAATTTGGGTGTATCCGCTGCTGTACTTGAAACCAATGTATACAATCATTTTTCTTGGAGTCTTGTTTGTCACATACAGCCATAGTTTTGACACTGGATAACTCTTTATTTCAGATATTTTTTTAAAACAGTATTTAAAATTCATACAAATTACGGCATGGTATGTCATGAAAATAAAAAAACCAAAAATCAATGTGTCTACCCAGACAGTTCCGGTTTTCAACTGTTGCATCATGAATAATTCTGCAAATGCTGTCTTGATATCAAATGTCATTGTGTTATTATGTTTATTTATTTATGGTTTGTTATTGGCTTGTGTGTTATTATTAATATGATACTTCTTTTTATATACATTTTATTAATACATTACACCCCATCGCAATTACAGGTATTCCATTACAGCATTATCATATATTGTTGCCCGAAATGCGTCCTTGTACCCTTCAACATACACCGTGTCACCATTATATATGTTATCGCAACCATATTCGCTCGTGCAACTCTTCTTTCTAAATGAGATTGGAAGTTTGACCGAATTATTTTTATCGCTCATTGTATAAAATTGCCACTTGTCTCGATTTTTTTGTAAAGGACGCCCCATTAGCGGCAGCATTGTCTCCTTTCCATTGACGCGCGTTAAAAGTCCAACCTGCCTATAATTTACATTTACTGGCGGTCCTTGTGTCCGAACATTGATTGGAATCGGAATAACCGCGTCATGATAGCGGTCGTCGCGCAACGGCGGAACATATGGATTTTCTAAAACGTCGGGAATGGGTACCACATAAAAAGGTGTGCCCCTTGCCGCCGCAGCCTGTGTCGTCGTCGCAGTTGACGACATGCCCATGCCACCGTTGTATTTAGAATATATAATGTATGCTATTACTGCGCCCAAAATAATTGCTAGTGCAATTGTTGTATTTTTTATACAAAACATATTTGGTAAACATTTTTGAATTGATTTGGATTTTATTTTCATTGAATTGGTATATAATAATATAATATACAATATAGATTTATTATTTTATAAAATAAAATTAAATACTTTATAAAATAAAATTAAATATTAAAAAGATGACCAACTAAAATATAATAAAGAAATAAAAATGACATCATTATTATTACCAGAATCCGAATCTACACCATGTTCAACATGCATGGAATGTTTTACGCGATTGTTTCATAAAATAAAAAATGCAGTTCGCAGTAAAAAAAATAACAAATATCAAACAAAAAGAAAAGATTTGAATTCGCGGTTGATTTTAGGAGATGATTATTAATTATTTTAATTAATTTAATTATATTATATTAATAATATATATAATACTTATTATACATACATACTATGGCAAATACTAAAAAATATAAAAAATCTACAAATAGAAATGCGAAAAGGCGTACACACAGTCGAATGAGTTCAAGTAAAAAACATCAAGAATTATACGCTAAAAATAAAAAACGAAACAGCATTATTCGCAATATTAGAATGGGGCGTGCAACATTCAGTCGCTTGGGTGGTGGTGGTTATATGCGCAAGGACGGCGGATACACTTCTCAACAGGGAGGTAGTTCGCAATTCGTGGGTTCTCCGTGGACTGTTTCTAATAATCCGAACACCGGTAACTACTTTGCTCCAAGCCCCCTTGGAGTTGGAACTGGAGTCGTGCCAAAGTTCGACAATGGACTGCCGATTTACCAGACAAAATTTCCAACTCAACTTGGACCTCAAGTTGCCAAATTGGGAGAAATTAAAGGTGGTGGTGGTGGTGGTGGTGGTTATGGTTATGGTAAAAAAAGAAACCAAAAAACAATACGCAGTCTTATAAGAGGTGGAGGCGTTTTCGATGATATTATGGGTGTATACAATAATGCTGTTTCATCAGCAACCGATTTTAGTTCAAAGTTGCAAGGGGTAAATCCGCCTCCAAGTTCTTATCCGTGGGACCAACCCATCGCACACAACAACAGTATTTAATTTAATGTAATATTTAATGTAATATGATTACTTTTAGGGAAAATATAAATAAATATAAATTTAATTATTATTTATTTATATTTTACAGTATATATAAAGATAATTTTAACCATGTCTCTTTGCACTCCCGCTTTTATATATGTTTTACTCTCATCTATTGGAATTATAATTATTGCGTACCAAAATTATGGAAATCAAAATTTATATTGTGTCGGAAATGTAAATTGTCCAGTCCAAAGCACAACTCCCATTTTTATCGCAAAAATATTATATGTTCTATTTTGGACATTCGTTTTGAATGCTCTTTGCAGCTATGGCTACTATAAACTTTCATGGTTTATTTTATTGTTACCATTTATTTTATTTTTTATTGTCGTTTCAGTTATGGGGCAAATTGTAAGCAGACGCACCACAAACACGAGCGGAAGCGGTTCAAGCCCTAGCCAAATGGGTCAAGGAGAGCAGCAGTATTATACTTACCAGCAACAAGCCGCGGCGCAACAACCACGTATGCAAAAACAACAAGGGGATAATAATGTTGAACCACCAGGCTCAGAACAAACACATTGGTTTCAAGGAAATCAGAATAAAGCAGGAAATGAAAAAAGTTATTATTCGTCTTATGGCGATTATGACCACGCGCTAGATGACAGAACGAAACAAATAGATAAAGAATCTAAAGAACAAGGAGGTAAAGGACAATACCATTATTGATGAGAAGAAGAGAAATTAGATTCCGAATTTATTAAGGAATTAGGTTATTCGTTATTCGTTATTCGTTATTAGTTCGTTTATAAACTATTTTATACATTAGTTTATAAACTATAAATATTATAAGATATTAATAATAATATTAAAATAATAATAATAATAATAATAATAATAATATATACAATTACAATTCCATGTCAGACTTAGAATCAAATAAAAAAAAAGTTGTAATAGCAGAATCAGCTCTTTCTTCTACTGAGAATAAAGAAGAGGGAGAAGAAGGAGAACAAGGAATGATGGAAGGAGGAGCAAAAAAAACAAAACAGGTATCAGCAGCAGCAGCAGAAGGAGAAGCAGCAGAAGGAGAAGAAGAAAAAAAGGAAGAACAAGAAGGAGACAAACCTACATCTCCATCTCCATCACCACCCCAATCCACATCAAAACAAAAAAAAAAGAAAGAAAAGAAATCTGACAAAAAACTAGGTTTAGATGTTGGCGAAGTCGGAGAACAAGCAAAACCTTCATCTGCTCTTGCTGCCAATGCCGAAAATGAAATGAGTCAATTATTAAATGAAACAATTCCATGGAATATTATTGATAAACTTTTCAGCGACAATCCCAATATTTTAGTCGCACATCAACTGGATTCATACAATGAATTTATTTCAAACGGAATAAGTCAGATATTTAAAGAACACAATCCAATCGTTTTTCAAAAGGAAAAAAATCCACAAACAGATGCGTACAAACATATTTCACGATTTTATCTGGGAGGAAAAACTGGAGATAAAATATACTACGGAAAACCAGTTATATATGATGAAACTGGGACAACTTCAAGAGTTCATTACATGTATCCGAATGAGGCGCGTCTAAGAAATATGACATATGGCGTAACAATTCACTATGACGTGGACGTCGAATTTGAACAAGAAGAGCAAGAACAGCAACAAGAAAAACAGGCATCTGAAGCTGTTTCTAGTTCCACTAAAAAAATTATAAAGACAGTCACAACAGTAACGCTTCCACAAATACTATTGGGCAAATTTCCAATTATGGTTCATTCCAATTTGTGCATACTGAGTGGTCTTCCAAAAGATGTAATATACAACATGGGTGAAGACAAGAGCGACCATGGCGGGTATTTCATCATCGACGGAAAAGAAAAACTGATTGTAAGCCAAGAAATATTTGCAGATAACATGTTGTACACCCGAACTCGAAGCGCTGATGATAAATACAGCCACTCGGTCGAAATTCGCACGGTTTCAGAAGACACGTCTAAACCCGAACGCAAATTGCGAGTCTACATGGTGGCTCCCACGCCGCGATACACAAATAATCAAATCGTTGTTGAAATACCCAACGTTAAAAAACCAATTCCGCTTTTTATTTTAATGCGCGCACTAGGCGTAATATCTGACTATGACATTATCGAAACATGCTTACTAAATATGGCGGAAAATAGGGACTTGATTGAGTTTTTTCGTCCCAGCGTGCACGATGCAAATAAAATATTTACCCAGAGAGCCGCCATTGAATACATTGGAGTATTTATCAAGGGAAAAGGTGTAGTTCAAGCACAAAATATTTTAATGAATTTCTTTCTCCCGCAAATCGGTGAACTGAATTTTCAATCCAAGGCATTTTTCCTCGGATACATGGTCAATAAACTGGTGCGCTTGAAAGCAAAAATTGATATTCCAATTGACAGAGATAGTTTGAAATTTAAGCGTGTTAAAATCCCGGGAAAAATGCTTCACAGCTTATTCAACGAATACTATGCGCAACAAATAAAACGCATTCGAACGCTGCTTGATTTTAAATACAACTATAACTATGCCGTTTATCAAGAAAATTTTATCGATATTGTAAAGGAATACGACGACATTTTCAAAGACCGCATCGTCGAAGACGGTTTGCGGCGCGCATTCAAGGGAAACTGGGGCGGAAGCGAATTCACAAAAGAAGCCGGAATTGTTCAAGACTTGAATCGTCTTTCTTATAACTCGGCAATCTCACACCTCAGAAAAGTAAACTTGCCTCTCGACGACTCTGCAAAAGTTATTAAACCGAGGCTCTTACACGGCTCCCAGTGGTGCCTCATGGACCCGGTTGACGTTCCGGACAGCGGGCTGCAAAAACATTTTGCCATTTCAACTCACGTTACAAACGGGTGCAAGGGAAGCGATATGATACGGTGGCTCCTAAATGAACCCGGAATAAATCTTTTATCGTTGGAAAAGTATCCGAAGGATTTTTTGTATTACCAGACAAAAGTTTTCGTTAATGGAAGCTGGGTTGGCGTCGTTTCTGAACCCGAAGACGTCGTACAAAAAATCAAGACGTGCAGGCGATTATCCATGATTCCAATTTACATTAGCTGTTCGTGGGATATTCAAATGCGCGAAATTAATATTTTCACAGATGGCGGCCGACCGTGCAGACCTGCATACTATTATGACCCTGTAAAAAAAATGTACGCTTTTCAAGCGAAATCAATTCTTAAATTATTGACAACTCGTAAATTCTCTTGGAAATATCTCGTCGGAGGTTTTGGAATAAAACAAATAAATCATAATTTATTTTTTACAACCACCGATATGACAAACATTGTTAAACTGTATGATGGCCTGCCCGAAAGTATAACATTTGAAAAAATGATGAATCGCGCGGCTGTTGTTGAATATATTGATGTATCGGAAGAAAATAATGCAATGTTTGCATTTCGCCCCGATGATAAAGTCAAACCAGGTTCCGCGCAATTTACGCATTCTGATATTCACCCGTCGCTCATGTTTGGAGTCATGGGAAACTTGATTTCTTTCCCCGAAAATAACCAGCTGCCGCGCAACGTGTTTTCGTGCAGCCAGTCTAAACAAGCTGTTTCCATGTACAATACGTCGTTTCTCCAGCGCTTCGATAAAATGGGCGTCGTGTTGAACAACGGACAAATTCCGCTGGTGAAAACGCGCTATCTGAAATACTTCAACGACGAGCAAAATCCGTACGGTCAAAATGTAATGGTTGCAATAATGTCTTACAACGGATACAATGTGGAAGATTCCATTTTATTCAACGAGGGTTCTATAAAACGCGGCCTTTTTCGAACGAGTTATTACAACATGTATGAAACCCGCGAAGAAAGCAAACAATCATCCGGTGACAGAATCGATACGCGCATTTTAAATATGAACGATTATCAGCAGAAAAATGCAATCGCAAATGCCGGGCGCGGAGAAGGGTATGATTACAGCAACTTGGATTCAAACGGGCTCATCATTGAAAATACGCCCGTATCTGAAAAAAGCGTCCTCATCGGTCAGGTCGTAAGCGAGTCTAAAAATTCCACCGGAAAAGTTGTTGATGCATCCATTCGTCCTAAGAAAGGACAGATTGGCTATGTGGATAAAACCTATATTACCGAAGGAAGCAACCCGGATATTCCGTCACGCATCGCCAAAGTCCGCATTCGCGAAGACCGCGCACCTAACATCGGAGACAAATTCGCGTCTCGATGCGGTCAAAAAGGAACCGTCGGACTCATTATTCCAGAACAAGATATGCCATTCACACCCGACGGCATACGCCCTGATTTAATCGTAAACCCGCACGCTTTCCCGTCCCGCATGACCATTGGGCAATTCGTTGAAACTGTAATGGCAAAAGCGTGTGTGATTTATGGCGCATTCGGCGATTGCACCGCATTCGTCAACCTGGGAAACAAGCATGAAACATTCGGAAACATGCTGCTAAAGGAAAATTATAGTTCAAGCGGAACCCAAATTCTTTATAACGGAACCACCGGCGAACAAATTGAAAGCGAAATTTTTATTGGTCCCACGTATTACATGCGACTGAAACACATGGTGAAAGATAAAATTAATTTTAGAGCCAGGGGTCCAAATACCAACCTCACAAGACAACCGGTGCAAGGCCGAGCGAATGATGGCGGTTTGCGTATCGGAGAAATGGAACGTGACGGGATAATTGGTCACGGAGCTGCGCACTTTTTACAGGAATCCATGTTGATACGAGGTGATGTTTATTATATGGCAATTTGCAATAAAACCGGAATGACGGCAATTTATAATCCGGACAATGACGTGTTTATGAGCCCGATGGCTGATGGACCCATTGAATTCAATGACGCTCTATCAGACAATCCGAAACTGGTAAACATTACGCGTTTTGGCCGCTCTTTTAGTGTCGTGCAAATTCCTTATTCGTTCAAGCTGCTCATTCAGGAGCTGCAAACCATGAATTGTGTTATGCGAATTATTACAGAAGATAACATTAACCAGATTGAAAGCATGTCGTTTTCAAATAATTACAAGTTGTTATCTGGAGAGAAGACGTTTGCTTCGATTGACACTTCTTTAATGAAGGGTGGAAATAAAAATGATGTTGATAATGCTGATGATGATGACGGCGTTCAATTACTTATTCCCAATTACGCAACGATGGATTCATATGATGCGTCGTTGCAACAAGGCGGCGATGAAGATACGAGTATGGATAATGTGGATGTTGTTGATGCACAAAATGAACAAGACGGAGGCCGTAGTGCACCACCGATGACACAAAACATTGTTATGAATTGCAATCCGAATTCAAGTCAAAATCCAAACCATAGTACCAACTTGGAAGCGACTTCAACTGAAAATATGGGCAAAGAGTGGATTAAAATGGTTGAGCCGGAATCAAAAAAAGAGTACTTTTACAATGAAAAAACAAAAGAAACAATGTGGTATGAGCCGAATCCCGCCAAAGACTATGAATATCGCCCGCCGAACGGATGGTACACGGTCACCATTGGCGGACACGATTATTACCACAATCCAGAGAAAAATCTTATCAAAATGCGCGAAGATGTTACACCGGCGGACGCCAATGAAGATAAAGATAAAGACGATACAAAAAACAGTGGCAGCAGCAGCGCCGGCGATGACGTTCCTTCCATTCTCATGGTTGAAAAAACTGATGAAGTCACAAATAATGACGACGGTTCTTCTTCTTCTTCAGATTCATCCGGAACTAAAAAGATTATTATTTAATAATCTGTAAAAAATAATTATTTTATTATATTTTATATCAAATATAATAAATCACTATCAACATTTTCTCATCATCCAAAAATGGAAAAGTAACAAGTTGAAAAACTAAAAAGTCGTTTTTTGAGGATGAAATAGTAATATTCATAAATATTCGTAAATTTGTATGATTTTATTTCGGTGAAATGGAGAATATGACAAAATATCTTTTTTTATAACTCTTTTTTTAAAATCCAAAATGGACATTTATTTTTGTCCATTTTCAGAAAATAAAAAAGAATCTTTACAAAAAAAAATCGTGTTTTTTTAGTTTTTTATTTTTCATTTTTTTAAACTAAAACCTCATGAATTAAGATGACACAATAATATTCAAGAAAATATGTGAGAGCATAAGAAAAAATGAAGAAAAATACAAAAAATCATGAAAATATATTAAAAAATAGATTTAAAAAAATATATCTAGGAACTTTATAGTAACTTTATAGTAATTAATAGTAATAAAATGTCAAAATTAAGTTCAAGAAATAATAATCAAAAAAACAAAGACCATAATGAATCACAAATAAAAATTTTGAATGAAAAAGGCGAGACTGCTTATGGTAACAGTAATAAAATGTCAAAAATAAGTTCAATAAATAATAATGAAAATATCAAAGACCATAATGAGTCACAAATAATCATTTCAAAGGGAAAGTGTGATGATGCTACTTATGGTGACAGTAATAAAAGTTCCGTCAATCCTACTTATATATGTTATGCATGTAGTTACACAACAATTAGAGATAGTCAACGTAAGCGTCACGAGACAACTCGTAAACATAAACTGTTAATTGAAAAAAACACAAATAAATCTAATACAAATGTTTGTGAATGTGGTAAACGATATGCGTTTGCATCAGGTCTTTGTCTTCATAAAAAAACGTGCACTTATTTAAATAGTAAACTAGCGGATGATTGTTCAACAAGTTCAACAAATCAAATCATCATTAAACTATTGAAAGATAATGAAGAGATGAAAAAAATGATTATTGAACAAACTCAACAACAAACGCAAATAATATTACAGCAACAGCAGCAGCAGCAACAGCAACAGCAACAACAACAACAACAACAGCAGCTTCTAGAAATGTTGCCAAAAATGTGCATTGGAAACATTATAACAACAAATACGACAAATAACATAAAACAGAAATTTAATTTGAATTTCTTTTTGAATGAGCAGTGTAAAGATGCGATAAACATGTGTGATTTTGTTAAATCTCTCAATATTACATTTGATGATTTGAATGTCACCAGAGATAAGAGCTTGGAAGACAGCGTTGGCTCTATATTTTTGCGCGGACTAAAAGAATTGGATGTGTTCAAACGTCCCATTCATTGCACGGATGTAAAAAGAGATGTAATGTATATCAAAGAGGAGGACAATTGGAAAAAGGATGAAGGCAATGAAAAATTAAAAAATTCAATTGGAGAGATTTCAAGAAAACAGGTAAAAACGTTGAAAGAATTTAAAGATTCTGACCCGGAAATAAAAACAAATGAAAATAAACGCGATGAATTTATTTTAACAATGAATCATGTATGCACACCAATACCGGATTCCGGTGAGAAACGAATTATAAAGACGATATCAAAAGAAGTTATTGTTGCTTGAAATCTTGAAATGTACAATTTAATATTTGATTAGTAATAAAAATCAATCAAATATTTATTCTTTATAACAACGTCCCCAATAGGGTTTGAACCTATGACCTAACGGTTAACAGCCGTTCGCTCTACCAGCTGAGCTATGGAGACTCAGCACCCCTTGCCAGACTTGAACTGGCGACCCCCAGCTTAGAAGGCTGATGCTCTAATCCAACTGAGCTAAAGGGGCTAAACTACAAATATAAAAATACCGGCAACTCGTTTCGATCGAGTGACCTCGGAGTTATGAGCCCCGCGCGCTGCCGCTGCGCCATGCCGGTTAAAGTGTCTATGTGTAGACGAGTGCTGCTTCTGTAAAGCAACTGAATTGTAATCATACCGGCAACCCGTTTCGATCGAGTGACCTCGGAGTTATGAGCCCCGCGCGCTTCCCCTGCGCCATGCCGGTTAAAGTGTCCATGTGTAGACGGGTGCTGCTTCTGTAAAGCAACTGAATTGTAATCATACCGGCAACTCGTTTCGATCGAGTGACCTCAGGGTTATGAGCCCTGCGCGCTGCCCCTGCGCCATGCCGGTTGAAAATTGCTCTAATACCTGCTAGGATTAGAACTTGGGACCTCGCCTCGAGGTTGTAGAACAACCGGTCAGATTTTCACTGCGCCATGCGCAATCCCGGAAAATCTACGAGTGATGGAAGTGTTATTTCCATATATTAATATAAGATAATTATTTAAGCCATTTGTACTTAATATATATAAATTAAATAATAAGTACAAATATAAATAAAATTAAATAATGTTCTAAATAATATGTTTTCAAAATATTTCTAAATATATTATATTTATTTTTTATTATGTGATATGTTGATATTGATTATTCTCTCTTCTCTCTTATAACTTGTAAAACTAAAATTATAAACTATCTTTTTGAGTGTTTTGGTCTAAATATATAATAACCGGCGACTGATAGTCCGAATAAATAGCCAGTAATGGCCATAATTTGTTTAACTGTCGTTTCCATTTATATTATAGAAGAGAGAATATATAATCATAATTTCCTAAATCATAATACATTCCAAAATAATACTTTTTTATTTTCATCAATATTGGTGTTATATTTAATGCACATTTCAAAAGCTTTCAAGTCATAGTTTGGCATGGATGGAAAATTGACTTTAAGTTTGGATGCATATTCAAATGGCTTGGGATATACGAGGATGGTTACGTTTGGATAATTAGTATCCTTGAATTCTTTGCCAACCTGAACTCCGTATATTTTCAGGGGACATGCTGTCCCCTCTGACCCCTTGCTACAGGGGACATCTCCCATATGACCCATATGACCCATTTCCCATGTAGGAAGGGCTTGGCAGTTTGGTGTCAAGCATTGCGCCCCTTGCATTTCTGCAACAGCTTGAATAATGCCGCTTATTAACGTTCCTGAGCCAACAGCGCACCATATTTCATCAGGCAGGTTTCCATAAATTTCAGAAAATGTTTCAATAACGCGCTTTGCTCTTGAAGCAATAATGTTGATATTTTCTGGTGAATTTGCCCCAAATTCTATTTTTAGGGGAACCAATGGTGCCAAGCATTGCGCCAGGACCCCTCCTTCAGCATTTATGGGAGCCCCTATGACCCCTCCAGCCCCTAGAATTATTCCTTTTGTTTGTAAGGAGGGAGTATGAGGGAACCTGGGTTCCCTCAAGTATTCTCGGGCACGTTTTTCAACAACGCTTAAATATCCATATGGAACTTCAATTACATTTGCGCCATTTTGAATACATATTTCAGTATTTGGGTGTCGTATTTTTCGTTCTGCACAAAAAATGGTTGCTTTTATATTATTATTTTTACAGAATATAGAAAGTGCAATCTGAAATCCGCCGTAACACGGAGATGCGTATATGAATTCATTTACAAAGGGGGGCGTTTCCCCCCTTTTTAAAATGGAATCAAGTAATATTGATTTTGTACCACCTGGTAATAAATCATCTCGTAGAACATATATTCCAGTTTGGTTTTCATATCTTTCTATAACTATACTCATAATGTTATAGAAAGATATTTTAAATACTAAGCTTTTACTTTTTTTTTTGGGGAAAAAGGGGCAATAGCAGCAGCAGGAGCGCCAACAGCAGCAGCAGGAGCGTCAACAGCAACAGGAGCAGCAGCAGGAGCAGCAGCAGGAGGGGAAGAATCAGCAGCGTCATCATCTTTATCACCATCAACCGAATCATGAAATTCATTCGCAACTTGAGAAGGGTCTAACATTTCAGGACCATTTGCATATTGTATTTCTGAATCTATCCAACCATTCAAATCTGCTTGTACTCTGGAAAATAATTGAATCTGGTTAAGGCCTTTTAATATTATTTTGTATTCTTTTATAACATCTTGTTTAAAATGTGGTGGAACAAACTGATTTTTATTCGAGTTTTGATTTTGAAAAGGATTTTGATTTTGAAAAGGATTTTGATTTTGATAAGGATTTTGAAAAGGATTTACAGGAATATATCGTTCTTGTTTTCCAAAAATAGATTGTTCTAATTCCCTTCGAAGCGTATCATCTTGCAATGTTAATTTGGAAAGAATTTTCTCTTGAATTAGTGCAAAAAATATGTCTAGTCCTTCATTGTAGTCTTCTTCACATTCGGTGTATAATTTAATAATAATTTTCCGTGTTCTTCTAACGAGCGATTGAAGCTCTTTATATGTTAGAGTTGGATTAATAATAACTCCGGAAATTTCACCATCGCTGTCATATGTATACGTAAACATTTCAGATAATATTTCAAGCAATAATGAGCGATTTTTTTCAGATTTTTGAATCATAAATTTTATATTATTTATGTAATCAGAAAATAATTTTTCTTTAGTTGGATTGCCTATAACTCCGGTTAAATAAATTCCGCGTCGCACATCGACATTCAAATTCCGAATGTCGCGTTCATTGCGGTCCTGATAACGATAACTGTCGTCTTGGTATTCGTTGAATGCACCCCCTCGAGACTCGCTTCTTGAGCTGCCACTGCTGCTGCTAGTGCCGCTGCCGCTGCATTCAACGTCTTTACTGTACACTTTAAGAGGAATTTGCTCTATATTTACATCATTGGGAGCATCTTTTCCCGTAAATGCTTTATAAAGATATTCTACATCTTGTTTAGAATCGTCGCCGCCATTATTTAATAATTTTAAAAGGGCCTTTATTCCGGGCAAGTCTACCAATCGCAATGCACTTCCTGAATCGGAAACATTTGTTTTACAAATGTTGGGTTTTATTGTAACGTCACCCTCGCTATTTTCGATTAACTCGCCATTTATTAATAAATTCAACCTGGATGAACAAAAGTCAAGAGAATCTGCACTCTTTTTATCAGAAGAAGAAGAAGAAGCACCAATTTCAAAAGATGGATTAATTGTGCTTACAATGCATGAAAATAAATGTGCAAATAAAACATAAAATTTCGCAATTTCGTTGCATTTTTTTTTAACATTATGTATACTTTGTGGTCTTGTTGATGGAATGCGTTTTCTTGTTGTGGGGCTACGACTGCGAGTTGTTGCCCTCTTTTCTCCTCCTATTATTTGTTCTTGTTCTTGTTTTTGTTCAACGCGCTGGGGAATGGGAATTTCCCTTTGTGGCTCCTCTTCAGTCATATTGATATTTGCATTTTTTTCAAATTTAATTTCATTTTTATTTTTATTTTCATTTTCATTTTCATCTTCATCTACTAATTCTGGAGTTTTATTTTTTTTTTTTTCATATAATTTTT
>Ga0209829_10001809_pt1 | contig 16839 bp, 19 predicted proteins | sample C_140205_EF_Meta_FD_187311 | JGI IMG/M metagenome (GOLD analysis project Ga0209829, IMG submission 187311) | Freshwater microbial communities from Lake Croche, Canada to study carbon cycling - C_140205_EF_MetaG (SPAdes) (version 2) | ecosystem: Environmental > Aquatic > Freshwater > Lake...
CGGGGAAGAGATCGGCGTGGATCACCCCCTCCGGCAGACCCTTGGGCCAGACGCCCTCCAGATGGGCCAGCTCCTGCGCGATCAGCTCGCCAAGGCCGGGCGCGATCTCGTCGGCGCGGCTCTCCACCGCCTGCAACAGCGGCGGCCAGCCTTGCACGGAAAGAGCGTTGGGGCGCTTGCCCGCAAAATCGGCGCCCGCCAGATGCAGCTTGCCCAGAGCCTCGCCCACCATGGCGCATTGGCGCGAATCGGGACGGCGCGCCCACATGCCCTCGAGAAAGGTGACGATGACCGCAGGGCGACCCGCGAGGCGGCCCAGCGCCCGGCCCGCGCGGTTCTTCACCGGCTGCGGGCAGGTGATGCCGCGCGTGCTCAGATGTTCCATGAGGCCCAGGAAAAACGGCAGATCCGCCTCCTCCACCCGCTTTTCATAGAGGGTGAGGATGAAGAAGCCCGCATCCGTATGCATCAGGTAATTGGAGTTCTCGACGCCCTCCGCGATGCCCTTCAGGGACAGCACGGCGCCAATGTCATAGGCGCCGACGAAGGCCGCGAGGTCCTCGTCGGTGACTTCGGTGTAAACGGCCATGGGAGTCGCATCCTGGGGAGGCCCGGCTTTGCAGGCCTTGCGGGATCGTGTTAGCGAGCGGGTGGGCCTGCGTCAAACCGGGCGAGGCCGCCCCGCCTCTTCTCCTGTGATCATCGCGCCCCATGTTCACCCTGCTGCTTCCCCCATGGCTCTGGGCCGTCTTCACGGTCATCGCCGCCGGCGCCCAGACCGCGCGCAACGCCATGCAGCGCGATCTTGTGGCGAGCGTGGGCACGCAGGGCGCGACCTATGTGCGCTTTCTCTTCGGCCTGCCCTTCGCGCTGCTTTTTCTTTGCGCGCAACTTCTGCTGATAGATGCGCCCCTGCCCATCCCGACCCTGCGCTCAATCGGCTGGGCCGCCATCGGCGCCTTGATGCAGGTGCTGGCCACCGCCTTCATGCTGGTGTCCATGCAGGGCCGCTCCTTCGTGGTGACCATCGCCTTCACCAAGACCGAGCCGATCATCATCGCCCTGCTGAGCATCGTGATCCTGAGCGAAGTCCCCAGCCTCATGACGACCGCCGCCATCCTGGTGGCGACGGCGGGCGTGCTGCTGATGTCCCTGCCCGCGAAGTCCGAGGGCGCCGGGCGGCCCGGCCTGAAAGCGGCCTTGATCGGGCTGGCCTCGGGCGCCTGTTTCGGCTTTTCGGCGACGGGCTACCGGGTCGCGATGGTGGGGCTCGAGTCCTCGTCCTTCATCCTGACGGCGACGGTCACCATGCTGATGGGGCTGGCGATTCAATGCGTCGCAATTCTGGCCTGGCTGTCCCTGCGCGACCGGGCGCTACTCGTGGCCATCGTGAAGAACTGGCGGCCCTCGCTGCTGGCGGGCTTCATGGGCGCGCTGGCCACCCAGTTCTGGTTCCTGGCTTTCGCCATCACCAATCCCACCCGCGTGCGCACCCTCGCTTTGGTGGAAGTGCCCTTCGCGCAGGTGGTGTCCCGCAAGATCTTCAAGCAGCGCATGAGCGGGGCGGAGATCTGCGGCATGGGGTTGATCGTGGCGGGGGTGGTGTTGCTGCTGAATGGGTGAGAGACGAGCGTTTCACTTCAAATTCAGATCGTTAGCTGCAAACCCTCCCCCCTGTGGGGAGGGTCGGCCGCGCCAGCGGACGGGGTGGGGGTCGGGGAATGCTGATCACTCGCGCAGTTGCAAAAGGCGCTAACGATGGAGTCGCGTGGACCCCCACCCCGCACCCCTCCCCACAGGGGGGAGGGGAAATGGCGGGCGTTTCTCCTTATCATTCAAATGGTTATCGCCCTTACACGCTCTCGCGCAGCTCCCTCGGCAGCGGGAAATACATGTCTTCGACCGCCGTGGTCACCACCTCCACCGTCACCTCCCGGCGGCTGGCGAAGGCCTCGATGATTTCCTCGACCAGCACCTCCGGCGCCGAGGCGCCAGCGGTGATACCCAACGTCTGAATATCCGAGAACAGGCTCCAGTCGATCTCCTGCGCGCGCAGAACCAGCTGCGCCACAGGGCAGCCCGCGCGCTCGGCGACCTCACGCAGGCGCACGGAATTCGACGAATTGGGCGAGCCCACCACCAGCAGCGCATCGACGCGCGGCGCGATGGCCTTCACCGCCTCCTGCCTGTTGGTTGTGGCGTAGCAGATGTCGTCCTTGTGCGGACCGGCGATGTCGGGAAAGCGCGCGACCAAAGCCGCCACGATCTCTCTTGTGTCGTCCACCGACAGCGTGGTCTGGGAGGCCCAGGCGAGCATGGCGGGATCTGGCGGGTCGAGGCGGGCCACATCCTCAACCGTTTCCACCAGCAGCACCGCCCCCTCCGGCAACTGGCCCACCGTGCCCTCGACCTCGGGGTGTCCGGCATGGCCGATCAGGACCACCTTGCGGCCCCGCTTGTGATGAATCGCCGCCTCGCGATGGACCTTGGTGACCAGCGGACAGGTGGCGTCGATGGCCAGAAGATTGCGCTGCGCCGCCGCATCGACCACGGATTTCGGCACGCCATGGGCGGAGAATATCACGGGGGCGTCACCCTGCGGCGCTTCCTCCAGCTCGTCGATGAAGACGGCGCCTTTCGCCCGCAGCGTGTCGACCACAAAACGATTATGGACGATCTCGTGGCGCACATAGACCGGGGCGCCATAGATCTGAAGCGCACGCTCCACCACATCGATGGCGCGCACGACCCCCGCGCAGAAACCACGGGGCGCGGCGAGCAGGATGCGGAGCGGCGGCTGGGGCATGATGGACCTCTTTGCAGAGGTTTTGGGGTAAGGCCGCGCAAAGCGCAAGACCCCCAACAAGCTTGCCGGGGGCGCCCCTGCGGTCTATGCAGACGCCTTGCCGCCCATGCCAAGAAAGCCAGCCATGTCCGAAACAGCGGTGTCGCGTCCGCGAGCCCCTGCGGTGTTCACGCAAGGGTCCCTCGTCCGCCATGTGCTGGTGATGACCTCCACCGGCTCCATCGGCCTGGTGGCGGTCTTCATGGTGGACCTGCTGTCGCTGATCTATGTGTCCTGGCTGGGCGAGCCCGCCCTGACGGCGGGCGTGGGCTTCGCCGCGCAGGTGCTGTTCTTCATCATTTCCGTCAACATTGGCCTCAGCATCGCGGTCGCGGCCGTTGTGGCGCGGGCCATTGGCGCCAATGACCGGCCCCGCGCCCAGCAATTGGCAGGCTCCGGCCTCATCCATTCCTTCGTCATCGCCAGCGTGGTGGGCCTGCTGCTCTTCGTGTTCCGGCGACCGGCTCTCGAACTTCTGGGCGCCCGGGGCGCTGCGCTGGAGGCGGCGGAGGTCTATCTGGTCTGGACCCTGCCCACCAATGGCCTGATGGCGCTGGGCATGGTGCTGTCGGGCCTGTTGCGGGCTGTCGGCGACGCGCGGCGCTCCATGTATGTCACCCTCTTCGGCTCCATCGTGACCGCTGTTGTGGACCCTTTCCTGATTCTCGGCCTCAAGATGGGCGTGGAGGGCGCGGCCATCGCGGCGGTGGTCTCGCGTTTCGTCTGGCTGGCGGTGGGCCTTTGGGGCGCCGTGCATATTCACGGAATCGTCGGGCGCCCGGACCGCAAATCGGCGGTGCGCGACCTGCCCGCCATCATGAAGATCGCCCTGCCCGCGATTCTCACCAATCTGGCGGCGCCGGTGGCCAATGGCTACGCCGTGCGCGCCATGTCGACCTTCGGGGAAGCTGCGGTGGCGGCGGGCGCCATCATCGACCGGGTCGTGCCGGTGGCCTTCGTGGTTCTATTCGCCATGTCGGGGGTGGTGGGCCCCATCGTGGCGCAGAACCATGGGGCGAAGCTCTACCCGCGCGTGCGCAGCACGCTGACCACCTGCTTCGCCTTCGCGGCGATCTATTCCCTCACCGTCTGGCTGCTGCTGGCGCTGAACGCGCAGGGGATCGCCTGGCTCTTCAGCGCCACGGGGGAGACCGCCCGGCTGGTGATTTTCTTCTGTGATTACGGGGCTGTGGCCTGGGTATTCCTGGGCTGCCTCTTCGCCGCCAACGCCGCCTTCAACAATCTCGACTTCGCCTTTCTCTCGACCCTGTTCAACTGGGGCCGAGCGACCCTGGGTACTGTACCCTTCGTCGCGCTGGGCGCTCATTATCTGGGATCCGAAGGCGTCATCCTTGGCGTGATCGTGGGCGGCGCGGTTTTTGGCTCGGCGGCCATGGTCACGGCCTATGCGGTTGTTGGCCGGATCGCCCGGACGAAAGCCTGACCGCCGGGGTCATGTTGCAACGGCGCGAGCCCAAGCCTATGTAGAGGGCTCCGTCGGCTACGCTGACTATTCCTTTCCAGCCTGAAAGCTCGTTCATGGCCCGCGACGTCTCCGACCAGACCCCCATCGAGTCGCGCGACGCGCTCGTGGGCTGGATCGCGGCCGGCGAAAAGCCGGAGGCTGATTTCCGGCTCGGCACGGAACACGAGAAATTCCCCTTCTACCGCGCCGATCTCGCCCCGGTTCCCTACGAAGGACGCCCGGACAAGGGTCAGGGCGGCATTCGCGCCCTGCTGGAAGGCATGCAGGCCAAAACCGGCTGGGAGCCCATCGAGGACGCGGGCGCGCTGATCGGCCTTTTTGATCCCGCTGGCGGCGGCGCCATCTCGCTGGAGCCGGGCGGTCAGTTCGAGCTCTCCGGCGCCCCGCTGGAGACCGTCCATCAGACGGCGGCGGAGCTTGATCTGCATCTGGAGCAGGTGAAAGCGGTCGCGGCGCCCCACGACATCGGCTTTCTGGGCCTTGGCATGAGCCCACGCTGGGCCCTGGCGCAAACGCCCGTCATGCCCAAGAGCCGCTACAAGATCATGACCCGCTACATGCCCATGGTCGGCACGCGCGGCCTCGACATGATGTACCGGACCTGCACGGTTCAGGTGAATCTCGACTTCGGCACGGAAGCCGACATGGTGAAGAAGCTGCGGGTGTGCCTCGCCTTGCAGCCGCTGGGCACCGCCCTCTTCGCCAATTCCCCCTTCACCGAAGGCCGCCCCAACGGGCGCCTCTCGGAGCGGTCCGAAATCTGGCGCGACACCGACAACAACCGCGCGGGCATGCTGCCTTTCGCCTTCGAAGCGGGCATGGGCTATGAGCGCTATGTGGATTACGCGCTGCAAGTGCCCATGTATTTCGTCAAGCGCGGCGAGACCTACCACGATGTCGCCGGCGCCGATTTCCGCGCGCTGCTGGAAGGGCGCCTGCCGCAACTGCCCGGCGAGCGGGCCACCATGTCCGACTGGGCCAATCACCTCTCCACCATCTTCCCCGAAGTCCGCCTCAAGCGGTTTCTGGAAATGCGCGGCGGGGATGTGGGCGGGCGCGATCATATCGTGGCCTTCTCCGGCTTCTTCGTGGGCCTGATCTATGACCAGGGCGCGCTCGACGCCGCCTGGGATCTGGTGAAGGGCTGGAGCGCGCAGCAGCGCCAGCAATTGCGCGACGACGTGCCCACGCAGGGCCTTGACGCCGTGATCGGCGGCGTGAGCCTGCGCGACATCGCCCGCGAAGCGCTCGCCATCTCGCGCCACGGCCTGATGCAGCGCGACCGGCGCGACGGCGCGGGCCAGACCGAGGCGGTCCATCTCGACCTTCTCGACGCCCGTGTGGCGAGCGGACACTTGGCGGCGCAGGACTGGCTGGACCGTTTCCACGGCGCCTGGGGCGGTCATGTCGACCCGGTCTTTGCGGAAGCTGCTTTCTGATTGGTTAAGGCGTTCCTTCAAATTTGAACGGAGCTGTTGGGACGCGATTCGGCAAATTGCCGGAAACCCCTTCACCTTGACAGTTTCATTCCTTTTTAACCGAACAAATTAGCGGATCAGCCGCAAAGCGCCCGTCATTGTGCCCGCAACGCAAGCCAGTCTTGCGGAGGTTGCGGGGTCGATATGGGTAGCGAATTCACCTTTGGGGAGAGCGAGGCGCAGGCCTGGCGAGGCGTGGTGCTGGCGCTCGACCAGACCGCCTGCGGTCGCGCCGCCTATTGCGTGAAACTCTGGGGGGGCAAGGACGCGGCCTCGCTGGTCTGCGTGCTCGAAACCTTTGATGGTCATGAAGCCATCGGCGAATGGACACGCCAGTCGCTCCGATTCGGCTTGTCGAAATTCATCGAAAAGGCGCCCGGCGAAATCGAAGGTGCAGAACTGCGCCTCGCTCAGGCCCAGGCCTGCCAGACGCCGACCTGGCGGCGCCGGGGCGCGGCGCTGGCCAACCGGCGGCCCAGAAGCTTCCTGCGGCGGGGCGCGCAACTGACGCCCTGGCAGCGACAGGCCTGCGACGGAGGGTTCAGCCCAGCCATCCCTGCAAGCTGAGCCCGGCAAACAGAATCAGCCCCGCGTCGCGATTGGAGCGAAACAGCCGCAGGGCCCGCTCCGTGGAAGTCGGGTCGATCAGGACGATCTGCCACAGGAGATGCAGCGCGAAACCGGCCACCCCCGCAAAGGCCAGCGCGCCCCCGCCCGCCAGCGCCGCAGCGCCGAGCGCCATGGCGACGGACGCCCCGTAAAAACCCGCCACGGCCAGCCGCACCCGCCCGCCAAACAGCCGCGCCGTGGAGCGCACGCCCACAATGGCGTCGTCGCGGGCGTCCTGCAGGGCGTAGATCGTGTCATAGGCCACGGTCCAGGCGATGGCCGCGCCATAGATCAGCCAGGCGGGCCAGGCCAGCGAACCCATGGCCGCCGCCCAGCCCATCAGCCCCCCATAGGCGAAGGCCAGCCCCAGCACCGCCTGCGGCCAGGAGGTGATGCGCTTCATGAAAGGATAGGCCGCCACGATCAGCAGCGAGGCCAGGCCCAGCCCCACCGAAAACCAATTGAGCGAAAACAGCACCATGGCGCCCACCAGCGACTGGGCCACCATGAAGATCTTCGCCGCGCGTGGACTGACGCGGCCCGATGGCAGGGGGCGGTTGCGGGTGCGCTCCACCTGCGCGTCGATCTTGCGGTCGACCAGATCGTTATAGGTCGAGCCCGCGCCGCGCATGGCGACGGCGCCGATCAGAAATAGGGTGAGATGCCAGAGGTCGGGGCCGCGGTGATTGGCGACTCCCGCCAGCGCCGCCGACCACCAGCAGGGCAGCAGCAACAATTGCCAGCCAATGGGCCGATCAATGCGCGCGAGCTGGATGAACGGCAGCCAGCAGGCGGGCGCGAAGCCCAGCAAGCGGCTGCGGATAGAGTCAGGAAGCGCGGCGGGGCCCGAAAACGGGCTCCCGGAAGGGTCGCTCACAGGGGGCCGGAAGGCAGTTTCATGGCGGGGGCGGCGCCAAGCCCGGTGGGCGCCTGTTGCTGGCGCTTCATCTGGGCGGCGGCCTCGCAGGCCCGCTCGGCGATCTGGGCTGTCTTGGCGGTGCCCGCCTTCATGCCCTCGATCACCTCATCGGGGATATTGCACCAGCCCTTCTGCTTGATCATCCAGGCGCGCATTTCGCCCTCGACCGAAACCAGACTGCGCAGCCTTGGGCAGGAGGTCACGGGGTCGACCTTGCCCTTGCCCGCCGCGACGATCTTGTTCAGAGCCTCGATTTGGGTCTGGCGACGCTCCTGAAACTGACCCATTTCCGTCTCGCAACTGGATGCTGGCGCAGCCGTCGGCGGAGCGACGAAGGTGGCGGGAGGGGCCCCAGCCGCGCCCGGAGCCACCGGCGAAAGGCCCGGAGCGCCAAGCATGGACTGCGCAGCGAGGGGGCCGGAAAAGGCAAGCAACGCCGCAAGGCTCATCAGCGAGCGGGAAGAACGTCCAAACAGCACCATCGAAGCCGCATCCTCGTTTGATCCCGACGTTCGGGAGGGACTTGATAGCAAGCAGCCCGCGCCCTCACAACCCGGACAGCCGCTGATGCGCGCAGAAAGAGGCGAGTTCATGGCGCAGGTTCCGCCCCGGCCCTCCCCGCGCTATAGAAGGTCGCCGCTTTCGAGGAGCCTGACGTGTCCCGCTACGACTTCGCCGCCCAGCGCCTGTTTGTCGATGCGCCGCTCACCCAGGGGGCGCGCATCCCCCTCAGCCGTGAGCAAGCCAACTATCTGCTCAATGTTCTCAGGCTTGGCGCGGGCGACGGCGTCATCGTGTTCAACGGCGTCGATGGCGAGTGGCGCGCCGAACTCGCCGACACCGGCCGCAAGGCGGCCTCCCTCGACATCACCCAGGCCCTGCGGCCGCAGGAGGCGGGGCCGGACCTCGATTATCTCTTCGCGCCGCTGAAACATGCGCGGCTCGACTATATGGTGCAGAAAGCTGTGGAAATGGGGGCGGCCCGGCTGCGGCCCGTGCTCACCCGCCGCACACAGGCCCATCGCGTCAATCTGGAGCGCATGCGCGCCAATGTGATCGAGGCGGCCGAACAATGCGGCGTGCTCGCCCTGGCGCAGATCGAAGAGCCCCTCCCCCTCGAAAAGGTTCTGGCCCAATGGCCGCAGGACCGCCTGCTCGTCTTCTGCGACGAGGACGCCCCAATGGCCGACGCAGTGGCGGCCCTGCGCGAGCGGGCGACGCCAGGATCGCCCATCGCGGTTCTCATCGGCCCGGAAGGGGGCTTCGACCCTTCCGAACGCGCCATATTGATGGGCATGCAGCAGACGCTCGCCATTTCGCTGGGTCCGCGCATCCTGCGGGCGGACACGGCGGCGGTGGCGGCGCTGGCGGTCGTCCATGCCGCTTTGGGGGGATAAGGGCGACTTAACGTCGTATCGACCATGATCTCGCCATGAAGCTCAGCGCACAAGGAGCCTCGGACGGGGCGGTTCGCCCCGGTCCCAGCCCCTTTGCTCCTCTGGCCTGTCCCTGCAATGATCAGCACGACCCGATCTTGTCGCTATCGTCTGCTGGCGCTCGCCGCCTGCGCGGTCGTGGCTCCCATGGCCATGGCGCAGGACCTGCAGAACCCGCGCGACAGGGCCAACCAGATTTGCGCGACCTATGGCCAGGGTTTCGTCGCAGGCCCCGGCCCCGGCCATTGCGTGAAGGTGCAGGAGCGGTTGCGAGTCGAGCCCCATGCGCGCCGCGCGGCGCTGGAGGATCCGGGAACCGGCTTCTCCTCCTTCCAGGACGCGCCCATGCGCGACCGGCTGCGCCTCAATGGCGGATTTGGAAGCGCCGCCGCCCGCTGAGATCGGAAGCAGGCGCCCGTCGGTTTGCCCCGATGGTCCGATGGGCCTAGTTTCGCTGACGGAGCGAAAGGCGAGATCATTTGCAGGACGGTTTCAAAGCGGCGCTGGAGCAAGGTTTGCTGGAGACGATGAGGCAGGCGGCCGTGCGCGGCGGCGCCATCGCGCTCGACTATTTTCGCCCCGGCGCGCGAACCAGCGCGCGGATCGACAGCAAGGAAGGCGGCTCGCCCGTCACCGAGGCCGATCATGCGGTTGACGCCTTTTTGACGCGCGAATTGCGGCGCGCCCTGCCGCAGGCCGGGTGGCTGTCGGAAGAGACCACCGACAACCCCGACCGGCTTTCGCGCGATCTCCTCTTCATTGTCGACCCCATCGACGGCACCCGGGCCTTCATGTCGGGGGACATCCGCTGGGCAGTCTGCATCGCGCTGGTGCAAAATGGACAGCCCGTGGCGGGGATCATCCATCTGCCCGCCATGGGGCGGACCTTCGTCGCCCACAGGGGCGGCGGCGCCTTTCTCGATGACCAGCCGATCCGCGTCTCGCCGCGCGCCAGCCTGGCGGGGGGGCTCATCGCCGGGCCAGCGGGGATGCTCAAGGATCTGGCGGCGAGCGGCATGGACTTCCGCATGGAGCCCAGAATTCCCTCGCTGGCCTATCGTTTCGCCAGGGTCGCCGAGGGAAGCCTTGATGCAGGCATGGCCTCGACCAACGCCTGCGATTGGGATATAGCTGCGGCTGACATCATCCTGCAGGAAGCTGGCGGCGGATTGACCGATCCCCACGGCCTCTCGCCAATCTACAACCGGTCCGCCACGCGCCATGGACTTCTGGGCGCAGCGCCCGGCCAGTTGAAAGACGAGTTGACCATCATTCTACGGCGGTCGCCCGGGCGGGCGCAGAGCTGACATCCAACCGCGGGCCCAGCCCCAAAAACCACCAACACCGGAACAGACGATGAGCGAGAGCGACCACACGCGCGAATCAAAACAACTGCTTCACTTGGTCTTCGGCGGCGAGCTGAAGTCCCTGGACGGCACGGAATTCAAGGATACGTCCCAGATCGACGTGGTCGGCATTTTCCCCAATTACGCCAGCGCCTGCGCCGCATGGAAGGCCAAGGCGCAGATGACCGTGGACAATGCGCAGATGCGCTATTTCATCGTCCATATGCATCGGTTCATGGACCCCAGTTGAGACTTGCGCTAAGCGTAACCCCGCTCGACCGGCGGAAAACGCGATGCTGAAGCAACTGGGACAAAGCGCAGCGGTACAGAGCCTTCTGGGTCTGTTGGCCGTCACCTATCTGCGCCTTGTCCGCGCCACGACCCGTTTCGTCGATGATCCCCCCGGCTTCGGGCGGACGATCTCGCCGCAACTGCCCATCATCATCGCCATGTGGCACGGCCAGCATCTGATGATCCACTGCGCCTGCCCACCCGGGATGAGCGTGAGCGCGCTCATTTCGAAATCCGGCGACGGCGAGATCAATGCGAAGATTCTGGAGCGGCTCGGCGTCAGCCCCATCCGGGGCTCCGGCGGCGACGCGGCCAAGAGCCGCAAACGCGGCGGCATGGCGGCCCTGCGCGAAATGCTGCGCCGTCTTGAGCAAGGCTCCAGCATCGCCATGACCGCCGATGTGCCCAAGGTGTCGCGCGTCGTGGGCCCTGGGATCGTGACCCTCGCCCAGCTCTCGGGCCGTCCCATCTACCCCGTCGCGGTTGTGAGCGCACGGCGCATCGACATGAACTCCTGGGATCACGCCTCCGTGGCCCTGCCCTTCAGTCGGGGCGCCATGGCGCTGGGAGAGCCGATCACCGTGGCGCGGGACGCAAGCCCCGAAACGCTGGAGGCCGCCCGCCGAGCGGTGGAGGCGGGCCTCAACGAGGTTCACGCCCGCGCCTATGGGCTGGTGGGTCACCGCGACCCCGGCGCGCCCAAAGAGCTGCCCGCATGAGCCGCCCCTTCGAACCGGCCCTCGCCTTCTACCGCATCGCCACGACCCTGCTGGGGCCTCTGGCGCCAGCCCTGCTCAACTGGCGCAGGCGGCGCGGCAAGGAAGATCCGCGCCGGATGGCCGAGCGCATGGGCTATCCCTCCCTCGCGCGGCCCAAAGGCCCGCTGGTCTGGCTGCATGGGGCGAGCGTGGGCGAAGGCATCGCCCTTCTGCCGCTGGTGGAGCGGCTGGTGGCGCGTGGCCTCAATGTGCTGGTCACCACCGGCACGGTCACCTCGGCCACCATCCTGGCCGGTCGCCTGCCCGCCGGCGCCCAGCACCAATATCTCCCACTCGACATTCCCCGCTTTCTGGCCCGTTTCCTCGACCATTGGCGCCCGGGACTGGCGCTGGTGGCCGAATCCGAGATCTGGCCGAACATGCTGCGCATGGCCCATGAGCGGGGGGTGCCGCTGGCGCTGGTCAACGCCCGCCTGTCGCCGCGCTCCTTCGCCCGCTGGGGCAAGGCGCCCAAAGTGATCGGCTCCCTCCTCTCGCGAATCGACCTGTGCCTCGCGCAGACGCGCGACGACGCGCTGCGGCTCCAGACACTGGGCGCGCCCCGTGTGGAAGTGTCCGGCAATCTGAAATATGACGTGCCCGCCCCGCCCTATGTGCAATCCACTCTGGCGCAGATGACGGCGGCTGTGGGCGCGCGTCCGGTCTGGTTCGCAGCCTCCACCCATGCGGGCGAGGAAGAGATCATCCTTGGCGTGCATCAGCGCCTGCGCGAGCACTTTCCCGATCTTCTGACCATCCTCGCGCCCCGCCACGCGAGGCGCGGGGGGCAGATCGCGCAAGTGGCGGCGGACTTTGGCGTGCCTGCGGCGCTGCGCTCCCTTGGCGACCGGATCACCCCTCAGACGCAGTTCTATGTCGCGGACACCATGGGCGAGATGGGCCTGTTCTACCGACTGACCAGCATCGTCCTGGTGGGTAAATCGCTGGGCGCGGCGCAAGGCGGACAAAATCCCATCGAACCGGCGAAACTGGGCGCCATCGTGCTGCATGGGCCGCATGTGGGCAATTTCGCGGAGGTCTATCGCGACCTCGCCGCAGCCCGGGGCGCTGTCGAGGTCGCGGACGAAGCGGCGCTGGGAGAGGCACTTCGACTCTATTTCTCTGATCCCGCCCTGCTGCGGCGCAGCGGACGGGCGACCCAGGAGGCCGTGGAGCGTTTTGGCGGCGCCACCAGCCGGATCATGCAGGCGCTCGAACCATGGCTGGCCCAGATGCAGGCCGGGCGGCCCTGATGCGCGCGCCCGCCTTCTGGTGGAAGCAGAGCCCGACCCTGACCGCGCGCCTGCTGTGGCCCCTTGGGGCGATCTATGGCGCGCTCACGACCCGGCGCATGAACCGGTCGGGCGACGACTGCGGCCCGCCGGTGATCTGCATCGGCAATTTCGTGGCTGGCGGCGCGGGCAAGACGCCCACCGCCATCGCCGTGGCGCAAGCGCTGCTGGCGCTGGGGCGCAAGCCAGTCTTCCTCTCGCGCGGCTACGGTTCTCAGGCTGGCGCCCCCCGCCGCGTGGACCGGACGCGCGACAAGGCTGCGGATGTGGGCGACGAGCCCCTGCTGCTGGCCGCCATCGCCCCCTGCATCGTCTGCGCCGACAAACTCGAGGGCGCGCGCGCCTGCGCGGCGGCGGGGGCGGACGTCATCGTCATGGACGACGGGCTCCAGAACCCGACCCTTCGCAAAGACCTTCGCATCGCCGTGGTGGATGGCGCGGTGGGCGTCGGCAATGGCTTTTGCCTGCCCGCGGGCCCACTGCGCGCGTCGCTGAGCGCCCAATGGCCCCATGTGGATGCGCTGGTGGTGATCGGCGAAGGGGCTCCGGGAGAGGCGCTGGCGCGCGCCGCGCAGGCTCTTGGAACGCCGGTGCTGCGGGGACTGCTGACGCCCGAGCCAGGCATGGCCATGGGACTGGCGGGGCGCGAGGTCATCGCCTTTGCGGGAATCGGACGGCCCGAGAAGTTCTTCGACACCCTGCGCGCGCTGGGCGCCGAAATCATCGAGACGGAAGCTTTTCCCGACCACCACGCCTTCAGCCCCCGCGAAATCGCCGGGCTTCAAGCCCGCGCCAAACGACGCGGCGCGGCGCTGGTGACCACGGAGAAAGACGCCGTGCGGCTGGGACCTGCGGCGGAGCAGTTGCTGACATTGCCGGTGCGCCTCGCGCTTGCGGACGAGTCCGGGTTGCAGGCGTTGCTGGGCAAGCTCAGAGCTTGACCTTCACCCCGAGCCGCTCGAGCCTGGCCTGGGTCGAGGCATAGGCCTCCTGGCTGTCCACGTCCCAATAGCGCAGCTCGTCGATGGGGATCGGCTCCTGCGTCACGGCGCAACGCACATAGGCGCCCGGCTTCACGATGCGGAAGTCGCCATCGAGAAATTCGATCTCGGCTTCGCCGGGGATGCCGGGACGGCGTTCGAAACGGTTCATGTCATTTCCAATATGGGAGCGCTCCATGATACCGCGTCCCCCCATGCCGCGCCAAGGGCGATTATCGGGTCAGACGACCTGCGCCCCGTAACCCGCCGCCGAAATGGCCTCGACCAGCGCCTGAGCCGGGACGCTGGTGGTCGCCTCAAGCCGCCCGGAGGGAAGATCAATGGCGACTTCGGCCGCCGGATCGGCCCGCTTGACGATGCGGGTGACGGAATTGACGCAGCCCTGACAGGTCATGCCCGTCACAGTCAGAACAACAGGCCTTGCTTCGCTCATGATCACGCCTCGCGGATGGCCTCGCCTTCGATTTCAACCAGATAGTCCGGATTGGCCAGTCCCGCCACATAGAGAAAGGTACTGGCTGGCGCATGGGCGCCCAGACGCTGGTTGCGGATCGCCCGCACCACGCCCGCCCCGCCGGGCTCCGCGCAAAAGATCACCAGCTTGACGAGATGGGACAGATCCATGTCGGCGGCGGCCAGCAGCGCCTCGATATTGTCGAAAACAAGCTGGGTCTGCGCCTCCAGCCCCCGCGCCATGGAGCCATCGGGGCGCACCGCCACCTGCCCCGAGAGGATGAGTCGCTGCGCTTCGGCCTTCACCAGCACGCCCTGCGAAAAGCGCGAGCCGGGGGTGGAGAGGGTCGGGGGATTGAGAAACGTGGGCATGGGGGGCTCCGGAACAAAGTCAAGCTATTCGCGCCGCACGAAAACGGAAAGCGGGCTCCAACTCCGCGCGACCATAAAATTCCTGCTCAAACAATGAGCACCTCGGGAGCGCGAAGGGGCGCTGCCCACAGCTGTTTTACACGCCATTTAATGGCTGCGCGCTCGACATCATTTCACCACATCCTACACTCCAATTGCAAAGGGTCGCTTGTAGGTTTATGCGAATCGAGCGCCGCGCCTTCAAAATGTGTGGAAAGCCCTTCCCGGCCTCGAGCCGCAAGCGGATTGGCGTCGTGGGTCGGACATCGTTCCCGGAGGTGATGGCATCGTGAAAACAAGTGACTACCGCGCCAGGCGTTTCAAAACTTCGCAATGCCGTTGCGCGCGGACGACATCGATCATGTCTCCCACCATCGCTTTAAATAGCAAGCTCTGGGTCGGGGTTCAGGCGCGATGAAGACCGGCAAGCTCAACCCACCCACCAACGAGCCGCACCGCCAATATGCGGCCCTGCCCTATCGCATCACCGACGAGGTCGAGGTGTTGCTCATCTCCTCGCGCGAGACGCGGCGCTGGATTCTGCCCAAGGGCTGGCCGATGAAGGGCCGCAAGCCCCACGCCGCCGCCGCGCAGGAGGCGCTGGAGGAAGCGGGCGTGGTGGGCAAGATCGGCAAGGAGCCGGTCGGAATCTATCACTATATCAAACGCATGAAGAATGGTTCGCAGCAGCGGTGTCATGTCACCGTCTTCCCCATGCGCGTCGAGCGCCAGCGTAAGGTCTGGCCGGAGATGGACCAGCGCGTCACCCGCTGGTTTCCACTCGCCGAGGCGGCTGATCTCGTAGGCGAGCCCGAATTGCAGGATGTGATCCGCAATTTCGAAGCCTCGCCCGAGGGGCTGGCGGCGGAAGCCGCAGCCGAAGCGGCGCCCGCCGATTGACCTTGGCCGCGCGCGCGGTCATCTTCTTCCAAAATCAAGCCCTCAGGGAGGCCTCCATGCGTATCGCCAGCTTCATCGCCACCATCGCCAGCTCCGCTTTTCTTCTTGCGGGCGCCGCCCTCGCCGAGGTCAAGACCGAGAGCTTCGACTACAAGCAGGGCGACAACACGCTCGAAGGCTTCATCGCCTATGACGACGCCCAGACCGGCAAGCGCCCGGGCGTGCTGATCTTCCCCCAATGGACGGGCCTTTCCGACCACGAGCGCAATGCGGCGCGCGACTTCGCCAAGCTGGGCTATGTGGCCATGGTGGCGGATGTCTATGGCAAGGGCGTGCGCCCGGCCCCGCCAAAGGATTCCGGCGTCGAAATGGGCAAATACATGAAGGACCGCCCCCTGCTGCGCAGCCGCGTCAAGGCTGGCTTCGAGACCTTCGCCCAGCGCGCCAATGTCAACGCCTCGAAAATCGCCGTGATCGGCTATTGCTTCGGCGGCACCGCCGCGCTGGAAGCAGGCCGCGACGGATTGCCCGCCGCCGCCATCGTGACCCTGCATGGGGTTCTCTCCAACCCGACGCCTGCGGACGCCAAGAATTTCAAGGCGCCGGTACTGGTGCTCCATGGCGCGGATGACGCGGTGGTTCTGGCCAAGGAGGTCGAGGACTTCCAGGCGGAGATGAAGGCGGTCAAGGCTGATCTCCAGTTCATCAGCTACAGCGGCGCGCCCCATGGCTTCACCCAGGCGGGCAATTACTTCAACGCCAACGCCGCCCGCCGCTCCTGGGTCGCCATGCAGGACCTGTTCAAGGAGACGCTGGCCCAGTAAGGCCGCGCGACTGCGGCGAAACCGCCTGTTGACACCGCCCGCCCCGGCCTTTAGCGGGGCGGGATGACAAACATCCCGATCCTCGCCAGCGCCCGCGACCTGCTCTCAGCCTATGACGTGTTGCTGTGCGACGTCTGGGGCGTGATCCACAACGGGCGGGTCCATTACGCGCAGGCCTGCGACGCCCTGATCCGCTTTCGCCAAGGCGGCGGGCGCGTGGTTCTGGTGACCAACGCGCCCCGCCCCAACCCGCCAGTGCGCCAGCAGCTCGACGCGCTGGCAGTGCCGCGCGAGGCCTTTGACGACATCGTGACGTCAGGCGACGTGACTCTCGCCTTCATCGCGGCCCACGGGAACGCACCCGTCCATCACATCGGCCCGCAGCGGGATCTGACCCTCTTCGAGATCCTCAAGAGCCAGACCGGCCACGCGCCCCCCCTCGTGCCCCTGAGCGAGGCGACCTATATCGTCGCCACCGGCCTCTATGACGATGAGGACACGCCCGACCAATATGACGAGGCGCTGGCCCTCATGCGCGCCCGCGATCTCGATTTCATCTCCGCCAACCCGGATCTCATCGTCCATGTGGGCGAGAAGATGCTCTATTGCTCGGGCGCCATCGCCGAATGCTACGCCAAGATCGGCGGGCGGGTGATCCAGGCGGGCAAGCCCTACGCCCCCATCTATGACCGCGCCCTTAGCCTCGCCCGGGGTCTGCTGGGCCGCGATGTCGACAAGAGCCGGGTGCTCGCCATCGGCGACGCCATCCGCACGGATGTGAAGGGCGCCT
>Ga0209829_10001816_pt1 | contig 16802 bp, 15 predicted proteins | sample C_140205_EF_Meta_FD_187311 | JGI IMG/M metagenome (GOLD analysis project Ga0209829, IMG submission 187311) | Freshwater microbial communities from Lake Croche, Canada to study carbon cycling - C_140205_EF_MetaG (SPAdes) (version 2) | ecosystem: Environmental > Aquatic > Freshwater > Lake...
TTTGTGGAGAATAGCGGGTTCGAACCGCTGACCTCTTGCATGCCATGCAAGCGCTCTACCAACTGAGCTAATTCCCCCTAGAGGATCAAAAGTAAGCTCAAATAGGTGAAATTCAATGGGAAAGGTATAGAAAATTAATGCTTTGTGAAGTCTGCTTTTTAATACCCAAAAATGGCTCTAATTTATTTGACTATTCTGGAGAGTAATTTTCTGCAAATTTCTATTTACGCAACAATATGTTTAAATAGATAAATAGGGAATAAAAAAAGGTTAAATAAAACAATTTTTTATAATTAGGTTTATCTGTACTTTTTTCTTTAAAATACAAATAAACCATGCTTGCAATGATAAACAAAAAGGTGGTTATTAATCTTGCCCAAAGCCTATGAACTGGGTCAATAAAACTATCCCTGATATACCAAGTTGCCGTTACGAGTGTACATACAGATATGTAGATTAGAATTGATTCTTTAATTTTTATTAATTTCATAATTTGAAAATTATTTATGTAAATGTATTAAATAAGTCTTAACAACTAAATAGGATTTGAAGCTCTGCATGCTTGCCAACGTTTAACAACATTGATTTTACAACTATACTCTTTTAAATAAGCTAAGCCTGACAATGTAAGGGTTATACCTAAATTAACCGGGGTTGGTAAGACAAGTCCAATCTGCGCTGCTATCAAATCCCAACTTAATGCTTCGCTACAATCTTCAATTCCATATGCGTAATTTTTAGAACAATCGTCAGCCAACATGAAAGGCTTTATTGATTTATCAGTGTCTGATTTGGAAAGCAAAAATGCAAATTTAAATATCGCTAAAACACGCTCCTTATCCCGCTTATAGAGTTCAGGAAATGCCGCAAATGCTTCTAAAAATAAAGTGTTATTGGTAAGCGTATTTTTAACAATTATATCGGCATTTTTGTACCCTAATTTCAAAAGAAATATTTTAAGAGCGTTTTCATTTTTTATAGAAGCTGCTTCATTAAAATCATTTTTATCAATAATTCTTTCTTGTTGAGAAAGTGAATTATTTTTTATTGAAGTTTTAATATCACTTATATTAAGTAATATGGATTCGAACTCAGTTGATATAGAAATTTGCTTTGCTAATATTGAGTCTGATATGATAACTTTTTGATTGACATGCAATTGATTCTTATTACAACTATAAATTGTAATCGTAAATAATAATAAAAGTGCAGCAAATCCAAAAAATATCCTTTTATTAAATTGTTTCATTTTGTTCATTTTTTTATGAACTCAAATAAACACAATTGAAAGATTTGCTTTTGCAGTATTTATACTAATAAAAGATATACAAATGTACCCATTAATAATAATTAGCAGCATGTAAATAAAGTATTAATATACTACTATATTTTCCCAACCACTATAATTCCCCATTCTAATTTAGAAGCTAAATTTCACCCTTGCCTTCGATCCAAAGTTTGACTGCGTCGGTGGTCACCGATTTTGGTCGTTCTAATGGGAATCCTAATGCACGATCCCAAGTTAAACTTGCTAAAACACCTAAGGCTCTACTGACTGCAAATAAAATAGTATAAAATTCATATTCAACGATACCATAATGTACTAACAACGCACCACTATGTGCATCAACATTGGGCCAAGGATTTTTTACTTTCCCTAATGATTCTAAAATAGGAGGAACTGTTTCATAAATTTTCCAAACAGTATTCACTAACTTATCATCAGGTAAATGCTTTTTACCAAAAGCCATTTGTGCAGTAAATCTTGGGTCTGTTTTTCGTAATACAGCATGTCCATAACCTGGCACTACTTTTCCTGATGCCAAAGTTTTTTGTACATATTCAGCAATTTGAGCGGCAGAAGGCTCATCGGTTCCGATAGCTTCTTGCATTTCAAATATCCACTTTATCACTTCTTGATTGGCTAAGCCATGCAATGGACCTGCTAGTCCATTCATACCTGCTGCATAACTTAAATATGGATCACTTAATGCAGATCCAACTAAATGCGTAGTGTGTGCAGATACATTTCCTCCTTCATGATCGGCATGTATTGTCATATACAAGCGCATTAATTCCTTTGTGCTTTCATCTTCAAAGCCCATCATGTAAGCTAAATTTCCAGCCCAATCTAATAATCCATTGGGATGAATATGTTCACTATTTTTATATTTTCTACGATAGATATATGCAGCCACTCTAGGTAAGCGCGCAATTAAATCCATTGAATCATCATAAGTATATTGCCAGTAATCTTTTTTATTCATTCCTTTAGCATACTCCTGTGAAAATTTACTTTCAGTTTGTAATGCCATCACACCAGCCACAAACATAGTCATAGGATGTGTCGACAATGGTAATGCATCAATCACATCAAAAACATGTGAAGGTACATGACTACGTCTCTGCCAATTACTTGTAATTTCCTTTACATCTGAATCATTTGGAATTTCACCAATCATCATTAAATAAAATAAACCTTCGGGTAAGGGCTCGTCCCCTTTGGGTGCCTTTGGTAATTTTGCTTGTAATTCGGGAATTGAAAACCCTCTAAATCTTATACCTTCTTGTGGATCTAATAAACTAGTTTCAGTGACTAAGCCAGTGATACCACGCATTCCTTGATACACTTGCGCCAATGTCACTTCACCCACTTTTTTATCGCCGTGTTGTTTTAATAATTCTTTTATTTCAATGGCGGCTGCCGTTGCTTTTTTCTCAAACCGATCCTTAATATCTTCCATACAACAAGTATTTTTATTGAAACCCGTTTAAATTTGGACACAAAGTTAACTAAAAAACCGGCTTATTTTGGTGCTTTTTTATACAAATAGTAGACCACCCAAATAAAAATCATATTGGGTATCCAAGCGGCTAACATGGGAGGCAAATTCCCTTTGGTTGAAAAGATGGTAGAGAACCTATCGGTAATAATGAATAGTGCGGCAATAGTGAATCCCATAGCCAAATGTGAGCCACTTCCTCCTCTTATTTTTCGACCTGCAATAATTGCACCAATTAAAGTTAAAAGTAATACAGTAACTGGTGTGGCATCTCGACGATATCTTTCAATTTTTAATTCATTCAATCCTTCAGAGCCCCTCATTTCTTCTAATTTAATTTGATTAATGAGTTGAGGCGTAGTGAGTTTATCTTTCGTGTATTTATCTTTTTCTAAGTCAACTGGCTTAAAAGAAAATTTTTTGTGTACACTCTGTATATAATTTACTTCCTCTCTATTTTCAAATACTTTGCGTTCTAAAACATCATTTAATAACCAATCTTTAGTAGCAGTATCATACAAAATCATATCTGCCCTAATATTAGAAATGACTTTCCCGTTTTTTACTTTATAAGAAAAAAAAGTACCCCCTCTATTATTGGCAGTATCATAATTATAGATGCCAGCATAAGTGACCGAGTCCATTTTAAAATATATATCAGATGAAGATTGCAAGAGTGCATTATATGAAGAATGAGCGTCTACATAAGCTGCTTCAAATCCGCCTCTTATTTTTTCGGCCTTAGGGATCATCCATTGATTGGATACCCATAAAAATAAACCTAATAAACATCCTCCTAAAACATAGGGTCTAAGCCAACGGTTATAGGAAGTACCGCTTGCAATGATGGCCACGATTTCTGTCTGCCCCGCCATCTTTGATGTAAAAAAAATAACAGCGATAAAAACAAACAATGGAAATAATAATGCAATAATATGGGGTATAAAACCATAATAATAATGTGTGATAATTTCACCCGCAGACAAACCCGACTTTACAAAGTCATCTGTTTTTTCACTTGCGTCAATAACCAAAGCAATGACTGCAAATAAAAATATGGCGAAGAAAAAAACCGCCAAAAACTTTTTTAATATGTACCAGTCTAATATTTTCAATGTTGCTTTTTAAATTATAAGCGTTTACTAATTTGTTCTACCATTGATTTTTTCCAACTTGAATAATCTCCAGCCTGAATATGCACACGAGCCTCTCCTACCAACCAAAGATAAAAAGATAGATTCTGAATACTAGCTAATTGTAAGCCCAATATTTCATCTGCAACAAACAAATGCCTGCAATAGGATTTGGTATAGTATTGGCTTAGCTCATTAGGAAGGCCAGGATCCAATGGCGTAAAGTCCTTTGCCCATTTCAAGTTTCTAATATTAATAACCCCTTGAGTTGTAAAAATCATTCCATTACGACCATTGCGAGTGGGCATAACGCAATCAAACATATCCACTCCCAAATCAATGGCTTCTAATATATTCCATGGCGTGCCCACGCCCATTAAATACCTTGGCTTATTGACAGGTAGGTTTTCACAACAGAGTGCTGTAAAATCATACAATTGTTGTTCAGGCTCCCCCACGCTTAATCCGCCAATGGCATTACCCACCGCATTTTTTGAACTAATATATTCACAAGATGCTTTTCGCAAATCTTCAAAAATACCCCCTTGCACAATTGGAAATAAATTTTGTGTATAACCATATTTATCGGGTGTGTTATCAAACTGATGCACGCACTTATCCAACCAAACATGCGTTAAATCCATACTCTTTTTAACATAGTCATATTCACTTGGAAAGGGCGGACATTCATCAAATGCCATGATGATATCCCCTCCAATACTTCGTTGAATATCCATCACTTTTTCAGGGCTAAATAAATGTTTACTCCCATCAATATGAGACTGAAATACTACACCCTCTGGTTTAATTTTACGGTTATTTGCTAATGAAAAAACTTGGTATCCACCGCTGTCAGTTAAAACAGGACGATCCCATCCCATGAATTTGTGCAATCCACCAGCGGCTTCAAGCACTTCTAATCCTGGACGTAAATATAGATGATACGTATTTCCAAGTATGATTTGTGCATTAATGTCCTTCTTGAGTTGTTGTTGGGTAACGGCTTTCACGGAACCCACGGTACCCACTGGCATAAATATAGGAGTTTCAATCACCCCATGATCTGTGGTTATTTTACCTGCCCTAGCTGAGCCAATTTTGCTTTGGGTTTGTAGTTCAAATGTCAGTGCCGCCATGGAACAAAGGTAAGGTCAAAAAGGATGTTTTCCACATTCATTATTGGGGTGAAATAACTGAGCATGCTTGCTTTACTTTTGTAACATGCTAACTAACCCAATGATTGCACCTATCATGATAGGTGCCTTTATACTTATTATTGCCATTCAGCTATTTTATTACTTGTTTTTCTTTTTAAGATTATCGGTATATAAGAAAAAAACGAAGCAAGTTCATGTAGAGCATCCAATTTCAGTAGTCATTTGCGCACGCGACGAGGCTCCTAATTTAGCCAACAACTTGCCAGGGGTTTTGGTTCAACAATATAGTACCACACACGAGGTGGTTTTAGTAAACGACAATTCAGAAGATGAAACAAAATATTTAATTGAAGAATTTAAAAAATCATTCAAAAATTTAAACCCCGTTTTGCTTTCTCAGGAAGCTAAGATGATTAATGGGAAAAAATTTCCTTTATCTATTGGTATCAAGTCTGCTAAAAATGAAACTTTACTTTTAACTGATGCCGACTGCGTTCCTGCTAGTGAGCATTGGATGCAACTAATGCAAGATGGGTACGATGATGATATAGAAATTGTATTAGGATATGGCGCATACCGAAAGAAGCCCGGCATTTTAAATAAGTTAATTCGTTTTGAAACTTTCCAAACGGCACTTCAATATTTCTCTTATGCATTAGCAGGTTTGCCTTATATGGGCGTGGGTCGTAACTTATCCTACAAGAAAGAAGTTTTTTTACGCAATAAAGGATTTTCCTCGATCAATCAAATGCCCAGCGGTGATGATGATTTATTTATTAACCAAGTAGCTACTAATAAAAATACTGCCATTGTTATTGAACATGATGCCCATACGATTAGCGAGCCTAAAACAACTTTTCATGATTGGATGAATCAAAAATACCGGCACTATACAACAAGCAAGTATTATAAAAAAAAGCACGCTGCTTTATTAGGTATTTTTGCTTTAAGCCAATTTTTAGTATACCCTGTTTTAATTGCCTCTTTGTTTTTTACTCAACAATACATCCTTGTGATTAGTTTATGGGCATTAAGGATGCTGGTGCAAGGCAGCATTTTACGCACCACGATGAAAAAATTAAATGAATTAGATTTATGGCCTTGGTTCATTTTATTTGATTTTTGGTCCATGTTTTATTATTTATTTACCTTGCCTAGTGTATGGAAAGCCCCACAGAAAAATTGGAACTAATTACAAAATATTTTGCCGACTTCACGCCGCATCAACTGCAACAGTTTGCGTCATTGGAAGAAGCATACAAGGAATGGAATGCAAAAATCAATGTTGTTTCCCGAAAAGATATTGACCAACTTTATTTACACCATGTATTACATAGTCTTTCAATAGCAGCCATTGCGGAGTGGGAAAAAGGCACACAGGTTATTGATATTGGTTGTGGTGGCGGCTTCCCAAGTGTACCCCTTGCTATTTTTTTTCCAGATGTACAATTTTATGCAGTAGATAGTATTGCGAAAAAACTAAAGGTGGTAGATGCTGTTTGTGAGATGGCAGGAATAAAAAATATTACAACAAAGCATACCAGGGTGGAGGAAATAAAAAATAAAAAATTCGATTACGCCATCAGTCGCGCAGTGGCGCCACTAAGAGATTTATGGAAATGGGCTGGACCCTTGCTTATAAAAAAAGCAAACCAACCCAACGGATTGATTTGCCTTAAAGGTGGTGATTTACACCAAGAAATTTTTGAAAGTGGTGTGCGTCCTAAAATGATGTCTATTTATGATATATTTCCAGAGGAATATTTTCAAGAAAAATTTATCATTCAAGTAAAGAAACCTTAATTCGGTATTTCTAACTTATTATTAGTTCTATTGATATCTGGCATTCGATAGCTAGGATCTATTTCGATTGACTTTAAAGCAGACAATGGCCTTGTTGTTTCAAAAGTATAAGTAGGCGATACCCATTGCCATTCACGATGAACAATACGATTTACTCCCCCTTCTTCCATCTTTGCTCCTAACATCAAATCTAATGGTATATAATGTAACTCACTTGTACCATCCTTATAAGTAATCAGCACTTCAATAGGCATTGGTAATTTGCCATTACGTTGAATACTAATAATAGCAGTGTTATTTCCTGTCTGAATATCGTTTAAGGCATAATCGATTGTCTTTATTGAGTTCACCCAATACTCTTTAAACCATTGTAATTGTATGCCACTTGTCTTTTCTGCAACGCGTATAAAGTCATTTGCATTAGGGTGCTTAAATTTCCAAGTGTTATAATAATTAATCATTATGGCATCGCGAACCGAATCACCTACAATATATCCAAGTACGCCTAAAAATGTTGCTCCTTTTGAATAAGCTGCATTACTATAAGCATAGTTCGTATTAAAATGATCAGCATGTGTGGTTAAAGGTTCTTCGAGTCCACTTTTTACTAAAGCTAAATAACCATTATAACTCCCAGCTTGTGTTAAGGGTAATTCTAATTTTGCTCTAGTAATATTTGCAGTCACTTGCGTTTTTGCTTTTTCACTGATAAAAGGAGATTGTGCAGCCATATTTGCATCATACCATCTTGATACTTTGCTTTCAGCAAAAGTTGCAAAACCTTCGTCCATCCATGCATACAAACTTTCGTTGGTGCCTAATATTTGTTGATACCAATTGTGCATCCACTCATGAAAAACAGTCCCTAAACTTGGTCCTTTTATTAAAGTGGCCATTGCATATTCCATTCCTCCATCACCCCCTTGAATAAAAGAATATTGTGGATAAGGGTAAGCACCAAAGTTTTTCTCAATGAAGGGTAATGCTTTTTCTGCAGCCCATAAAACATTCGCCCATGCGCTGTCGTTACTTGCATTTTTTTCTTTATAATAAACATGAATGGTTAAACCTTTGCGTACTTCCTTAGATAAATGTTTAAATTGATTATCGGCAGCCCATACAAAATCATGCACATTGTTTCCTTTAAAATTCCAGGTTTGCAACCCCTCTTTTGTTGATATTGAATTTGGATTTTGAAGCACCCCTGTTGCCGCTACCATATAAGATTTATCTAATTGCAAACTCACATCAAAATTGCCCCATACCCCATAAAACTCACGAGCTATATAAGCATTCGTATTCCATCCTTGATAATCGTATTCGACCATTTTAGGATACCACTGACTCATGGAATATCGAACACCTTCGGCATTATCCCTTCCTGAACGGCGTATTTGCTTTGGCACTTGCGCCTCAAAAACCAATGATAATTTTGTAGCTGCTTTGGGTGCAATGGGATTGGTTAATTGCACTTCTAAAATAGTTTCGTGTTCAATTAATTTCTGCGCCTTGCCATTAATAGTAATAGCGCTTACTCTTTGATATCCAATTTCAGTGGGTGTTAATTTTTGAATACGATCCGTGACACGCGCATCCCAATCTTTTATTATATCACCTCTCCTACTGGTCATTGTATTTTTTCCTAATTCCCTACTACGTACATCCATCGATGAATTGGGTTGAAATGCATTCCAGTATAAATGAAAATATACTTTTCGTAAAGTATCTGTTGAATTATTGGTATAAACTATGTCTTCGGTTCCTTTTACAATATTGGTATTTACATCCAATGCTGCTTTTATTTTATAGTCGATATGTTGTTGCCAACGATCGGCTTGCGCCACTAATAAATTGATAAATGTAAAGATGCCAATAATGAATAAAGAAAGCTTCTTGATCATAAGATTAAATTAAGAAGCTAATTTAATCATTTTTACCTTCCACTACGATGACTATTTCGCCTTTTACCTGCTTTTCAGAAAAATATTTGACTAGGTTTACTAATGTATCTGAAATGTTCTCCTCGTAAATCTTAGTTAACTCCCTACTCACGGATGCCTTTCGCTCAGCGCCAAAGTGGGTGGCGAATAATTCCAAGGTTTTTACAAGGCGCATAGGGCTTTCATAAAAAATCATGGTGCGCTCCTCATTGGCCAAGGATTCCATTAATGTTTTGCGTCCTTTTTTCAGTGGAATAAATCCTTCAAAAATAAAACGAGTTGCAGGTAAGCCACTATTCACTAGCGCAGGTACAAATGCGGTAGCACCTGGTAAACTTGTGATGGCCACACCGGCTGTTTTACATGCACGAACCAATAAAAAAGCAGGATCCGAAATACCTGGTGTCCCTGCGTCTGTAATTAATGCAATATTTTTTCCAGCTTGTAATTGTTGCACCAAATGATCCAACACTTTATGTTCATTGTGTTGATGATAAGGAGTTAATGGCTTATGTATTTTATAATGCTGTAATAATTTAGATGAAGTACGCGTGTCTTCACATAAAATAAAATCAACCGATTGCAAAACCTCAATTGCCCTAAAAGTAAAATCTTTTAAATTTCCAATAGGTGTAGGCACTAAGTATAACATGGAAATAATTAAGTAATTAAAAAGTGGAAATTGCCAGTGAACTATTGAACAATTTCAATTTCAAAATATTCCATTACCGCGTTGGCTAATAATTTTTTACTAGCTTCTTCGGCCACTGCTTTTGCTTCTGCTTCAGAAGCTGCTTCAATTTGCAATGTGATATGTTTACCCACCCTTACATCACTTATCCCCTTCATGCCTAAATTATGTAAACCTCCTAACACGGCTTTACCTTGTGGGTCTAATAAATCCTTTAATGGCATCACTTTAATTTGAACTTGGTATGTCATATAAAACTATTGAATGATTGTTTTTTTGTACAGCAAAGATACTAAGCAATACCCCATAAAGCCAAATGGAATTGCCAGCCATTTATAAAAAAATCCGGTGACTGCTATTTCAATAGCGACTAATAATAATGGTATGACTAATTTTCGTTTATTGGACAGCCCTTTTAGTGCTAACATAGGCATAGTCATCACCATTAAATAACTCACCATTACAATATATACATACCAAAATATAGGAGTTAATAAAATTTGAGCTCCCCCGCCTGACTGCCAATAGATCAATGGAAATGAAGCTGTTAATATACCAATCATCGGAATAGGCACTCCTTTAAAATAAGTTGTTTGTGTGGCATCCAAATTAAACCGCCCTAATCTAAACGCCCCTGCCATTGGAATTAAAAAAGCGGGTGCCAATAATAAGGAGTTATGACTTAAAGCATTTACATCATTGGCTAAGGCCATTCTTAAAAATTGAAAAACAATACAAGCAGGAGCAACTCCAAAACTGACTACATCTGCAAGCGAATCTAATTGCTTTCCCATTTCTGAGGATACTTTTAATAATCGAGCAGCATAGCCATCAAAAAAATCAACAATAGCAGCAATGCCTATGAATAAACTCGCCAAATAAAGTTGTTCTGGCATTTCAATAATCATGGCTCCTGTTTCATCGATCGAAGCAATAGCCCCTGCTTGAAACACATATACAATGGCCCAGCATCCAAAAAATAAATTAAGGAGTGTAATGAAATTAGGGATATGATTCTTTAATGAATACATGCTTTATTTTTTGTTTCGTTTCATGAGCGACTCAATCTCTTCTACCGTTATAGGAATATTTTTCATTAAATCCTGATTCCCATTGGCTGTTATCCAGAAATTATTTTCAATCCTCACTCCCATTTGTTCCTCCTTAATATAGATACCTGGTTCAATAGTAAACACCATGCCTGCAGTAATAGGCGCAGTTCTTGTTCCTAAATCATGTACATCTAATCCTAAATGGTGTGAAATACCATGATATAAATATTTTCGATATGCTCTATTTTCAAGATCTTCATTTTTTATATCTGCTTTTTTTAGCAACCCTATTTTCAAAAATTGTTGCGTAGCTTCTTCACCCACCTTGTCTGTGTATTTTAAAATACTAATACCTGGTTTTAAAATTGATTTCGCATAATTATGTAAATGCAAACAAGCATTGTATACTTGTTTTTGACGTCTTGTAAATTTACCATTCACAGGAACCGTTCTTGTTAAATCGGCACAGTAACCACCATACTCTGCACCAAAATCCATTAAAACCAATTCGCCATCCTTACAGATATTATTATTAATATTATAATGTAAGGTGCGCGCATTATCACCACTAGCAATAATGCTATGATATGCAACACCTGTTGCTCTTTGGCTTAAAAATGAATGATAAATTTCTGCTTCAATTTCATATTCATGCACTCCCGGTTGTATGAATTGCAGCAATCTTCTAAAAGCAACATCGGTGATATCAATGGCTTTTTGAATCACCGCAACCTCTTCCTTGGTTTTAATACCTCGCAACTCCTTCATTAATTTTGCTGCTCGTAAGTATTGATGTAGCGGATACCTTGATTGCATTTCATCAATAAACCTATACTCGTTAGTGCGAATTAAATTATTCTTACGATCATTTTCATTTGAATCTAAATAAATAGCATCTGCTAAGTGAATCCATGGTTGTAATAAACCATCCAGCGCATCCACCCAAACAATGGTTGACATCCCCGAAATTTTATTAGCCTCATTTGCCCTTAATCTTTTGCCATCCCAAATTTCCTTTAACTCCTGAGGACGAACCAATACCAATACTTCTCTATATTTTGGATCTGGATTATCTGGAAACAATATGACCATCGATCCCTCTTGCTCAATACCCGACAACCAAAATAATTCGGTGTTTTGTTTGAAGTTATGAAGCGCATCTGCATTGTATGGAAACTCATCATTGCTCACAAAAATTGCAATACTATTTTTTTGCATCTTTGAAACAAAACGCTTTCGGTTTTGTGTAAAAATTTTAGAATCTAATGGCGCGTATTTCATGTTGTTCTTTTTTAGAATGAAATGATCATGATGGGCTAGCAAGTTAATTAAAAAATCAGCTTCTTAAGCGATCTTACCCCACCCAATTTTGTTTTTTTGGGTTTGTAAAAACAATTTTGTGCTTTGATGTTCGGGTAAGCTTAAGGTAGGATCCTTTTCACTGATGCTGGCTGCCGCTTCCTTGGCTAATTCTAAGTTAGCTCGATCATTTATAATATTGGCCAATTTAAAATTCAAGGCCCCGCTTTGTCTGGTTCCATCAATATCTCCAGGCCCCCTTAATTCCAAATCCTTTTCTGCGATTACAAAACCATCGGTGGTACTGCACATGATTTTTAATCGCTCCTTGGCTTCACGACTTGCTTTTACACTGCTTAAAAGTATACAATAACTTTGTTCAGTACCTCTACCCACGCGACCACGTAATTGATGCAATTGAGAAAGTCCGAATTTTTCGGAGCTCTCAATCACCATCACCGAAGCATTGGGCACATTCACCCCTACTTCTATAACTGTAGTACCTACTAATATTTGTGTATCCCCACTCAGAAACCGTTTCATATTGGTTTCCTTTTCGATGCTTTTTTGTCGACCATGCACCATGCTTATTTTATACTTAGGTTCTGGGAAATGACTTTTTACTTGTTCATAACCTTGCATTAAATCCTCATAACTCATTTTTTCACTTTCCTCTATTAATGGATATACATAATAAGCTTGTCGTCCTTTTGTAATTTCTGTTTTCACAAAATCCATCACATTCGCACGCGTGGTTTCATAACGATGCACCGTTTTAATAGCTTGTCGTCCAGGAGGCAATTCATCCATCACACTATAATCTAAATCTCCATAAGCAGTCATTGCTAATGTTCGAGGAATAGGTGTTGCTGTCATGACTAATACATGCGGAGGAATGACCGCTTTTTTCCAAAGTTGTGCGCGTTGCGCAACGCCAAATCGATGTTGTTCATCAATCACAGCTAACCCTAAATTTTTAAACTGTACCACTTCTTCAATGATGGCATGCGTTCCTACTACAAAATGAATAGTGTCATCGGCTAATCCTTTTAATATGCGTCGTCTTTCGGCCACTTTAGTACTTCCTGTAAGCAATGCGATTTCAAGTGGCATTGCTTTTAATAATGCACTCAAGCTCGCATAATGTTGCTGTGCCAATATCTCAGTTGGCGCCATGATACAACTTTGAAATCCATTATCTGCTGCAAGCAACATACTTAATAATGCAACCATCGTTTTTCCACTACCCACATCTCCTTGCAATAATCTATTCATCTGCTTTCCCTTAGCGGTATCAATTCTAATTTCCTTAAACACTCTTTTTTGCGCACCTGTTAATTCAAAGGGTAAATATTTATTATAAAATTGATTAAAATGATCTCCCACTTTTTCAAATAAATGTCCTTTACTATTTTTATGTCTTTGAATTTTTATTAAATGAATTCGAAGTTGCGCAATAAATAATTCCTCAAAAATTAATCGGTCTAATGCTTTTTTATATAAAGTAGCTGAAGTAGGAAAATGCACCTGCCTAAAGGCCTCCCATCTGCTTAGTCGATTTGTTAATAAAGCGCTAGGTAAATTTTCAGGTAAGTCTCTTTCACTAATTTGTTGGAACAAGGTTTGTGTGAGTTTCCCAATTTGTTTTCCATTCAATCCCCTTGCTTTTAATTTTTCGGTCGAAGAATATACTGGCTCTAATAATGACTTTTGTCCTTGCGTCATGGCCACATAGGGCTCAATTTCGGGGTGCACTATTTGTGCCCGCCCATTAAAAAAACTCACCCGACCAAATACTAAATACAATTGCCCCTCCACTAAATTTTTTTGAACCCAATTAATTCCTTGAAACCAAGCGAGTTCCAACTGTCCCGTTTCGTCCCTTAATTGCGCTACCATCCTTTTTGAGCGTCGCTCCCCAATCATTTCAACGCCTTGTAGCACCCCTTTTACCTGAATATAATCCTGATCTGGGGTTATTGAGCTGATGGTATGCAACTTAGTTTTGTCTATATGCCGATGTGGAAAATGCTGCAACAAATCACCAAAAGTGTATATTTCTAGCTCCTTTTTGAGCAGATCAGCCCTAAGCGGGCCCACCCCCTTAAGGTATTCAATAGGACTAGATAAAAGCGATGCTTGACTCAAACTATTTTTTTTAGATTCTGCACAAATATCCCAAAAAGATGGCAAAAAATGGGTTCCCATTTCATTATCTTCGCACAGCTATGGAAAAGGAAATTGTATTAAGCGGAATTAGGCCTACAGGGTTTTTACATTTAGGGAACTATTTTGGGGCCATGCGTAATTATGTGCGTATGCAAGATGACTTTAATTGTTACTTTTTTGTAGCCAACTGGCACAGTTTAACCACCCATCCCGATACAAAGGAATTACAACAAAGTGTATTAAGAGTAGTGGCCGAAAATATTGCTTGCGGTTTGGATCCTAATAAAGTTTCTTTGTATGTACAAAGCGATGTTCCAGAAATTGCAGAATTATATTTGTATTTAAATATGTTGTCCTATAAAGGGGAGTTAGAAAAAACAACCACTTTTAAAGACAAAGTACGCATGCAGCCTGACAATGTAAATGCTGGCTTATTAACTTACCCCGTTTTACAAGCTGCTGATATTTTAATTCACCGTGCTGTGAAAGTGCCTGTAGGTAAAGACCAAGAACAAAATTTGGAAATGGCGCGCAACTTTGCAGAACGATTCAACCATCGTTACGGTGAAACCTTCCCATTACCTTATGCATTTAATTATAATAGTGATTTGGTTAAAATATTAGGATTGGATGGACAAGGAAAGATGAGTAAAAGTGAGAATCAAATGACGACTTTGTTTTTAGCAGATGAGGATGATTTGATTCGTAAAAAAGTAATGAAGGCCACCACAGATCAAGGCCCTCTAACCCCGAATTCGGTTAAACCAGATTATATCCAAAACTTGTTTACTTTAATGGGTTTGGTGAGCACTCCCGATACAGTTCAGAAATTTGAGGACGATTTTAATAATAGTAGCCAGGGCAATTGTATTATTCGATATGGTGATATGAAAAAACAATTAGCCGAGGATATGGTGCATTTTATAAGCCCTATTCGTTCACAAGCCACTGATTTACAAAACAACAAGGCCCATTTATTAAAGATCATTAAGCAAGGGGCAGACAAGGCTAGAGCAAGTGCTTCGGTCACCCTCTCTTTGGTTCGCAAAACAATTGGGATGGATTACCTATAAAACTTTTAAAAAAATAAATAGTACATCAACTATTTTGTATTTTCACCATCATGGCAAAAGCTAAAAAACCAAAACACGTTGCAGTCGCCGGTAATATAGGCGCAGGTAAAACAACTTTAACCGAGATGTTAAGTAAACATTATCGTTGGATTCCTCAATTTGAAGATGTGGATCACAATCCCTATTTGACCGATTTTTATGATGATATGCCTCGTTGGAGTTTTAACTTGCAAATTTATTTTTTACATGGTCGATTAAATCAAATTTTAGATATTCAAAGAGGCACCGAAACGATTATACAGGATCGCACTATTTATGAAGATGCTAATATTTTCGCACCCAACTTACACGAAATGGGATTAATGAGTAAGCGTGATTATGATAACTATTATGGATTTTTTAGCACCATTAAAACAATGGTTCAACCCCCAGACTTATTAATTTACTTAAAAGCATCTGTTCCTACCCTTGTTTCACAAATTCAAAAAAGAGGAAGAGAATACGAAGAAAATATTCGATTAGACTATTTAAAAAAGTTAAACGAATACTATAATAAATGGATTGAAGGTTATAAAGAAGGTCCATTGTTAATCATTGATTGCGATAAAAATAAATTCGGTGAATCCGAGGAGGATTTAGGTGAAATTATCAGCAAGGTGGACGGTATGTTGTACGGTTTATTTTAAACATCACTGTAATGAATCCTATTACACCACAACTACTAGAACAATTCAAAATTATTTTAGGTGTCGAATTCGTTTTTACTGATATAGAGAGTATTGAAAAATACGGTAAAGACGAAACAGAACAACTCCACTATGCCCCTCAGGTTGTCGTTAAACCTAGAAATGCAAGTGAAATTGCACAACTACTAAAAATTTGCAATGAATATTTAATTCCAGTTACACCAAGAGGTGCAGGTACTGGATTAACTGGTGGCGCACTTCCGCATATGGGAGGTTTGGTGATTTCCATGGAACGATTCAATTCAATTTTGGATATTGATGAACAAAATTTACAAGTAACTACGGAGCCAGGTGTAATTACCGAAGTATTACAAAATGCAGTCAAACAAAAAGGGTTATTTTATCCTCCAGACCCTGCAAGCAAGGGCAGTTGTTTTATAGGTGGTAATATTGCCGAAAATTCTGGCGGACCTAAAGCAGTAAAGTATGGTGTCGTAAAGGATTATGTTTTAAATTTAGAAGTAGTACTTCCCACCGGTGAAATTATTTGGACGGGATCCAATGTTTTAAAAAATGCAACAGGATATAATATCACACAACTCATTGTGGGTAGTGAAGGCACATTAGGTATTGTTACAAAAATTGTGTTAAGGTTAATACCCCATCCAAAATTTGATTTATTAATATTGGCCCCGTTTAATAGTCTCGAAAAAGCCAGCGAGGCGGTGAGCGCTATTTTTAGAGCTGGTATCACACCAAGTGCAATGGAATTAATGGAAATTGACGCCATCACTTTAGCTTCCAAAATGTTAGACAGCACAGCCATCCCTTTAACTGAAAATTTAGCAGCACATTTAATCATCGAGGTAGATGGCAATAATATGGAAGTATTAATGAGTGAAATGGAAGCCATTGCTGAAGTATTGTCTCAATATGAAGCAGGTGAATTATTTTTTGCAGATGATGCGCAACAAAAAAATGAATTGTGGAAAATACGCCGACGAGCCAATGAAGCA
>Ga0209829_10001817_pt1 | contig 16790 bp, 17 predicted proteins | sample C_140205_EF_Meta_FD_187311 | JGI IMG/M metagenome (GOLD analysis project Ga0209829, IMG submission 187311) | Freshwater microbial communities from Lake Croche, Canada to study carbon cycling - C_140205_EF_MetaG (SPAdes) (version 2) | ecosystem: Environmental > Aquatic > Freshwater > Lake...
CCCGTGTCGACCGCGTCAACCAGCATCAGCCACACCAGTGTCGAGAGACCGACCGCCAGTGCCTGGGTGCTGACTGCGAAGGCGATGTATTCGCGCCACGTCGCGGCCAAGCCGCAGTGCGGCCCTAGGTCGGCTTTCACCAGCATCGTGAAGGACAGCCCCAAGCCGATGCACAGCAGGATCACGGTGAGGACCGGTGCGACTCGCTGACCCACGTCGCGCGCGGCGGCAGTGCGGCGCACGAAGTTCATCTCGACTCCGAGGGTCAGCAGTACGACCGCGAGGATATTCGCCATTTCGGATTAGTAACTCGGGGAAACGTCACCGCCGCAACCTCTTTCGACATCGATCACTGGATACCACAGCGCCGTCGCGATCTGAACGACGGCAGTTCCGACGACCAGCGGCACGATCCAGCCGCGTGACGTTGTTCCCTCGCCGAGAGCCGACAACAGCAGCAGCGTCATGGCGACGACGAACACCATCGAGGCCAGCAGATTAATCCACGCCGACGCAGCGTCACCGAGACCCGCACGCCAGTCGCCGGTGACGATCAGAATCGGGTGCGCTATCACCGCCAGTGCCGCGCCCGCACCCCACCAGCCGGTGAACAGCCGCCGCAGGAATGTTCGGCGATCGGTGGTGCCGCCGTTGATCCGCCACTTCAGTACTGCGGTGCCGATTACCAGCAGAATATCGAATGCGAAAATCAGCCATGGCGCGTTGGCGGCGTGGCTGTTGCCCGTGAGATCGCACAGGAACTCGACGACGTCGTCACTGAAGGTGAAACCGACCACCAGCAGCGCCACCGCCACCAGTGCGGTCAAATCCAGGGAATTCCCGGGTGCGACGGTTCCCGGTTCCCGGTTCCTGGTTCACATCTGCAGATTAGCGGTGGGAAGCCACCAGCAGTCCGTCCGTGGTGGAGGTGTCCTCGGGTGTCGCCGCCGTCATCATGGTGTTGTGCGCCTGCTCGGCGTCGGCGTCGGCGGGCACGACCAGCAGGATGACGCTGGTTCCGCCGAGGCCGCGAACCTCGATGGTGTTGCCGGGCTGGCGACGGTAGCCGGCCAGTCGGACTACGCGTCCGCCGATCACAGTCTTGACCGGTGCCGTCGCCCACTCGCCGAATTTGTAGGTCACATGGCTGATCGGGCCGAGTCGCACCGAGAGCACGGCGAGCAGATCCGGTAGTTCGGTGAGCAGGTCACCACTCGCGGGCCACCAGGCGCCGTCGACGAAACCGGTGGGGGATGCCTTGGGTTTGAGGCGCAGTCGTGGTGTGTGCTCGGGCGTGGGTGCGGTCCAGTCGCCGGTTGCCCGGGCCGGTGTTGGTGTCATCGGTGTTGGTGTCGTCGGTGTTGGCGTCGTCGGTGTTGGCGTCATCAGACGCTCCCATCTGCGGCCGGGAACCGGCCGGAATCATTCGGGGTAACGCTGACCGAGAAGGCCGTGCGTGAAATCCCCCGATTCCCTGACCCTACCCGCAATACCTCGAGGTGCGAAAAACCAAGATTTCCAACCATTTTCGTTACCCGGGAAATAAAAAGTGGGCCGGCAGGTTTCCCTGCCGACCCACTAGTTGCTGGCTTTTGCTACTCGGGGCGAACCGCGAGAGCCTGGGGGCCCTTGGCACCCTGGCCGATGTCGAAGGTGACCCGCTGGTTCTCCTCCAGCGACCGGTAGCCGCTTCCGGAGATTTCGGAGAAGTGGACGAAAACGTCCTCAGCTCCACCATCGGGTGCGATGAAGCCGAAGCCCTTTTCGCTGTTGAACCACTTCACAGTTCCCTGTGCCATTCTTTTGCTTCTCTCATTCAATCGAAAGAACGCCTAAATCGGGCGCCCCGCCCCAGCGTAGCACGGGTTTCGCCGACCAATTGCCACTAATTCACATCGGTACCAAAACCATTGCGCGCCAAGGACGAAGGCTATTTGTCCTTGTCGGAGAACACCGGATTCTGCACCGGCTCCGACGAGTGCTCGACGGTGTGCTCCTTCTTCTGCGCTGCATTCTCGGCTTCCACAGGGTGGGAGAAGAGGCTGTTTTCCATCGGTTTCCTTTGTCTTCAGGCCCGGCCGCGAACTTGTGCGGCGGCTGGGGTGGGGAATCGCTCGAGCAAATCCATCTGCGGATCAAGGCTCGGTGTCGCACTGAGGGCGAAGCGATTCGTGTCTCCCACTCTACAGGCTGGGGGCGGCCTTACGATTCACCGATGGCCATCACGGTGCCCGATGACCCCCGCCTGGCCAATGACACCGAGCGGCGGGTCTGGAAGGCCCTGACCGAGCAACTCGGCGTGGGCGACCTGGTGATCGCCGGCCAGCGGGTCACCGATCATCTCAAGGATCACGAGATCGACTTCGTCGTCGCGATCGAGGGCGCCGGCATCGTGTGCGTTGAGGTCAAGGGTGGCGAGGTCACCCACAACGGTCAGGATTGGCTGCAGCATCTGCACAGCGGCCAGATCAAGACCATCGATCCCGTCCGCCAGGTCCGCCAAGCCCGCTACGCGCTGCGCGACTTCATCGAGAAGGACCCCCGTTGGACGCAAGGACGGGTGCGCTGGAATCACATCGTCGTCCTGCCGAATAGTCAGTTCTCCCAAGGCTTTGCGCTCGCCGAGTGCCCGCGGTGGATGGTGGTCGACCGTGATGATTTCGGCGATGTGGTTGCCCGCATCCGCGATGTCGCGCACAGCCAGAAGCAGAATCTTCCCCTGATGTCGGCAACCGGAATCGAACAGCTTCGAATCACGCTGGGCGGGCGCGGCCTCCCGCAGCGTGACGTCGTGGCCCGTGCGTTGGAGAACGAGGACGCCGCGGATATTCTCACCGACCAGCAGGCGGTGATCCTCAATGCCACCCGGCTGCTCAACCGGGTCGAGGTCCGCGGTGGCGCGGGCAGCGGCAAGACCTTCATGGCCGTCGAGCAGGCCCGCCGGTTGGCCGCCGACGGCCAGCGTGTCGCGCTGATCTGTTACTCCCACGGCCTGGCCTCCTATCTCAAGCGCATCACCGTCGGCTGGAAGCACCGCCAGCAACCCGGCTACGTCGGGGAGTTCCACGCGCTGGGCATCCGGTGGGGTGCCCCGGTCGGCCCTGATGAGACTGAGCGCAGCGCGCGAACCTCGCAATTCTTCGAACACGACCTGCCCGCGACGATGGCCCAGTTGGCCGCAGCCCTGCCCGACGGCCAGCGTTTCGACTCGATCGTCATCGACGAGGCGCAGGATTTCGCCGACAGTTGGTGGGACCCGATCCTGGCCGGCTTGCGCGACCCCGACACCGGCGGGATCTATCTGTACAGCGACGAGGGCCAGCGCGTCTTCGACCGTACGGGTGCACCGCCGGTGCCCCTGGTACCGCTGATCCTCGACCACAACATCCGCAACACGCGGCAGATCGCGACCGCCTTCGGCCCGCTCGTCGATCACCCGATGCGGTCCCTGGGCGGCGACGGACCCGATGTCCGATTCGTTTCCTGCGACCGCGATGAGGCTCTCGACATCGGCGACGACCAGATCGAAGCCCTGCTTGATGGCGGCTGGCGGCCCGAGGACGTTGCGCTACTGACCACCGGCACCCGCCATACCGAGCAGAAGAACCGTCAGGCCGAGGGCACCGCGGCCTACTGGGACAGTTTCTGGGATGCCGAGCAGGTGTTCTACGGACACGTATTGGGTTTCAAAGGCCTGGAACGACGGGCGATCGTCTTAGTGGTCAATGACCAATATGCCCTCGAGCGGGCGCGAGAACGGTTGTACGTCGGGTTGTCGCGCGCCCGAGATCAACTCGTGGTGTGCGGGGACCCGGCGTCCATCGCCGAATACGGCGGTCCGGATCTGGCGCGCCGGCTGGGGATAGGCGACTAACGCAACTTCACCAGCCGCGTTGTCGACGTTTCGTCGAGTTCCACCACATCGGTGCGCGAGCGCAGGAAATCGCTGAATGATCGGAATCCCAGGGACTTTTCGGAGAACGACGGATCCATTCGCTTCATCTGCGCCTTGACCGTCGAGTTGTGCAGCCATTCGTCATCGTCCTTGTCCTGACCGATCTGCAACGCGCGTCTGAGTAGGGCGGTGGCGGCGGCCTGGGGATCGGGTGTCTCCGGCTCATCGGGTTCGGCCGCTGTGGTCTGACGGCTGCGCGTTTTGGGTGCCTCGACATCGACCGGTGCCGCCGCGATGGCCGGAACGCCGGGCAAGGCGTCATAGATGACGAAGTCGTCACATGCCACGGCCAGCGATTTACTCGACGAACCCGCAACCCCGATACCCACCACGTAGCGGCCCAGCCGTTTGCAGCGCTGAGCCAGTGGAATGTAGTCGGAGTCGCCAGCCACGATCACCACATGGGTCAGATCCGGCAGCCGGAACATATCTTCCACGGCGTCTACCGCCAACCGGATGTCGGCGGCGTTCTTGCCATAGGCCGCCGCGGGGAAAAGTTGGACCAGATCCACCGCGCGGCCCACCAGCTGCCCGCGGTAGCCGGCATTGATATCGGCTGACCAGTCCGCGTAGGCACGGGTGAGCACCAGGGTGCCGAATGACGACGCGAAGTCCAACACCGCTCCGACGTCGACGATCGCCCGGGTCAACTTGGCTGCGTCGAGGCCCTTGGGTTTGTCGCGCTGGAACGAGTTGCGTCCGTGCACCTGGTCGTAGCGTGACAGCACGATGTTGTCGAAGTCGAGATACACCGCGACGCGGGCCGCACCGGGTTCGGTCATGGGCCTCCAGTGTGGCACCCGCCGGGTATGGGGGAGGGCGGTTCTACGTCTATGATTTGGTCGTCAACGGTGACGTGCGACCCTTCGACACGCCTTGGAGTGATTCGGTGAGCTTTCCCCGCCGCGCCCGCGCAGCGAGCCTCGTCTTCGTGACGTTGCTGGCTGCTGTGCTGGTCAGCGACGTCGCGGGGCTCCCGGGCTGCCACGGCGGTTGCAAGACCGTCACTGCTACCGCCCAGGCACAGTTGCCGGCGCCGGTACCGCAGCCGCCTCTGCTGGGCCTGGCGCCGTTCGATGGCGCCGAGGAGGTCAACCCGCTCACCACGCCCACGGTCAGCGTCATTGACGGCAAGATCACCGCGGTATCGCTGACTGACGACTGGGGCAACACCGTGGAGGGTGAGATCTCGCCCGACCGCACGTCCTGGCAGCCCACGCAGCGACTGAACTTCGCGCGCACATACTCGATGACCGTCGACAGCACGGGCAACAGTGGTGTGCCGCTATCGCGGACCACCACGTTCGACACGCTGTCGCCCTATAACTACGCGCACCCCTACCTGGAGGTGCAGGGCGGTTTCGCCATCCACGAGGAACAGAAGTACGGCATCGGCACCGTGATCGCCGCCCACTTCGACGAGCCGATCATCGACAAGGTGCTGGCCGAGAAGAACATGATCGTCACCACCAGCCCATCGGTGCCGGGTTCGTGGTTCTGGACCGACGACTACGTGGCGCACTGGCGCCCCGAGCACTACTACGCGCCGGGCACCACGGTATCAGTGGCGCTCAACATGTTCGGACTCAAACTCGGCGAGGGCCTCTACGGCCAGGCCGATGCGAAGAACACCTTCACCATCGGCGACTCACACATCGCCGTCGCGAACGACATCACCAAGCAGGTCAGCGTCTACGACAACGGCAAGCTGGTTCGCACCATGCCCACGTCGATGGGTCGCGGCGGCACCGCGGTGGTCGCGGGTAAGACGTTCTCCTGGTGGACCCCGCCCGGCGTCTACACCGTGATCGACAAGGGCGAGGTCGTCACCATGGACTCGGCCACCTACGGCCTGCCCAACGACTCGGCGTTCGGGTACAAGCGCAAGATCGGCTTCGCCACCCGCATCAGCTTGGACGGCATCTATCTGCACCAGCTGGATGACACCGTCTGGGCGCAGGGAAACACCAACCTCTCGCACGGCTGTCTCAACCTCAGTGGCGAGAACGCCAAGTGGTTCTTCGATTTCGTCCAGCCCGGTGATGTCGTCGAGGTTCGGTTCACCGGCGGTCCGCCGCTGGCACTGAATCAGAACGGTGACTGGACCATCCCGTGGGGAGAGTGGATCAAGGGCAGCGCGCTATCTCCCAAAGACTCCCCGCCCCCACCTCCGCCCCCCACCGCCGAGACGATTCCCGCACCCGGGCCCTAGTACACCCTCCCGCGCGATTACCCTGCGCCCCCGCCGATGAGGTGCGAGGATTCGCACGTCGTTGTCGGAGGTGCGTATGGACTTCATTCAGGCCAACCTGGTCGATCCGATCAGCAAGGTGCTTTACACCTACATTCTGGTGTACCTGCTCGTGGCGGCGGGCATCTACTTCACCGTCCGGACTCGCTTCGTGCAGTTCCGCTACTTCCGGCGGATGCTCGGCCAGTTGATGAATTCCCGCTCCGGGGACGGCGGCATCTCGTCGTTCCAGGCGTTCTGCGTCGGCCTGGCCTCCCGGGTGGGCACCGGAAACATCGCCGGTGTCGCGATCGCTCTGACAGTCGGCGGCCCGGGCGCGATCTTCTGGATGTGGATGGTGGCACTGCTGGGCATGGCTACCGCGTTGGTTGAGGCGACATTGGGCCAGATCTTCAAGGTCCGCGCCGACGACGGCTCCTTCCGTGGCGGGCCTGCGTTCTACATTCAGCGCGGCCTGGGTTCGCGGCCCGGCGGCGTGTTGTTCGCCGTACTGCTGGTCTTCACCTTCGGCTTCGCCTTCAACATGGTGCAGGCCAACGCAATTGCCGATGTGCTCAACACCTCACACAATATTGAAGTCAACTACACCACCATCGGTTTGGTGCTGCTGGCCGCGCCCGTACTGTTCGGTGGCGTGCGACGAGTGGCCAAGGTGGCAGAGGTCGTCCTGCCTTTGATGGCACTGGCCTACGTGGCGCTGGCATTGATCATCATCGCGCTCAACATCACCAACCTGCCGCACGCCTTCGCTCAGATCATCGGCGGCGCATTCGGTTTGGAGCAGATGGCCGGCGGGTTCACCGGCGGGATCGCGGCGGCGATGCTCAACGGCGTCAAGCGCGGCCTGTTCTCCAACGAGGCCGGCATGGGCAGCGCACCCAACGTCGCCGCCACCGCGACGGTGTCGCACCCGGTCAAGCAGGGGTTGATCCAGTCCCTCGGTGTCTTCGTCGACACCATCATCATCTGCACGGCGACGGCGTTGATCATCCTGGTTTCGGGTCCGGCTATCTACGATCCGCATTCACCCACCAAGATGGCGGGTGCTTCGCTCACCGCGTCGGCGGTCGCTGCCGGTCTCGGTACCTGGACCACCTGGCTCATGACGGTGCTGGTGTTCGTCTTCGCCTTCTCCTCGGTGCTGGGCAACTATGTCTACGCCGAGATCAACCTGTTCTTCCTCGGCGCGCGCCAGCGTGGCATCACGATTTTTCGGATCGCGGTGCTGGCCGCCATCGCATTCGGCGCAACCGCCAAGCTCTCCACGGTCTGGGATCTGGCGGACATATCGATGGGTTTGATGGCGATCGTCAACCTGATCGCGATCGTGGCACTGGGCCGCTGGGCGTTCGCCGCGCTGCGCGATTACCAGCGTCAGGTGGCAGCTGGACAGGACCCGGTGTTCCTCGCCGAGGATGTCGACCTGCCGGGCCGCCTCGAGGGCGACATCTGGAACCGGCCCGAAGTTCCCGTTGACCGGCAAGCCGCTCTGTAGGTGACCTTGGCCCCTGGTTGCGCCACGGTGGCGCGGCCATGATCGAGACCATGATTGACTACCACCTCGACACCGTGACATCCATCCTCACGCTCCGGCCGGAATCCGCCCTGGAGAAGAATGATTTCATCGAGGTCGCCCAAGCGTTGGATCCGCAAATCGACCAGCATGGCGACTTGGCAGGACTCATCATCGCCGCGCCGCATTTCCCGGGCTGGGACAGCTTCGGTGCGTTGGTCAACCACCTGCGGTTCATCCGCGATCATCACCAGCACGTGAAGAAGATCGCGATGGTCACCGACTCCCCACTCGGTAATGTCGCCGAACACATCACATCGCACTTCATCTCTGCAGAGGTCAAACACTTCCCGGCCGGTGAAGGCGAGGCGGCCCGCTCCTGGATCCTCGCGGACTCCTGAACCTACGGCCGCGGCCAGGTTTCCGGAAGGCTGTGCCCGCCATCGGCTACCAGTACCGCTCCCGTGACGAACGATGCCGATTCGTGGGCCAAAAATGCGACGCACGAAGCGATCTCGGCCGGGGTTCCACTGCGGCCGATCGGCCCTGACGCCGCAGCGACCGCCTCGAACTCCAACTGCGACCCGGTGGCGATGTAACCCGGTGCGACCACGTTGACGGTGACACCGCTGCCGATCACCTCCAGCGCCAGCGCACGGCTGAGGCCCACCAGGCCGGCCTTGGCGGCGGTGTAGGTCGCCTGTCCCGGCATGGCATTCACCACCCCGGTCGTCGACCCGACCGAGACAATCCGGCCATACCCCGCGGCGGTCAGCACCGGCACCGCGGCCCGGCACATCAGGAACGCGGTGGTCATGTTCCGGGCGATCGCGGAGTCCCAGTCCGACAGCGAGAGCCCTGTGACGTCGGCGTCGGTATCCGAACCTGACGCCACCGACGTCATTCCTGCGTTGTTGACCAGGATGTCCAACCGACCCCAGTGCACGACGGCCGAAGAGATCAAAGCCTCGGCCGAACCTTCGACGGTGAGATCGCCCACCACGCCGACGGCGGCGTCGCCGAGTTCGCGTGCCCGGTCATGTACCCGGTCCGACGTCGCGCCCAGCACCACCCGGGCGCCCTCGTCGACGAGGTGGCGGGCCACCGCGGCACCGATCCCATCGGCCGCGCCTGCGCCGGTCACGATCGCTACCCTCCCGGCAAACCGCCCCGTCGGCGCCGGTTCGGCAATCAGAGTGTGAACTCGTCGCGCATGTTGTCGATGCCGGCCTGGATGGCGTCCAACGACTCCTTGCGGGCCCGCAGCTTGCAGGCGTGATGGGCGCCGGCGTTGAGGGTGGTCGCGAACTCGTTGGCGGCCTGCTCGGCTCGCTCCAGAACCGCCTCCGGCATGACGATCTCGTCGACCCAGCCGGCTGCCAGCGCAGTCTCCCCGAAATACGTACGGGCCAGCCCCGCGGATTGCTGGTAGGCCGATCGAGTGAGTCGCAGCTTCATCACCTCGAGTGCGGCATACGGCAGCACCATCCCGATCGCCACCTCATTGGCCTGAAAGTTATAGCCTGGCGCGGCAATTCGATGATCGGTGCTGCAGGCCAGAAATGAGCCCATGGCGATGGCGTGCCCGGTGATGGCCGACACCACCGGCTTACGGAATGACAGCAACCGGTGCGACAATTCGAAACCGCTCTTGAGCATGTTGATCGAAGCTTCCAGGTCTCCGGACTGGAATATCTTCAGTTGGAATCCGGCGCTGAACACCCGATTGTTGCCCGCGATCACCACTGCGCCGGCGCCATCGGACTCCGCCTGGTCGAGGGCCTTGTTGATCTCGGCCAACATGTCCGGTCCGAGTGCGTTGACCTTGCCGTCATCCATCGTGATCACCGCGATCGACTCGTCCCGACGATAACTGACACTCATGATTTCTCCTTTAGCCCGGTGTGTGAGCGATCACGTTACCGAGGCTTAGCCGCCCATCATCGCGCGCCACTGCTCCAAGTTGGACACCTTGTAGACGTAGTTGCTGTTCTTGACGTCGGACAGGCTGGCACTGGATTCGGTGGAATACCCGTGGCCCGGGAAGACCATCGGGTCTCCGGAGAGCTTGGCCAACTGTTGGAGGCTGCGGAACATCTCGTCGACATCGCCGCCGGGAAAGTCGGTGCGGCCACATCCGTCGAGGAACAGGGTGTCGCCGGCTACCAGGCGGCCGTCGACCAGGAAGCACTGGCTGCCCGGGGTGTGCCCCGGGGTGTGCAGCAGTTCGATGTCGATGTCGCCGACGCTGACCTTGTCGCCGTGCTGATGCTCGGTGAGATCGCTCATCGAGATCCCGGTCACCCGCGAAACCCATTGTGCCTCAAAGGTATTGACGTGTACCGGCACACTGACACGTTCCAGCAGTTCGGCTAGTCCCTTGAGTTCGAAGCCCATCATCGACCCACCGATATGGTCGGGGTGGTGATGAGTGACCAGCACCCCGGACAACCGCATGCCGTCCGACTCAAGGATGTCGAGCAGATCGCCGGCGGCGTACGCCGGATCGACAATCACCGTGTCACCGGTCTCTCGGTCGCCGATGAGATAGGCGAAGTTGCGCATCTGCGCGGCGATGGGGTCAGCGGCGGCGAAGTCGCGGCCGGAGAGTAACTGCCGGAAGTAGAGGCGGTCGTCAGGTGCCATAGCCTCCACCCTAGAGCCTGGTCGTCAGTGAAACCCGTTTCCCACCAACGACTTTGCTAAGAAAATCAAGCCTAGGTTCCGACCTGCAACAAAGGCGTGATCGTACGGTTATCTTCTTTGCCATTGGGCCAAACCGATGCCATCATGACTTCAACGTTGAACATCTTCAGGAGGTAATCGTGAGCATTTCGATTCGCACGCTGCTGATTCCGGGTGTGGCCTTTGCGACGGCGGGTGCCGTGGCCTTGGGTCCGGCAATGGTGGCACCGCCGGCGGTCACGTTGGCCCAGCCGGTCGTAACGCTGCCGGTTGTCACCATCCCGGACGTCCAATTGGCCGGCGTCACACTCGACCTCTACAACGCCCTCAACGGTTGGGCGCAGTTCGGAGTTCAAGTGGCACAAGACCTTTTGTTCTGGAATCCGAGCATCGCAACGGCGATCGGAACCCTCTACACAACTTTCGAGCCGGTCGTCACCCAGCTGGTGACGTTCATCGACATCGTGTTGCAGGGTCCGGCTGCCATCATCAGCTCACTGACCACTCTCGTGAGCAATGTGTTCGGCATCGACCTGAGCCCGTTCACGGGTCTATTGGGGTTGACGGCGGCCGCGGTGGGTAAGACGTCTGTCCCGCGATCTGCCGCTGCCCGCACCGCCGCAGGTCCTCGCGCGGCTGCTTCGGTTGCCGAACTGCCCGTTGCGGCCGACATCGCCGCCGACATCACCCCCGATATCAGCGCCGACGTCATCGCTGCTGCACCAGCCCCCGTCCGGGCCAGCCGGGGTGAAGCTCGCAGGGCCGCCAAGCCCGCGACCGGCAGCGCCCGGCAGGCTGCGCGTGCCGCCGCCGCCGAGGCGCCGGCAGTGACGCAGAACGCCGTGGGCAGCGACGCCACCGAGGATCGCGGCTCAGCCAGAGCCACCCGCGGATCTGTGGCCAAGGCCGCACGGGAGGGCCGCGCCGGTGTAACGGTGGCCTCCGACTCGGCGAGTTAAACGGTGACGGGTGCGCGGATGCGTGCCCGGACACAGGTCGAGGGGACGTCGAGGGAGTCGTGGTGAGCGTTTCGATTCGTGCGTTGCTGGTTCCGGGCGTCGCGCTGGCAAACGTGGGCGCCATCGTCCTCGCCCCGACACTCGTGGTGCCGAGCGCTGCCCCTCGGCATCACGTGGCGGTACCTGCCGTCTACATCGAGGACATTCAGTTGGCTGGCATCGGCCGTGACATTTACAACTCCCTGAGTGCAACGGTGCAGGGTTTGGCGCAGTGGGCGCAGTGGGTCGTCGGGATCATCCCGTTCGTCGGATCGGGCATCGCAGCCCAGATCAACCTCAACTACGCCGGCCTGATCCAGCCGCTGATCGGCAACACCGTCTACGCGCTGTCGGACGTCATCGCCAATCCACTCGGGCTTCTGACGACGGGGGGTTCTTACGTCAACAATCAGATCTACACCGGCTACACCTGGGTGGCTAACCAGATCCGGTTCTTCGGTCTGCCGCCGATTCTCGGCCCGCTGCCCAAGCCGCCTCCGCTGGCCTCGACTGGCGGTTCCCACGCCCTACCGGCCGCCGACCGCAGCGCAGGTCCTCGCGCGGCCGCGGTCGTGCCAGCAGCAGCGGAGGCACCGGCGGATCTGACGGCAGCGGTTCCGAGTCCGGTTAGGGTAGGCCGAGGTGAGCTTCATCGCGCGGCCAGGGCTGCGGTCGGCGCTCCGAAGCCGGCTCATCCCGCTGCCGCCGGGGGAACCCGTGCCGCCGCAGCCAGGTCTCATTCCACCGCAGAGGCTGTTGCCAGCTCTGCCAGCTGACGTCGCGCCATGATCCGTTAAACTCCCTTCGGTAGCCGTCAACTGACTGAGGAGACATGGTGAGCGTTTCGGTCCGTGCTTTGCTGATTCCGGGCGTGGCCTTGGCGACCGCCGGCGCGGTGGCCCTGAGCCCGACGCTGGTCGCATCGCCCGCGGTGGCACTGCCCGCGCCGACGGTTCAGGTTCCGGCCGTTCACATTGAGGACATCCAACTGGCCGGTATCGGCCAGGATCTGTACTACGCCATCCAACCCTGGGTGCAGTACGGGGTCGAGTGGGCGCAGTTTGCGACGTCGTGGCTTCCCGGGGTGTCCTCTCAGATAGGCATCCTCTACTTTCAGGGCCTCCAACCAACCGTCGAGGCGACGGTGAATTACCTGGCGGACGTTCTGCATAACCCGCTCAACTTCTTCCCGACCACCGGCGCCTACTTCAACACCCTGGTGGTGACCGGCTATCGGTTCATCAACGCTGAGCTGGCCTGGCTGGGCCTGCCGTTCATACCGCCGCTGCCGCCGTTCCCGTCACTGCCGGGCGCGTCGGTCGCCACGTCATCCACTCCCCGGGCCGCCGTTCGCGCAGCCGCAGCCGCAGCCGTTGCCGCTGCCGACCTGCCAGCGCCGACGGAGGTGGCCACCGACCTCACCGCCGAGGTCCCCACCCCCTCCCGGGCCAGCCGCGGCGAGCTTCGTCGCGCGCCGAGGTCTGCGGCCGTCGATGCCGTCCAGAGCGCCCGGGCCGCGGCCAGTGGCGCCTCGCAGCGGATCGGAGCCGAGGTCAGCGCGGCTGCGCAGACTGCTGCCGGCGAGGTGCAAAACGTCGCTCGAGCGTCCCGTGGTGCGGTGGCCAAGGCCGCCGGCCAGGCTCGTGGAGCGGTGCAGGCTGCTGCCGACGCGGCGAGCTAGCACCGCTGGTGTTCCGGATAGCGTGCGGCGTGGATAGGTTGAAGCCGAACGCGATCCGTATCGCGCACAGCTGAGGGGGAGTCCGTGACCGTGTGCATTCGGTCGGTTCTGGTCCCGGGCGCGGCCCTGGCACTGGCCGGTGCCGTGACACTGGGCCCGGCAGTGGCCAACCCGCCCGCGATATCGCCCCCCGGGATCCCTGCCGTACACCTCGACGACGTCCAACTGGCCGGCATCGGTCAGGACATTTACGCCGCCATCACCCCGACCGTTCAGTACGTCGTCGGCGGCGGCTCCTACATCGTCAACTTCATCCCGCTCATCGGCGGGCCCATCGCGGCTCAGATCAACATCAACTACTTCCAGGGCATCCAGCCCGTCATCGAAGCCACTGTCGACGCCCTGGCCGGTGTCGTCCAGAACCCGTTCAATTTCCTCACGACGCTGTCGATCTACGGCAGCGCACTGTACGACGTCGGCTACAACTGGGTGTCGGCGCAGTTGCGATTCCTCGGACTGGCACCGCTGCCCGTGCTGCCGTCGGTGGCTTCGGTCCGCGGAGCGTCGGCTCCATCGGGCGCTGCCCGCACGCCCGCCCGCCCGCGGGCAGCCGCGGCCGAGACGCCCCCGCCGCCCGGCGAACCTCCCGCCCCGACGCCCGTAGTCCCGGTCATCATGTGCTGTTCACCCCAGGTCGAGCCGCCGGCGACAGCCGAGGGACCCCGACCGGTCGGGACGGCCCGTCGTGCACCGCGCGCAGCGGCAGTCAGGGCAACCGTGCGTGCGCTACCCAGGCCTGCGCACCCCACCACCGTCGAGATCCTTGGTGCCGCCGGGCCGTCTCGGGACTCCGCGGCCATAGGCTCACCGAGGCGCTGAATCTGCAGCAGTCTCAGGTCTCGGCGAGATCTTCACTCGTCGGATGGGGTTCCGAATCCTGTTGGAGAAACACCTGACTGAGCGCGGCCCGTTTGGTGATGCCGAGCTTGCGGAACGCTCGGGACAGGTGGGCCCCAACGGTGCGCGGTGACAGGCTGAGTTGAGCGGCGATCTCTCTATTTGTTTTACCGCTGGCGGCGAGGTCGGCGATACGGCGCTCCTGGGCGCTGAGTGCGCCCGTTTCGCCGCGGGACTGTTTGGCCGTGGCTCCGCTGGCGCGGAGTTCGGCCCGTGCTCGGTCGGCCCAGGGCTGTGCGCCCAGGCGATCGAAGCCCTCGGCTGCGGACTCGAGCGCTGCCCGAGCTTCGGTGTAGCGCCTCATCCGGCGCAGCCACATGCCATGTGCCAGAGCGATTCTGGCGCGATCGACCGGGAACTCGGCGATACCGGGGGCCCTGAGCGCGGACCGGTAGATACCGTCGGCCTCGGCATCCGGTGCTGTCATCGCCGACACCGCGAGCACCAGGGCGGCCACCCGCGGGGAGAAGTCATGGATGCGGAGGCGGAGCGCCTCGGCCACATGCATCGAGGCTTGCTCGGTGTGCCCGGCAAGCGTGGCTGCCGTGACGAGGTCGAGCATATCGGCGCCCACCTCCACGTTGTGCGGTAGGAATTTCCCCGGCGGGCTGATAGCGATCGCCGACTGATAGGCCGTCTGGTAGTCGGCCTCGGCGAGCGCAACCCGCACCGTGATCCGTCGCGCATCGTCAAGCAGAGCGTTCAGTCCCCGCGGCTTCGCCCACGCAACCACCTCGGCGGCGTACCGGCGGGCGGTGTCGCGATCACCGAGCGACGCGGCCAGCATTCCCAGATCGGCGAGCAGTTCGTGGTGGACCAACGCGCTCCCCTGGGCCTGTTGCGACATCTCCAGGCATGTCGATCCGACCTGCTCTGCCTGTTCCCAGTGACCGGCGGCGATCAGGTCCAGCATCACCACGCGTCCGCCCTCGACTGCATCGATGGATGCCCCGTGCCGGCTCAGCGTGGTGAAGGCCTGCTGAAGGGGAGCCCGAAATTCGGCCATGGCATCGACGCAGTACGCCGGGAAGGACAACAGAATCACCTGCTGGGCGGTCATCCGCGGTATTCGTTCGGTGTACCGAGTCAGCATCGATTGGACGGCACGGGCCGTGCGGGCAATATCTTCCAGGCCCATGCGATACGTCAGGATCATCGGATTGAGGCGCGCTTCCAAGTCCGCCAGGACTTTGTTGGTCTGCTCCCTTCGCTCGGTGTCGCCGGCAGAGTTCGTAATCGACAGCAGCAGGTTGGCCAGCCGGTTCACCGTCCGGTCGTCCAGGGCGTCGGCTCGTGTCAGGGTTTCGACCAACCGACGGTGGGTGTAGATCCCCTCGCCGTCGGTGTGAAACGCTCGATAGCAATCAGCCAGAACCGTGAGCGCCCAGTTGCCCTCGCCGGTGCCCACGGTTTCGAGAACACTCTGCGCCTCGCTGAGCCGGCCGGCCCGGGCAGCGATAAAGACCGCGTCGGCGACCAACTGGGCGCGCTGATCCGGTTCGGTGCTCAGTTCGGCGGCGCGGCGCAGCCATTCGGCGGCCACCGATAGACCGCCGCGACGCGCCGTCAGGCGGGCCGCCCGGGCGAGCACGTCGGCCACTTCCTGGTCTGGTTCGGTGGCCGCCGCCGCCAGATGGCCGGCGCGGCGCACCAGGACATCGTCATAGAGTCCGGCGAGGTCGCGATGGGCGTCTCTTCGTTGCGGGGAAGTGGACTGGTGAATGACCGCCGCTAGAACCAACGGGTGGCGAAATGCCAGCGGCCCCAACGGGTTCGCAACCAGAAGGCCCGCAGAAACGGCGGCTTCGACGTTGCGCATGACGTAGCGGCCACCGCAGGGCATCGTGGAGTTGCCGGAGATGCCGTCGAGTGCCGCACGCAACAACTCGGTACGCACATCCGCGCTGAGTTGATTCAGGCGAGCGCCGAATGCCGCCACGAGACGATCGGTCAACGGCATTGACGCTGAGCTGTACTCGCTCAGTCCGGCGAATCGTGGAAGTTCGACCAGCGCCAACGGATTGCCGGCGGCCGCCGCCAGAAGCGCAGGCCTCGTCGCTGCGGTGATCGGCACCCCGGCGCACTCCAGCAGCTTTGCTGACTCATCGTCGTTCAGTGGGGCAAGTGTCAATTCAGTCCATCCGGCACTGCAGAACGCCGACTCGTTCGGAGTCCGCCGAACAGCCACCATCCGCAACCGTGGATTGGCCAGGCGCCGCCCCGTGGCAGCCAGAACTTCGGCGCTGACGTCGTCCAACCAGTGCACGTCATCAAGCACCAGCAACACGGGCTGTTTCTGAGCCGCAACCGCCAACAGGCTCAGCAACGCTGTCGCCAGCGGCAGTACCGCGACCGCGGAGGCCGCATCGCCGCCCAACACAGGTTTAAGCACCACCCGGTCGGCTGTGGCACATCTGGGCAGAAATTCCTGCAGGCTCAGCACTAGTTGATTCAGTCCGCCCAGCGAGTAGGACTGTTCTGCCTGCACCCCCAGGACCCGGATCACCCGCCAGCCGTTCGCAGCAGCGTGTGCACACATCTGGTCGGCGAGAGTGGTTTTGCCGATGCCGGGTTCGCCGCCAAGCAGCACCGCGCGCTCGGTGTCCTCGGTCAGTACCCGGATCAGCTGTGATAGCTCGGCCTGCCGCCCGACTAGGTTCACGACCGCCGTCATTTCCGGTCATTATGCCCGTAGTCCGGGCTTGCGGAAATTAGGTAGTTTTACGGATACCGGGATCTGGTGGCTGGCA
>Ga0209829_10001819_pt1 | contig 16783 bp, 15 predicted proteins | sample C_140205_EF_Meta_FD_187311 | JGI IMG/M metagenome (GOLD analysis project Ga0209829, IMG submission 187311) | Freshwater microbial communities from Lake Croche, Canada to study carbon cycling - C_140205_EF_MetaG (SPAdes) (version 2) | ecosystem: Environmental > Aquatic > Freshwater > Lake...
CTGGCGTGAGGCGCAAGCCCACGCCTTGACGCCCGGCTCTCATCATCGGAAAAGGGAGCAGCCGCCCTCTGGCGGCGCATGGATCCGGTATGCCCCGCGTCACACTCATTGACAACTACGACAGCTTCACCTGGAACCTGGTGCACTACCTGGGCTCTCTTGGCGCGGATGTCAGCGTTCACCGCAATGACGAAATCAGCGTTGCGCAGGTCATGGCCGGGCTGCCCGACGCCATTGTGCTCTCGCCTGGCCCCTGCACCCCCAGAGAGGCGGGCATATGCCTCGACCTGATCCATGCTGCGGGCGATGAAACGCCCCTGTTCGGGGTGTGCCTCGGCCATCAGGCCATCGGCGACGCCTATGGCGGCAAGGTGATCCGCGCCCCCGAGCCGATCCACGGCAAGCTGGCGCAGATCGAACATCAGGGCGAAACCATCTTCCGGGGAATCAACGGCCCCTTCATGGCGACCCGCTACCACTCGCTGGTGGTGGAGCGCGCCACCATGCCCGCCGACCTCATGGTGACCGCCCACACCGCCGACGGGCTGGTGATGGGCCTGTCCCATCGCCACCGACCCGTGCATGGCGTCCAGTTTCACCCGGAGAGCATCCTCTCCGAGCACGGCCATCTCATGCTGAAGAATTTCCTCGATCTGGCCAAGGCCTGGAACGAGGGCCCGCGCCGCGCGCGGGCTTGAGGAGAGACATACATGGACTCTTTCAAACCGCTTCTCGGCAAGGCCGCCACCGGCGCAAGCCTTTCGCGCGGCGAGGCCGAGATGGCTTTCGACCATATGCTCAGCGGCGAGGTGACGCCCGCCCAGATGGGGGGCTTCCTCATGGCCCTGCGGGTGCGCGGCGAGACCGTGGAGGAGATCACGGGCGCCGTGCGGGCCATGCGCGCCAAGATGCTGGTGGTGAATGCGCCAGGCGACGCTATCGACATCGTGGGCACGGGCGGGGACAGTTCGGGCTCCTACAATGTCTCGACCCTCGCATCGCTGATCACAGCGGCCTGCGGCGTGCCCATCGCCAAACATGGCAACCGCGCGGCCTCGTCGAAATCAGGCGCCAGCGACGTTCTGGGCGCTCTGGGCGTGGCCGTCGGCGTCACGCCTGCGCAGGTGGAGGCCTGCATTCGCGATGCGGGCATCGGCTTCATGGCCGCCCCCACCCATCACGCCGCCACCCGCCATGTGGCGCCGGTCCGCGTCGAGCTGGGCACACGGACAATTTTCAATATTCTCGGCCCCTTATCTAATCCAGCGAACGTAAAACGTCAGCTCGTGGGCGTCTTTTCCCGCGCCCTGCTGGAGCCCCTCGCCCATGTGTTCCACAATCTGGGTTCGGAGAAGGTCTGGCTGGTGCATGGCTCCGACGGGCTCGACGAAATGACCACCACCGGCGCCACCTATGTGAGTGCGCTGGAGGACGGCAAGGTGCGCTCCTTCGAGGTGACGCCGGAAGAGGCGGGCCTGCCGCGCGCCAATCCGGCGGACCTTAGGGGCGGCGATCCCGCCCATAACGCCGTCGCGCTGCGGGCGGTGCTGGACGGCGCCTCCTCCGCCTATCGTGACATCGCGGTCTTCAACGCCGCCGCCGCGCTTGTGGTCGCGGACAAGGCCCGCGGGCTCAAGGATGGCGCCGCCATGGCGGCGGAGGCGATCGACAGTGGGCGCGCCCGCGCGGTTCTGGAACGTCTCGTCGCCGTCTCGAACAGGGGCTGAACCAGTCATGGCCGACATTTTGCAAACCATCGAGGCCTACAAGCGGCGGGAAATCGCCGAGGCAAAGGTGCGCATGCCCCTCCATGCGCTGGAGCGCCAGATAGAGGCGCAGACGCCGCCGCGCGGCTTCGTCCACGCCATCGAAAACAAGCTTTCTGCGGGCCAATACGCCCTCATCGCCGAGATCAAGAAGGCGAGCCCCTCAAAGGGCCTCATCCGCCCCGATTTCGATCCACCGGCGCTGGCGAAAGCCTATGAGAAGGGAGGCGCCGCCTGCCTGTCTGTCCTCACAGACGGCCCATCCTTTCAGGGCAAGCCCGAATATCTGACGCAGGCGCGGAGCGCAGTCACCCTGCCGGTGCTGCGCAAGGATTTCCTCTTCGACACCTATCAGGTCCATGAGGCCCGGGCCTGGGGCGCCGACTGCATCCTGATCATCATGGCCGCCGTCACAGACAAGGAGGCCAGCGACCTCAACAAGGCCGCCCATGACCTGCGCATGGACGTACTGGTGGAGGTCCATAACGAGGCGGAGCTGAAGCGCGCGTTGCCGCTGGAGACCCGCCTCATCGGCATCAACAACCGTGACCTCCATACTTTCGTGACCACTCTGGAGGTGACCGAACGGCTGGCGAAAATCGCCCCCAACAACCGCATCATCGTGTCGGAAAGCGGCATCGGCTCGCGCGAGGACGTGCTGCGGCTGGCCGGTTGCGACATCTTCACCTATCTGGTGGGCGAAAGCCTGATGCGTCGGGCGGACGTGACCAAAGCCACCCACGACCTCCTGCATGGTCCCAGCCACCAATGAGCGGCCTCACCCATATTTCCGCCTCCGGCGAGGCGAGCATGGTGGATGTGTCCGAGAAGGACGTGACCACCCGCGTCGCCGTGGCGGAGGGCTGCATCGTCATGCAACCGGAGACCCTGGAGCTGATCGTCTCGGGCAACGCCAAGAAGGGCGATGTGCTAGGCACGGCGCGGATCGCGGGCATCATGGCCGCCAAGCGCACCCATGAGCTGATCCCGCTCTGCCACGCCCTGCTGCTTTCCAAGGTGACCATTGACCTCACCCCCGACCCCGCCCTGCCCGGCGTGCGCGTGCGGGCAATGGCGAAGGTCGCGGGACAGACAGGCGTCGAGATGGAGGCCCTGACCGCCGTGACGGTGGCCTGCCTCACCATCTACGACATGGCCAAGGCAGTCGACCGCTTCATGCGGATCGAGGGCGTCGGCATGATGGAGAAATCCGGCGGCAAGTCGGGGGACTGGAAGCGGCCTGCGGGGGGCTGAAGGCTTTCAGCCGCCCCTGCGCCTCGCCTTACTGCGGCTCGATGCCCGCAGCTTTCACCAGCGCCTCCCACTTGGGCATTTCCGCCCGCAGGCGCGCGTCGGCCTGCCGGGGGCCGTCATCATTGACGATGGCGCCCACGCTCTGCAGGAAGGTCGCCGTCTCCGGCTGCCTGGCGATTTCGTGGAACCAGCCTTCGAGCTTGTCGAGCACGTCTTTGGGCGTGCCCGCAGGCGCATAGGCCGCCCACCAGGGCGCGAATTCGAAGCCTGCGAGACCCGCCTCCTGCATGGTGGGAACGCCCGGAAAGCTCGGCGACCTCTGGGCTGTGGTCACCGCGAGCGCCTTCAAGGTTCCCTGGGCCACCTGCCCGGCGGCGAAAGTCCCGTCCATGATGCAGAAATCGACCGAACCCTCGGTGATCTCCTTCATGGCGTCGGCGGTGCTGCGATAGGGCAATGGTTTTGACGCCACGCCCGTCATCTGTTTGAACAGTTCGCTGGAAAGCTGCGCTGTCTGATTGGTGTAGCCGTAAAGCGTGTCGCCCTTCTTCTTCAGATGAGCGACGAGTTCGGCGATGGAGTTGAGCGGCGACTTCGGCGACACCACAATAACAAAGGCGATTTGCGCGAAGGAGGCGATCGGCATGAAGTCCTTCAGCGTGTCGAAGGGCAGATCCTTGAACAGGTAACGGCTGCCCGCCATGTTGGAATTGGCGGTGAAGAGGATCGTGTAACCATCCGGGGGAGCGGGGGCCACCGTCCGCAGGGCGATATTGCCGGTGGCGCCAGCGCGGTTGACGACCACAAAGCCCTGCCCCGCCTTCTCCTCCAGCTTGCGCGCAAAATAGCGACCGAGAATGTCGGCGCCGCTGCCGGGCGCAAAACCGATATTGACCTGCACCGGCCGCGTCGGCCAGGCGGTCTGCGCGCGGGCTTGCGAGGCAAGGCCGGAGGTGAGGGCCAGGCTCATTGCAGATATGGCAAACTGACGACGATTCAGATCGTTGGATGACATGATGAGGTTCCCTCCGGTCCGACCGGACTGCGCCTGATTTTCGCCCGAGTTAACTTGAATTCCACCACAGGGCAAAGCGAAGACGTGCATTGAGCGGCGCGGCCCATTCACGATGCTGTTATCGGCGAGGGCCCCATGGCCGAAGTCCATGATCGCGCTTGCCCACGAGGCCTTGCCTTGCGGGCCAAACCTCACGATGATCGCGTCGCGCTGGCGCACCACCAAAAGACGCCAGGCCGGGGAGATCACATGCGCAAGCCTTTCTTGTCTCTGGGGATGACCTTCTGCGCCGCAGCCTTCAGTCTCGCCGCACCTGCGCTGGCGGATCCCGTCGCGGATTTCTATCGTGGCAAGACGGTCACCATTTTCGCGGGAACCACCGCGGGCGGCACCTATGATCTTTATGCGCGCGCCATCGCGCGGCATCTGGGCGCTCACTTGCCCGGCTCCCCCAATGTCATCGTGCAGAACATGCCGGGCGCGGCCAGCCTTGTGGCGGCGGGCCATGTCTACAATGTCGCCCAGCAGGACGGGACCGCCATCGCCGGGCTCGCCTCCACCCTGCCCTTGCAGCCGCTCATCGATCCTGTCGCCGCGCAGAAAATTGACCCGGTGAAGGTCAACTGGCTGCCCTCGCCTTCCGATTATGGCGTGGTGATGCTGGTGCGCGGCGACTTTCCGGTGAAGAAGGTCCTCGACATGAAAGACCGCGAGACCACAATGGCGACCATATCGCCCGGCATGCTGCCCGCCGTGCTCGCCGCCACCACCAATGCGACGCTGGGCGCGAAGATCAAATCCATCAATGGCCATCCAGACATCGCCAGCGCCCTTCTCGCGCTGGATCGCGGCGAGATAGACGGCTATCCCACCGTCCCCTACGACCTGATCAGGCGCACCTACGCCAAGAAGGTCGAGGAGGGGAAGTATCGCGTGGTGCTGCAATTCGGTGCGGAGAAATCGCCCGACTTCCCCGATGTGCCGCTGGCCACCGAACTCGTCACCTCGCCAGAAGATCGCCAGTTGCTGGATCTGGCCATGGGATCGCTGAAGACCGGCTACACCTTCATGATGGGGCCAAAGGTTCCCAAGGAGCGCGCGCTGGCCATGCGCAAGGCCTTCATGGAGGTCTTCGCCGATCCGAAGTTCCTGGCCGACGCGGAGAAGGCCACCCTCAACATCGCGCCCATCTCCGGCGAACGGATCGAGGAGATGATCCGGCAAGCCTACGCCACGCCCACCCCGGTGATCGAGCGGCTGCGCGCGATCTATCTACAGGGACGATAGGTGCTGAAAACCCGCAACCCATATGCGATAGTGAAGGAATGAACGCAGCCACCCCCCTTCTCCCGGTCGCCGAAGCCCTGCAACTTGTGCTGGCCTCGGCGCCGGAACCCCTCGCCGCTGAATGCGTACCTCTGGGCGAGGCGCGTGGGCGCACGCTGTCCAATGATCTGGCGGCGCTGCGGACCCAGCCGCCCTTCAACGCCTCGGCCATGGATGGCTACGCCCTGCGCGCAGCGGATCTGGGCGCGCTCCCGGCGCAACTCCGGGTGATCGGCGCCAGCGCAGCGGGCCACGGCTTCAACGGCGCCGTTGGTCCCGGCGAGGCCGTGCGCATCTTCACCGGCGCGCCTGTGCCGCAGGGGGCGGACACAGTCATCATTCAGGAAAACACGACCGCACACGGCGACCGCGTGACGATCCTGCAAACGGAGCCCGTCGGCCGCAACATCCGCGCAGCCGGGCTCGACTTTACCGAAGGCGATCTGTTGCTGGCGCGCGGGACACTGCTTGGCCCCTGCGAACTCGCCCTAGCCGCCGCCATGAACCACGGGACGGTTCCTGTCACCCGGCGCCCGCGAATCGCCCTGCTGGCCACCGGCGACGAACTGGTGAAGCCCGGCGACGCGCTCGGCCCCGACCAGATCGTCACCTCCAACACCTATGCGGTCGGCGCCTATGCGCAGGCGGCGGGGGCGGAGGTGATTGACCTTGGGATAGCGGGCGACTCGTTCGCAGCCATCGAGGCTGGCATTCGCGCTGCGCGGGATGCGGGCGCCGATGTGCTGGTGACCCTTGGCGGCGCCTCGGTTGGCGACCACGATCTCGTGCAGACGGCGCTGGCCAATGAAGGCATGGAGCTGGGTTTCTGGAAGATCGCCATGCGCCCGGGCAAGCCGCTCATGCATGGGCGAATCGGCGACATGCGGATTCTCGGCCTGCCGGGCAATCCAGTCTCGGCCATTGTTTGCGGGGTGCTGTTCCTGATCCCGCTCATCAGGGCGCTGGCGGGGGACCCTCAAGCCGGAGCCGACCAGACGGAGGCGGCGGTGCTCGGCTGCGACCTCGGGACCAATGATTCGCGCCAGGACTATCTGCGAGCCACAATGGTCATGGGCCATGGGCTTCCGGTGGCGACACCGTTCGGGCGGCAGGATTCATCCATGTTGCGCGTGCTGGCGCGCTCTCACTGCCTGGTGCTGCGCGAGCCCAACGCCCCCGCCGCCAAGGCGGGCGAGCCCTGCCGGATCATCAGATTAGCGGCGCCCTGACACTTGGGCGCCGGGTGAAATCAACCCGGAAACCCGTGGGCTTGCGGCGGATGGTAGGGATGCGCTTGCGCTGAACCCAGCGGAAACCGTCATGGCGCGTGATGATGGCCAGATCCACCGGGCCGCCAATGGTCTTGACCAGACGATCCGCCCGCAACCGTTCGAAAGCGAGCGACGTGTCCATCAGGAAGCGCGCCACATCCACAGCATCCATCAAGGGCATACCGGGGGTGACCAGCAGGGGGCTGTCGAGGCCATCCTCGGGCAACTCGCCGCTGATCTGATTGTAAAGGGAAACTTCCGCCAACCGGGCTTCGGCCTCGTTGAATCCTGTATGCGGCACATCGCACAGCAAACGAGCGATGCAGCCGGTCTGCCCCTCCCAGCTCAGACCATATTCATCCTCGCCCCAGACCAGTTCGGGCGCGATCCGCTCCGTACCATCGAAACGGATGGACCAGGTCTCCGGCAAATCCGCTCGTGCAGAATAGCCGCCGAGAATGAGCGTGCTGCGAATCGGCGACAGGCAGGCCGTGGAGGCTTCGAGAATGAAGGTCTGGAGCTTCTGGCAAACCTCATCCAGGGTATAGGAATCCTTGTCGATGAAACAGGAATTGCCTCTCAGGCAGGCCCTTATGCTGAAATCCTGCATCACGGAGGTCAGCGCCCGCGTGCCCAGGGCCCCATCGCCACTGATCAGCACGCCGATGGGCAGGCCCTTGACCAACTGAATGTTCTTGTCGGCGTTCGTATAGAGGTGGCCACGATGCAACACTGCGCTGTCGCTGGCCATGACCACGCCGTCCTGAACCTTGATGGAAAGAATGATCGTCATCGGCAAAATCCAGATTTGCGATCAAAGGGGCCCTCCCGCGAATGGAGCGATCCACCAATCAAAGCTGAAAGCATCTGGGTTGAAATTGCAGGAAAATCCCCTGATACGTCAATCAAAAAATCAATATTTTAGAAAAAAACATTGAAAATCTCGTTACGAATTGGCCAGGTACAAATCTGCTCCCATGCGCGCAACACCCTACCATGTCCAAACATGCGCTATCCGCCTTACGGCGGAAATGAGGTTAAGAATCAATCAGAACGATTTTGGAGGCCTCGCCCGGAATCGAACCGGGGTGCAAGGATTTGCAGTCCTCTGCGTAGCCACTCCGCCACGAGGCCGCTGCGGGCAAAGGCCCAGAGCGCATGCGTCATAGCAAGGAAACATCCTCCCCGGCAAGGCGAACCTGCATATTCCGGCAATTTCCCGTTCTGTCCCCCAAAAAGCGGTATGAGCCAACAATTCCCTTTGCATTCACAGCGCGAATTGCTAAAAGCCGCTCACGCCAGAGCGTGATCCCCGATAGCTCAGCTGGTAGAGCATTCGACTGTTAATCGAATTGTCGCAGGTTCGAGCCCTGCTCGGGGAGCCAATAGTTTCAAGAATTCGGCGAAAAGCCTGTTCACGCCGCAAAGCGCCGCGCGTAACATGGTCGCCGCTTTCACTACCTATGCTCCATCACCTGAACCGAAGAAACATCTCTATGGCCGGGCCGCCTTGCGCAATCGCTCAAGGGCGCCCGAATCGGTCGCGTACAGTTGGGCGATCAGCGCCTCGATCTGGGCGCCGCCCATGGGCGCATTGATCTCCAGCGAGGCTTTTTCGGCATCCCCCAGAAACTCCGGATCGCGCAGCATCTGATCGAATCCCTGTCTCAGCAAGGCAAGAACAGCTGGAGGCGTGCCCGGAGGCGCCGCATAGGGCCGCCCCATGCTCTGGCGCGACAGGGCGATCTCCATGATCTTGCGGTCATCCGCCCGCTCGATCAGATCGGTCGCCAGCGGCAGATCTTTCAAATCGGGATGTGCGACCGTCGAGAACTGCAGGAGCGGAACGACCAATTTCTGGTCGATCCAGTCCTTGCGCATGCGCTTGAGGTTGTCCCAAGAGAAATTCAGACGGCCTTCGATCTCGCCACGCTCCATGGCCAGATCCTGCGCCGCCGTACCCTGGTAGCAGCAGATCATCTTGAAGCGCGTCCCGGCGAAGCTGTTCAGTAGCGCGCCGAAAACAGCAGCATCCCCCGCCACGCCACCGATCGGGACCACAAGTTGGCGCTCGCGCAACTGACCCGCAGACCTCACCTTGGCTGTATGCCAGGCGATGGCGAGGCTCACCTCACCATTGAGGCTGGCGATCCAGCTGAGGGACCGGGGGTCGAGCTTGCCATGGGTGTCTTCGCCTGTGAGCAAAGGCTCGGTAGGCAAGCCCCGGTAGAGGGCGGCGATCACCGTGCCGTCCCTTGGCGCGACCTCCATCAGATAGTTGGCGGCGATCAGGCTGTCCGCCCCGGGCATGAGCTTGATATTGATGGTCGGCGAGCCCGGAAGATGGCGGCCAAGCCGCCGCTGAACCAGCTGGGCATATTTCGTATAGGCGCTCCCAGAGGCGTCGCCTGCGATGACCGTGATCTGTTTGCCCCGGAAATAGTCCGGCGGCAGCGCCTGCGCAACGGCAACAAATGGGCAAAAGGCGACGATCAGCATAACCGTCCCAAAGAGGCCTTTTCTAATGTCCGGCATTCTTTCCATCCAGAACAGCGGGCGGACGCGCACGCCCCCCCAACTGAACCCTTGTTGCGGGTCTTACTCGGCGGCGATGGCGACCCGCTCCCGATTCACGGGCAGATTTAGGATGCGCACCGCATTGTCATAGAAAAGCTTGCGCTTCTGCTCATCGGTCAGGTCGATCTGCTCGAGAAGCGCCAGACATTCCGCCGGCTCCCAGCAGGGATAGTCGGTGCCATACATCACATTGTCGATGCCGTAATAATCAATGGCGAAGCGGATGCCTGCGGCATGGGGGGATACAGTGTCCGTGAACATGTTCCGCATATAATGGCTGGCGGGCCGGGGCAATTTGGCCCCCTTGGTGTTCTTGTCCATGCGTCCGGACTGGTAGGGCAAGGCGCCGCCCGTATGGGACATGACGATCTTGAGATCAGGATGCCGCTCCAAGGTGCCGGACAGGACGAGGCGCATGGCGGCGACGCTCACCTCGACCACGCGACCAAGGGACGAATGCAGCGCGCCCCCATATCCGTTCAGCATGTTGTTGAACATGGCGTCCGTCGGATGGATGAAGACGGGCAGGTTCAACTGGGCGCAGCGCGCATAGAAGGGCTGCAACCGCTCCGCATCAATGCGCGGATCTGCGCCGATCGAACCGGGCAGGTTCACGCCGATCAGGTTCAGGCGACCGACCGCGTCTTCCAGAACGTCCATTGCGATCTTCTCATCCTGGAACGGAATGGCCGCGCTGGCGAAGAAGCGCCCGGGATGGCGACGCTGGGCGGCGGACATTTCTTCATTCCAGAGGATCGCAAGATCGCGCCCTTCCTCCTTGGGCAGCGCCGAGAAGAACACCGAGAACGGGCCTATGGAGCCAACGGCGTCCACCTGATGGCCAAGGGAGTCCATATACTGGAACTGGGCGTCAAGGTCGTACCATTCAGCGCCGCCATTCAGCACGCAGTCGATGTCCGCGCGCAGGGTGGTGGTGTAGCCGCCACGGTCGTTCGGCTTGGAGAACGGATAATCCGTCCGCTCGCACATCTTGTTCAGGACCGAGCGCGGCCACCAATGAAAGTGGGAATCAATGATGTGCATGGCTTCACCGTCCATCTGATTTCTCGACCATCAGAATAGTCTAGCGCCAATTTGTCGCTTCGCCAATGGCATGAAGACAAGAGGCCCTAACCCAATGACCGGGACTGGGCCGTTGAATGCAGCGCGAAACCGCCATTTGGGACACGCTTGCGTAAAACCACTTGCCGCACATGGATGGATCATCGCAAAATCAGCCTCGGAAACGAAAGGCTGAGCGGAACCACGTTCAACCCTGATCGACGATAATCAAAGTGGGGAAACAGCCTATGGGAATCAGGCTCGCCTGCGCAACTTTGTGTGCGTTTTTAAGCCTTCAGCTTCCAGCAAGGGCGGACAGCCCCGAAGACTTTTACAAAGGCAAGGACATTTCATTCAACGTGGGCTTTGACGTTGGCGGCGGCTATGATCTTTATGCGCGCGTCCTGTCGCGCCATTTCGGACGGCACATGCCCGGAAAGCCCGGCGTGCTCGTGCAGAACATGCCGGGCGCCGGCGGCATCCGAGCCGCCAACTATATCTATAACCTCGCGCCCCGCGATGGCGCCATGATCGGCATGATCGACCAATCGCTGCCGCTCCAGCAGTTGCTGGAGCCCGAAAGCATGAAGACCGATGTGACCAAATTCAACTGGATCGGCCGCATCGCCTCCAACAGCGCCATTCTCTACGCCTGGCACACAGCGCCCGTGCAGAAGATTGAGGACGCCTTCGACCGGGAGTTGATCGTTTCATCCTCGGGTGGCAACTCCCGGATGATGTCGAGTTTCGTGAAAAATCTCCTCGGCATGAAATTCATGATCGTCACCGGTTACAAGGGCACCAGTGAATCGCGGCTGGCGATGCAGCGCGGCGAGGTCCATGCCCTGACACAGCCATGGTCTGCGCTGCGGGCGGAAAACGCCGATTGGCTTTCGGAGAAAAAGGTCAAGCTGCTGATGCAGGTCGGCGTGGACGCCCATCCCGATCTGCCGGGCCTGCCGACGGTGGTGGATCTGGCGCGCAACGAGGATGAACGCAAACTGCTGGCCTTCATGGCCAGCGGCTCGCGCATCGGACGCTCCATCCTGTCGCCGCCCAACCAGCCCGCCGAGCGGGTCGCGGCCCTGCGCGCCGCCTTCATGGCGACCATCCGGGACGAGGCTTTCATCGCCGAGATGACCAAGCTGGCGCTCGACCTCGACCCGATCTCCGGCGAAGCCTTGCAGCAGGCCGTGATCGAGACCGCCAGTCTCGACCCCGGCCTGATCGCCAAGGCTCGCAAACTGGCGGGCCTCGACGTCAGGAACTGACGCGCAGCCTCATTCGGCGGCGGCGGCCATGGCGGCTTTGCCATTCACATGCGGCAGACCGAAGATGCGCCGGACATTGCCGACGAAGAGCTTTTCCTTGTCCGCCTCGCTCAGATCGATCTCCTCGATCAGGCGCAAGGCCTCGGATGGCTCCCAGCAAGGATAGTCCGAGCCATACATGACATTGTCGATGCCGTAATATTTGATTGCGAATTCGATCCCCGCCGAATGGGGCGAGACCGTGTCGGTAAACATGCGCTTCATGTATTCGCTGGCCGGCCGCTTGATCTTCGCCGCCTTGGTGTTCTTGTCCATGCGCCCGGACTGATAGGGCAGCGCCCCACCCGTGTGAGACAGCATGATCTTGAGATCGGGACAATGATCCATCAGGCCCGAGAGGATCAGACGCGCCGCGCCCACGCTCACCTCGATCACACGACCGAGGCTGAAGTGGAGCGTGTCGTTGTAGCCCGCCAGAATATCCGCGAAGACCGCATCGGTGGGATGCAGGAACAGAGGGACTCCCAGCTCCTCGGCCCGCTTGTAGAACGGCCACAGCCGTTCAGCGTCAATGCGCGGATCAGTACCGACGCTGCCGGGCAGGTTCGCGCCATAAAGACCGAGCTTCTGGATGGCGTGCTCGAGCACCTCGATGGCGATCTTCGTATCGCGCAGGGGAACGGCGGCAGTGCCCCAGAAGCGACCGGGATAGCGGCGTTGCGCGGCGGCCATCTCCTCGTTCCAGAGCATGGCGGCGTCGCGTCCGGCCTCCGGCTCCAGTTCGGAGAAATAGACAGACAGCGGGCCAATGGTGCAGACCACATCGATGTCGTGTCCGAGCGCATCCATATCGGCGAGCTGCGTCTCGAGCGGCGCCCAGGCCGGATGATCCGGCCGGATTTTCACCGAATAACCCTCGCGGAGCATCCAGATATAGCCGCCCTTGCCATCCCGCTCGGCGCGCGGATAGCCCTTGGCCTTGCAGGCCCATTCCAGAAGCGAACGGGGACGCCAGTGGAAATGCGAGTCGATGATATGCATGGCCTTCGTCTCCCCTCACCCCCGCCTGGAGGGCTGCGATCTCTCTTGACCGAAAGGGCGGGCGAGGGACGACGCCGCCCCCTGCCCCACCCTGATTGGCTGGAACCCTATGCGCCACCCTTATAGAGCGGCGAAAGCTCCGTCTGGGTGAACTCCGACGCATTGTAGTCGAAGAAGGGCATGTAGGAAAATGCGATCCAGTGACATTCCGTGCCCGGGACCGAATTGAAATGCTGATGTTCGACCCCGCCCTTCTTGATGGGCAGCAGCAGAAGATCCCCGGCCTCCCAATCGACGCGCTCGCCATCCACCACGGAATAGCCCGTGCCTTCGATCACATAAATCACCAACCCGCCCTGATGGCGATGCTTGCCCGAGTGGGAGATCAGGCTGTGGGTGAAGACACGCCAGTCCTGCAGGCAGGTGTTCTTGTGAATTTCCGCGTTGATATAATAAAGGAGCTTGCCCTGCTTGGTGTTGAAATATTCGCGGTCATCGAGACTCACGACCACCTGACCGGTGTTCTGGCGGTCCAGGAACTCCAGTCGGCTGCGAATGAAAATGTCATAGGGCGTCATTGTGCCCGGGTCGCGTTCGCGGGTGCGGGTGCGCTCAAGATCGGCCATTGTCGTCTCCTCACGCCTGTTTCAGAAAATCGGGGGATTGCTCGAGTTGTTCGAAACCGCAGCCGCGGTCGACGCCGGTGGCTGCGTAAAGATTGGGTTCAACCACGAGCAGACGCGCATCGCCCTCGCCATTGTTGAAGTGTTGCACGATGATGCCCTCCTTCTTGAGCGGCAGGTTCAGCACGTCGCGCGGCTTCCATTTGTATTTGACGCCATCAATCGTCGTGTAGCCCGATCCTTCAACGACGAAAATGATCTGACCGCCCTGGAATTGCAGGCGTCCCGAGCGGCTGTCGGCCGGGATGACCTGCTCGTAGATCGACAGGGTCGAGAGCACGATGTCCTTGATGGCGGGATGCATGTACCAGCGCATGATCCCCTGCGAATTCAGTTCCTCCGGCAGATCCTTGCGGCGCACCACCTGAATGCCACTGGATTTCTCCTGACGTTGCTGATCGCGCAGCCCCATCAACTCATTCCAAAAATTGCGTCCATCCATTTCAGGGCGTGCGCTCATGCCAGTCTCCTCCGTTGTCCGATGTCATTCATAGTATTTCTTCGCGACAGCGATCTGGGCGCGCGTCGCCTTGTAGGCCTCCTCGATGGAGGCCTGCACCTCCTGCCAGGTGGCCGTGCTGAGTTCGAGCTTCTGCTTTTCGGCGTCGGCGATGAAGTCCTTGTCGGCGACGAGCGCGGTGAAGGCCTTCCGCATCATCTCAAGCTTGTCGGCGCTGACGCCTGGCGGCAGCATGAGCGACTGGCCGATCTCGTCCGGGCCGAAGAAGAGCTTGAAGATCTCGCGCTGCTCATCATTGGCGGCCAGTTCGAAGATGGATGGCACGCCCGGCAGATCGCCATTTGGCAGGCGCGTATATTGCGCCACCACATTGATCTTCTTGTCCCGAATCCAGTCTGGCCGCGTCGCCTTCATGAAGGTCCAGGGAATGATGGCCGCCTCGACCTCTCCCTGCTCCAGCGCAAGTATGGCGTCGGTGGTGCCCTTGTAGCCCGTGATGATCTTGAACTTCGCATCCGCAACGCCGTTCATCATCTGCGAGGTGATATGCGCCTGACTGAGCGGACCGGTGCTGGCGATCAAGGTCTCGCGCGAACGCAGATCGGCGATGGTCCTGGATCCGGACGTGTGCCAGGTGAAGAGCGTGGCTGTGGGCGAGACGATGCGGCCCACCCATCCGAATTTGCGCGCGTCATAGCGGATCGGACCCACCTCCAGAACATGGGCGAGCGCTATGTTGGGCACGGAAATGGCGAGGGCGGTGCCGTCTTTGGGCGCGACTTCATAGAGCCAGTTGGCGGAGATCATGCCGCCGGCGCCGGGCATGTTCTGGGCGACCACATTGGGATTGCCCGGAATGAACCGACCTATATGCCGGGCCACCAGACGGCCATAAAGATCAAAGGAGCCACCCGGCGCATTGGGAATCACAACGCTGACGGTGCGGCCCCGATAGAAGTCTTCAAGGCCCTGCGCCTGCGCACAGGCGCAGGCGGCCAACACTGAAATTGCGGCGCCGAAAAGCCGCGACAAAAGTTTATGTGTCATCGCAAGTCCCTCCCAGAACCGTCAGACGGCGTCCTTGTCGTGCATCCGAAAAGCCGCCTCGAAATCCCCCATTGTGGGATGCACGAGCTGCGTATAATTGACCCGCTCGCAGGCGGCGAGCTTCGCGCGCTCGCACAGATCCCTGATCTCCGCGCCGGACAGGTCGGCGATATCAGAGGCCATGGCCTCCGTGAGGGCTGAAATATCTGGATTGGCGCCCAACCCCGGCATGGTCAGCGAAATATTGAAGATCTCGCGCCGCCCAGCCTCGTCAGGCATGGGGACGTGAATCTTGCGACCAAACCGGCCAGTGCGAATGACCGAGGGGTCGATAAGGTCCAGCCGATTGGTGGCCCCCACCACAAGAATGGGCAAGCCCGGCTCGAGGGAATCAAGCTGGGCGAGCAACTGGCTGACCACGCGCTCCGTGGTCATGGAGCCGTCATGGGCGCCGCGCACGGGGGCGATGGCCTCAAGCTGATCGAAGAAGATGATCGCGGGCGAGACCTGCCGGGCCAGGCGGAAGACCTCGCGAATGGCGCCCTCGGATTCGCCGAGCCATTTGGTGAAGACCTCAGGCCCATTGACCGAAATGAAATTGACCCCGCTCTCATTGGCGAGCCCCTTGACCAGCATGGTCTTCCCAGTGCCCGATGGCCCATGCAGCAACACGCCTGACTGGCTGTCGAGACCCGCCGCATGAAGAAAATCAGGCCGCTTGAGCATCAGGTCCATGACGCTCTTCAGCCGCTTCTTCTGCGCATGCAGTCCCCCAATCTGGGAGAAGGCGACATCCGAAGCGGCCATGAAGGAATCGCGCAGCGACGAGGGCTTCACCAAGGTGAGCGCGGCGTCGAAATCGGTCTCGGCGACACGCAGTTCGGTGGCCGAAAACTTGAAGGCCGAGCGGTGATCATCCAGCGAGACCATGTGGCGGCGCATGGCGCTGAGGCCCGCCTCGCGACACAGTTCCATCAGATCGGCGCCCAGAAAGCCATGGGTGCGCCGCGCCACCTCGCCCAGATGTTTCAGCGCCGCGTCCGACAAGGGCATTTCACGGGTGTGAATCGATAAAATTTCGCGGCGTCCTGGCGCATCGGGCGGGCCGATGAACAATTCACGGTCGAAGCGGCCGGGACGACGGAACGCCTGATCTACCGCATCCACCCGATTGGTCGTGGCGAGGACCACCACGGAATCCACCCGTTTCAATCCATCCATGAGAGACAGCAATTGGGTGACGGCGCGGGTGTCGGCATGGGCGCCCGTCTCCCCGCGCTTGGGGGCGATGGCGTCGAGTTCGTCGATGAACACGATGGAGGGCGCGTGATGGCTAGCCTCGGAGAAAATGCGCCGCAAATTGGCTTCGGTTTCGCCCGTATAGGTGCCGATCACGTCAGGCCCGTTGAGATAATAGAAACGCGCGTCGATCTCGTTGGAGACGGCCCGGGCCAGATGGGTCTTGCCGGATCCGGGCGGCCCGTAAAGGATGACGCCACGCGGAGGCGTGATGCCCAGATGCCGATAGACATGGGGATATCGCAGCGGCAATTGCACCAGTTCGCGCAAGATGCGCACCTGTGTGGAAAGGCCGCCCACATCCTCGAAGGTGATGTCGAACATCCCCTCCGGCACATGGGAATCGAACTGGTCGAGCAGAACCTGTGTTTGCGGTCCCACAATGCCCGGGGCGCCCTTGAGAGGCGCCACCTCATAGGTGGTTCCGGCCTGGGAATTGGGAAAGCGGATATATAATACGGCCCCTGTGGCCACCGGCGTGCGGCATTGGGTCAGGACCTCGCGAATATGCGGCGCCAGATCATGGGCGAGCGATACATCTGCGCCCGGACGCAGCACGAGCCTGTCGATCACCCGGTCCTGCGCGCGCTCGATCTTCACCTCTTCGTTCAGATGCGCCTTGATGGACTGGCGTCCGAAACGGTCCAGACGAATGACGCCGGAGCCATGGGCCAGTTGACCCGAGACCATCGCACGCCCCAGCAGGCTGCG
>Ga0209829_10001820_pt1 | contig 16782 bp, 16 predicted proteins | sample C_140205_EF_Meta_FD_187311 | JGI IMG/M metagenome (GOLD analysis project Ga0209829, IMG submission 187311) | Freshwater microbial communities from Lake Croche, Canada to study carbon cycling - C_140205_EF_MetaG (SPAdes) (version 2) | ecosystem: Environmental > Aquatic > Freshwater > Lake...
CTCATGTCGCAAGGCGTGGGCGATCAAAGTATCGGCCAATGGCTGGGCGACAACACGGTGCGGATCGCGGAATATTTTTACTACGAGACCGACCACAAAAAGCTCAACCTTTATCCCGACAACTTGACTGCGTTTGAGGGCACACCCGAAGACAAGCAACTTGCTGCCATGTATGGCAAGCCCCTGCGTTCGCGTATGGCCGAACGTAAGAAGGTCATGTGGTGCAAGACCAACGGCTTTGAAATTCTTGAAGAGCGCGAGTGGGCTGGCAAGTGGATACCTGTCGTCCGCGTCGTCGGTAACGAATTTGAAGTTGATGGTCGTATATATATCTCGGGCTTGGTGCGTAACGCTAAGGACGCCCAGCGTATGTACAACTACTGGGTCAGCCAAGAAGCCGAGATGCTGGCACTGGCACCCAAGGCACCCTTTATTGGCTATGGCGGTCAATTTGAAGGCTACGAGAACAACTGGAAGACGGCCAACACCAACAACTGGCCGTATCTGGAAGTCAATCCCGACGTCACTGACGGCGCTGGCAACATGCTGCCACTTCCGCAGCGGGCGCAGCCTCCAATGGCGTCCAGCGGCCTCCTACAGGCCAAAGCGGGCGCGTCAGATGACATCAAGTCTACTACCGGCCAATATGACTCTAGCCTAGGGGCCACCAGCAATGAACGATCAGGAAAAGCGATCCTTGCTCGCGAGAAACAGGGTGATACGGGCACATATCATTACGTTGACAACCTTGCTCGCGCTATTCGCCATATTACGCGCCAACTCGTCGATCTGATTCCAAAAATCTACGACACGCAGCGTGTAGCCCGCATCGTGGGCCTCGACGGCGAAGTTGGCATGGTCAAATTGAACCCTGATCAGCAAGAGCCTGTCAAAAAAATTCAAGACGAGAACGGTATTGTCCTCGAAAAGATTTATAACCCCAATGTCGGCAAGTACGACGTGGTTGTAACGACCGGCCCAAGCTACATGACCAAGCGTCAAGAGGCGCTTGACGGCATGGCGCAGCTTTTGCAAGGCAACCCCGAACTTTGGCAGGTCGCAGGCGACCTATTCGTCAAAAACATGGACTGGCCTGGCGCTCAAGAGATGGCAAAGCGCTTCCGCAAGACCATCGACCCCAAACTGCTGTCCGACGATGACAAATCGCCCGAATTGCAGGCCGCAGAGCAGCAAATTCAGGGCATGGGCCAAGAACTTGACCAGCTTCACGGTGTTCTTAAAAACATCCAGAACTCCATTGAAGCGCAGGATGTCGAGGTCAAGCAGTTTGAAGCCAAAATTAAGGCTTACGACGCGGAAACCAAGCGCATTTCGGCTGTTCAGGCGTCTATGTCACCCGAACAAATTCAAGATATCGTCATGGGCACGGTTCACGGCATGATGAGCAGCGGCGAACTCGTTGGTGAAATGCCTGGTCGTGAAGGGCCTGAAATGGGCAACGAAACGATGGAAATGCCGCCTCCAGAGCAGCCACATATGCCCGAACAGGGTATGCCTGAACAAATGCCTATGCAGGAAATGCCACAATGACCGAGAAACCAGCCGACTTTATCGGATATCTGTTTCTAGCGCGGGATGTGGCCCATTCGGTGCATCTGAACACCCGTAGCTTCTCTAAGCATATGGCCCTGAACACGTTCTATGACGAGATTGTGGGCCTAGCGGATAAGCTAACCGAAGCCTATCAAGGCCGGCACACCCTTGTGGGGCCGATCACTTTACAGTCGGCTAAAAAAACAGCTAATATTACTGAGTTTCTTCAGGATCAACTGGCTGAACTGGAAGATTGCCGGTACACGATTTTTGATAAATCAGACACCGCACTTCAAAACATCATCGACGAGATTGTAGGTCTGTATCTTACTACGCTCTACAAACTTCGTTTTTTGGCATAGGAGCCTCAGATGGCTAACTATAAATATCTTGAAGCCACGGCCCAACTCAAAACGGGCGCAGGCAAAGTCAAATCAGTGTTTTGCAGCAGCGGAACCTCGCCAACTGTAGCCGTCTACGATACGGACAATGGCACGGCAACGACTGCCACTACGCTCATTGCTACATTCACAGCCGCCGCGCCTGGAGTTTATACCTTTACAGGAGATGATGGTGGGCTGTACTTTAACAAGGGTCTTTACGTCGTGCTTGGTGGAACCACTCCTAAAGTGACCATTGGCTTCGATTAGACCCCGACGAAACCGACTAGCCGGTTAGCTAGGTTTTATAGGACTACCCAACTATGGAAGAAATTCCCGAACTACCAGCGGCTGACCCCGCGCCAGATCAAGAAGCCACGGCGGCGCTTGAACCTGTAGACAATCAACTGCCGGAAGATGTAGCCAGCGAAGCGTCCAAGACCTTTTCGCAAGAAGAACTTGATGCCATCGTTAGCAAACGTCTCGCAAGAGAACAGCGCAAATGGGAACGAGAGCAGGCCCAGCGTGCAGCAGATCAGGTCAGGTCAGCCCCGGTTGACATGCCCTCGCCAGAGTATTTCGACACTACCGAAGCCTACGCAGACGCGTTGGCAGAGCGTAAGGCCGAAGAATTGCTCGCACGGCGTGAAGCGGCACAGCAACAGTCTAGCGTCCTCGAAGCCTACCACGACCGCGAAGAAGAGGCTCGGAACAAGTACGATGACTTTGAACAGGTCGCGTATAACCCGAACCTAAAAATCACGGACGTGATGGCCCAGTCCATTCAGTATTCCGACGTTGGCCCTGATATCGCATATCACCTAGGGACCAATCCGAAAGAAGCTGATCGGATTTCCAAGCTGCCGCCAATCTTGCAGGCAAAAGAGATAGGGCGAATTGAGGCCAATTTGGCTAACAATCCACCTGTCAAACGATCTTCATCTGCCCCGGCACCGATTGCACCTGTTACGGCCCGATCCTCTGGATCACCTGCCTATGACACGACGGACCCTAGGTCTACCAAGACCATGACGGATTCGCAGTGGATTGAAGCGGAACGGCTGCGCCAGATCAAGAAGTACGAGGCGCAACGTAACCGCTAAGTCAGGAGACACACTGTGTCCAACTCTATCCTTACTATCGACATGATCACTCGGAAGGCTCTGGAAATTCTGGAGAACAACCTGGTGCTCACCCGCAACGTGAACCGCCAGTACGACGACAGCTTCGCTGTTGAAGGTGCCAAGATCGGCTCCACGCTGCGTATCCGCCTCCCCGACCGCGCTCTGGTCACTGACGGTGCCGCCCTGCAAGTTCAGGACGACAACGAGCAGTACACCACGCTGACCGTCAACAACCAAAAGCATATCGGCGTCAACTTCACGTCCGCCGAATTGACCATGCAGCTGGATGACTTCGCTGAACGCGTCCTGAAGCCTCGTATTAGCCAGTTGGCCGCGTCCATCGACGCCGACGTCGCCAATGCGTACAAGGGCATCTATTCGTCGGTCGGCACCCCCGGCTCTACGCCTTCGACTTCGCTGGTTCTGTTGCAAGCTCAACAGAAGCTCAACGAAAACGCGGCGACGATGATGCCTCGCTACGCCACCGTCAACCCAGCCGCTAACGCTGGTTTGGTCGAAGGCATGAAGGGCCTCTTCAACCCAACCGACACCATCAGCAAGCAGTTCAAGAACGGCATGATGGGTACGGGCGTTCTGGGCTACGACGAGATCAACATGTCTCAGTCGATCAAGGTCCACACCACGGGTACTTGGGGTACGACCATCACGGTCACTTCGGCTATCACGACGCAAGGCACGACCACGCTTCCGATCTCCTTCACCGGCACCGGCAGCACTTGGAAACAGGGCGACGTGTTTACCATCGCTGGCGTCTACGCGGTCAACCCGCAGACCCGTGAAACCACTGGTTCGCTTCAGCAGTTCGTTGTGACTGCCGACGCTACCGGCACGTCCACGGCCTCTCTGACTGTCTCTCCAGCGATCTACACCGCTGCCAACGCACTTGCCACCGTGGATTCGTTCCCCGCCGCATCAGCGGTTGTTACGATGTTGGGTTCAGCCACTTCGCAATATGCACAAAATCTTGTGTATCATCGCGACGCGATCACCTTTGCAACCGCCGACTTGCTGCTGCCAAACGGTGTGGACATGGCTTCTCGCGCTGTCCACAACGGCATCTCGCTCCGCGTTGTCCGTCAATACGACATCAACAACGACCGTATGCCTTGCCGTATTGACGTGCTGTATGGCTACTCTGCTATCCGTCCCGCAATGGCCGCTCGCATCTGGGGCTAATCTTTATGCCCCGGCTTAGGCCGGGGCGTAATCCTCTTTTTCTTGGAGAATTATCATGGCACTTCCTTCAGTTGGTGGTGGGTACCAAATCGGTGATGGCAATCGCAACGAGATTTTTCTCGGTGAGCAGGCTGATCCGCAAACCGCAACCGCAACCGCAACCCTGACCGCCGCACAAATCACTAGTGGTCTCTTGGTTGCTAACCCAAGCACCTCGGCTGCGTCCTACACGCTGCCTACCGCTGCTTCGGTTGATAGCGTGCTGACCAACGCTAAAATTGGCAGCACCTTTACTCTGTCTATCGTCAACCTTGGTACCGGTTCGGGTGCCCTGACGATTGTTGCTGGCACCGGCTGGACCCTTGTTGGTTCAGCTACTGTGGCCGTTACAAGCTCGGCTCAAGTGCTGGCTTACCGTACTGCGGCTAACACCTACACGCTTTATCGCGTTGCCTAAAACAGATGTGCCCTACGTCATTGTGGCGTAGGGCATTTTGTCTTTTACAGGGTTCACATGCAAACCTACCTTCGGCATCCGGTCCACGGAACCAAAATCGCTAGCCACGATATGGAAGTTGAACATGATGAGGCACTTGGCTGGACGCAGTACGATCCAGAAGCCTTTATCGAACCCGAAGTTTCTGCTAATACTCTAGAAGTGAAACGACGCGGACGTCCTCCGCAAAGCGCAGGGGCCTAATATGACCACGGCAGGCGAACTGATAAACGGCGCTTTGCGGCTGATTGGTATGCTTGCCGAAAGTGAAGTTCCGTCTGCTGCTACGTCTGACGACGCCCTAGCCGCCATGAACCAGATGATTGATTCGTGGAATACCGAGCGTCTCTCAACCTTCTCAACCCAAGACCAAGTGTTTAGCTGGCCTCCCGGCCAAATCCATCGCACGCTTGGCCCTACGGGCGACTTCGTGGGCAACCGCCCTATCCAGCTTGATGACTCGACCTATTTTAAAGACCCATCCAACGGGATTTCGTTTGGCATCAAGATCATCAATCAGCAGCAGTACGACGGCATCGCAGTCAAGACTGTGACCAGCACCTACCCGCAGGTCATCTGGCTGAACATGGACTACCCAAACATCGACATGTACGTCTACCCCGTGCCCACGAAGCTGCTGGAATGGCATTTCATTTCGGTCACGGAGCTAGACCAGCCCGCCACGCTGTTCACCGACCTGTCCTTTCCGCCCGGCTACCTGCGGGCGTTCCGCTACAACTTGGCCTGCGAAATCGCGGCTGAGTTTGGTGTCGAGCCATCGCCGCAGGTGTCGCGGATCGCCATGACGTCAAAGCGGAACCTGAAGCGTATCAATAATCCTGACGACATCATGTCGCTGCCGTACAGCATCGTCGGTACTCGCCAGCGGTTCAACATCTTCGCAGGGAACTACTGATTATGGCTAATGTTAAGATCAGTGGTCTGCCCGTTGCGACTTCCGCTGCCGGCGCAGACCTGTTTGCTATCGTTCAGGGCGGCGTCACCAAGCAGCTAACCAACACGCTGCTATTTACGAACGGCACCTACACCAACGGCAATTTTTCAAACGGCACTTTTACGGGGGGCACGTTTGTAGGCAGCTTTAGCGGTGGCACGTTTACCTCACCTACCTTTGTAACCCCTGCGCTGGGCACACCTGCGTCTGGCAATCTGGCTAACTGCCTTGGCTATTCTGGCGCTAACTTGACTGGCACCGTCGCGGTCGCCAATGGCGGCACGGGCGCTACCACTGCGCCTGCGGCCCTTACGAACTTGGGTGGCACGGCCACGGGTACGGCGCTTTTCACCGCTGCCAATGCTGGCGCAGGCCGCACAACGCTGTCCGCAGCGGCTTCGGGGGCCAACAGCGACATCACATCCCTGTCGGGCCTCACAACGCCTCTCAGCGTCGCGCAGGGCGGTACAGGCTTGACTGCTGCGGGCACCAACGGCTATGTCGTCACGTCCAACGGTACAGGGTTTGTTATGGCCCCCGCGCCAGGCGCTGCGGGATCGGTTTCATCCTTTAGCGGCGGCACCACAGGGCTTACCCCTAATACGGCCACTACAGGCCCCATCACGCTTGGCGGAACGCTAGTAGTTGCCAACGGCGGTACGGGTGCCACGACAGCCTCTGGTGCACGGGCCAACCTAAGCGCCGCTGTCTCTGGCGCTAACGGTGACATCACGTCCCTCACGGGCCTAACGACGCCTCTTAGCGTGGCGCAAGGTGGCACAGGCCAAACGACGACAACAGGCATACGGGGGCTTGTGGGTACAAGCGCAGCCCTAACCAAGACAGCGGCCTACACAGCCGTTGCTGGCGATATTTTGGCCTGTAACACGATCACCACAGCGGCCTTCACGGTCACGCTTCCAGCCTCTCCAATCGCTGGAGACCTGCCTATCGTAATCTTCGATAGCGGCACGACGGAGACCGTTAACGGCTTTGCAACTAACAACCTAACCGTTGCCCGTAACGGCTCTACCATTCACACACTGGCAGAAGACGTGATCTTCTCGACCAAGGGCGTCTGCGTGGCGTTCGAATATATCTCAGGAACATGGAGAATTCGCGTTGGCTAATGCAGCAAACCTTGTAAATTTCGGTACTAGCGGCTTGAACATTGGGGACTGGACCTATTCTCCAACCAGCCTAACTGCGCCAACCTATTTGCCCCTGACAGACAATACCGTCAGCTATCTTGCATCATCGTATCCAACCCTTGCCGCGCTATATACGACTCCTGTCGCAGCATATGCCGCTACCAATCGCACAATTAGTGCGGGGGTTTTTGGCGCAACAACTGGAATGATTAATGCGGTATATGGAAACGGTATTTGGGTTGCGCCGGTCTATAACTCTACCACCATACTTACCTCTATGGATGGAATTAATTGGGTTCCAAGATATTGCGGTTTTGGCACAGCAACAACTTTTTCAGATATTGCATACGGAAATGGAATTTTTGTTGCAATATCTCAATCAGCAAACACTTTTACCAGTACTGATGGAATAACTTGGACATATCGTCCATCAGTATTTGTTTCGAGTGTTGCTTACATTACTTTTGGCGGTGGGCGATTTGTGGTTACGCCGTATACGACTAATGCCGCATACGTTTCTTCAGACGGAATTAATTGGCAAGCAAAAACCTTTAGCGCCTCAACCACATGGGCTGATATTGCTTTTGGAAACGGTACATTTGTAGCTGTTTCGGGAACTGGTTTTTGTTGTACAAGTACGGACTATGGCAACACATGGGTTGCTAGAACAATTCCGTTTGGGCTTTCTGGAATTACTTATGGCGGAGGTCAATTTGTTGCGGTTGGGCCTCAAGCGTCATCAACAACGGGAGCGGCCACAAGTCCTGATGGCATAACGTGGACAACCAGAGTACTTCCATCCGCTCAAAATTGGGCATCTGTAGCTTATGGAAATGGAGTTTATATTGCTATTAGTGGGGGACAAACAGCAGCGTCTACGGCTGCAGCATCTAGCACTGATGGAATAACGTGGACAGCCAGAGTGCTAACATCCATGTATTGGAATAACATTGCTTTTGGTGGACCCCCAAATAATAGCTATTTTATTGCTTGTCCAGTTTATACGCCTACATTTTCTCAGGTTACGTTCACAACAACAATCGCGTTGTCCGTTGCTCAAACAACATTTAGTTTGCCGGTTGTTTCTGCGCCGATGATTAATGTCACCCCTTATATAAAGGCATCCTAACATGACGCTCACCTATTATGCCTTTGACGACCAACTGATCTACACCCACCCAATCGACGTTGACCCCTACGGGCCAATGCCGACCAACGCTGCGCCCATCGCGCCGCCGCCCACCACAGGCACACAAGTTGCCCAGTGGCAGGGCATCCAGTGGGTGATCCTCGTAGAGCGTCCACCAGAGCCTGCGCCGCCTCCGCCCCCACCACCGCCGCCTCCGCCGCCTGCGCCTACCTACACGCGCCTTGCGTTCCTCTTCTTGTTCACGCCGCAGGAGGTCATCGCGATCCAGAACGCGGCTCTGACGAACGAGTCAGTGGCCTACTACAACTATATGATCAACGCCGTGGTCACGCTCCAACTGACGGATCAGGCTGTCATCAATGGGGTTAACATGCTAGCCACAGAGGGCGTCATCACGCCCGAACGCGCCGCACAAATCCTTGCTGGTGATCCTGCTCCATGAAAACGCCTATCCTCGGATCGACCTATGTGGCCCGCAGCGTAAACGCTGCGGACAGCCGCATGGTCAATCTGTTCCCAGAGGTCATTCCCGAAGGCGGCAAGGAGCCTGCGTTCCTGAACCGAGCGCCAGGTCTTCGGTTGCTGTTCACCTGCGGAACCGGCCCTGTCCGAGGAATGTGGCAGTTTGGTGGCTACGGCTATGTTGTTTCGGGGACGGAACTGTACAAGGTCACGTCGGCTTGGGTTGCCACAAAGATAGGCGACGTGTCTGGCACAGGGCCTGTGTCTCTGGCCGACAACGGCATTCAGCTATTCATCGCCTGCAACGGCCCTAGCTACATCTACAATTCGACCACGCTTGTGTTCGCGCAGATTTCGGACCCCGACTTTCCCGGCGCTGTCACCGTGGGCTATCTTGACGGCTACTTCGTGTTCAACGAACCAAACAGCCAACGCATCTGGGTCACAAGTCTATTCGACGGTACCAGCATCGACCCGCTAGACTTCGCCAGCGCCGAAGGATCGCCAGACGGCCTAGTCTCGCTGATCATCGACCACCGCGAGGCTTGGCTATTCGGCACCAACTCGGTTGAGGTTTGGTACGACGCAGGGCTAGCCGACTTTCCCCTGACGCGCATTCAAGGCGCGTTCAACGAGATCGGCTGCGCTGCTGCCTACTCGGTCGCCAAGCTCGACAACGGCCTGTTTTGGCTGGGCAGCGACGCTCGCGGCAAGGGCGTCGTCTACCGCGCTAACGGCTATACCGGCCAGCGCGTCAGCACCCACGCCGTCGAGTGGCACATCCAGCAGTACAGCGACATCAGCGACGCTCTGGCCTACACCTACCAGCAAGACGGCCATGCCTTCTATGTCTTGGTGTTCCCTACCGCCAACACGACTTGGGTCTTCGACGTCGCTACCGGCGCTTGGACCGAGCGGGCCGGCCTGTACAACGGCGAGTTCACCCGCCACCGTGGCAACTGCCAAATGGCCTTCGGCGGCGAGATCGCCATTGGCGACTTCGAGAACGGCAACGTCTACGCCTTCGATCTCGACGTCTTCTCTGACAACGGCCAGATGCAAAAGTGGCTGCGGTCGTGGCGGGCGCTGCCGACCGGCCAGAACGATCTGAAGCGCACGGCCCAACATACGCTGCAACTCGACTGCGAAACTGGCGTTGGCCTGAACGATGTGAACTACATCGACACCGTTTATTTGGCAACTGAAGACGGTAGCTATCTGCTAACGGAATCAGGTGACTACTTGGTTACTGTTGAAGGCACCGCACACGTCTACCCACAGGTTATGCTGCGCTGGTCAGACGACGGTGGGCACACTTGGTCCAACGAACACTGGAACTCTATGGGCGCAATTGGTGCCTACGGCACACGCGTGATCTGGCGCAGGCTTGGCATGACGACCAAGCTGCGCGACCGCGTGTACGAAATCTCAGGGACAGACCCCGTAAAGGTCTCCATCGTTGGGGCCGAGCTAGCCATCAGTGGAACCAATGCCTGACGTCCTGAACATAACCAACATCCCCGCGCCTCGCGTCGAGTTCATCGACCCTCGCACGGGGCTTATGTCTCGCGAGTGGTACAGGTTCTTCCTCAACCTGTTCACGCTTACCGGCAGCGGGTCTAACGCCACCACGCTAGAAGACCTTCAGGTCGAAAGCCCCTACGCGTCTGAAGTGGCGTCGCTGACCGAAACGCTGACCAATCTGACTAACGCGTCGGCGCTAACCCCTCGATACGAGCCTTTGCTCGACGATTCGGGCGACGTCACAGTTACGACGCCTGCCAACAACGACGTCCTTAGCTACTACCCAAGCACCCGCACCTGGCGCAACACAGACCCCGGCGTGCTGTACGCAGCGGCCTACGGCGTCAGCGCGTCGAACACGGCGGCGCAAAACTCCGCAGCCTTCGCAGCCATAGCCGCTGCTGGACCTGGCCGGTACATCCTACCTGCTGGCCTCATTTTAATCGACAGCACCATAACCCTACCAAGCTATCAGACGTGGCAGGGCGCAGGCATCGGCGTCACCACGCTCAAGTGGACGTCCACAGGCGCAAACGGCTGCATCAAGTCCATAAGCACGACTTGCGTCGGTCTCTACGGCATGACGCTGGACGACAACAACCTCACCACGCACACCAGCGCGGGCGTCTTGTCGTTCAACTCTATCGTCGATTTTGTGGTCAGTGATATCCAGATCATCAACATGTACAAATACGGCATGGGGATTGATAGCTGCAACACGGGCACCATCACCAACTTTGAAATCATCAAGAACTCAAAAACGCTGACGCAAAACCAAGCCGTCAACATCTCCAATTACACCTATTTAAGCGGCGGATCGGTCGCTTCAGCCAACATGGTTTTGAGCAACGGCACTTGCCGGAACAGTTCTATCCTGTCGCTTGGCGAAGACATCTGGTTCGAGAACGTCAACATATACGGCTGGTCGTTTGGCGCGGGTATCGTCATTGAGATCGGTAGCAATCGCGGCGGCATCGTTAACTGCATGGCGACGGATGGGACCGGCGTTGATGTTAACGGCTATCGAGCAGGCGGCTTTGAAATTTGGGGTGTTGGCGCGATTGCAACGGGTCTGATTGCCGTCGCGAACGACGGCATGGGGATCGACTGGGGCGCCGAAAACGGCATCCTTGCCAACGCCTACTGCGCCAACAACGGGCGTGGGTCTAGCCTCTATAGCGGCATTTCGGCGCGTTACGGCTCTGGCGGCGTTGCCAAGGCCAGCGGAAGCATGATCGTTGGGTGCCGCTGCGTTGACACTGGCGCAGGCACGCAAAGATTCGGCTACACCGAAGAAAGCGCGTCGCTGTCCAACATCACAGTGATGGCGTGTTCATTCATTGGCAACGTCGTCAGGCCAATGAACATTCTGTCGTCCACCACGTTCACAGATATACCTTTGAACGCCAGCCAAGCGTTTGCCGGGGCTACTATCCCGGCAGGCAGTTACGGTGCACAAGCTACAACGATGCCTGGGGTCAATTTTGGTGATTTCGTTCAGGTCGGCTTTAGCTTCCCGTTGCTAGATTGCAGCGCTACGGCGTTCGTGACGGCGGCTAACAGCGTGCAGTGCGTCATCTACAACAACACTGGCGCTAGCGTGACGCTGGCGGCGGGTACGATCTACTTCCGCTCCTACAGGAAATAGCCGCGTTTTTTATTTTTTGGCTTGTGTGTTATGTAGACTGACACGCTAGCCTTAACGGATGGATATTAAAGATGGCTGCAAACCTCTCCCCCTTGGCAGGCGCTGCGTGGCAGTTTTTTAGCAACAGCGGCGTGCCCTTGGCTGGCGGCAAGCTGTACACCTACCTAGCAGGCTCCACGACCCCACAAGCGTCGTACACGTCAAGCACGGGTCTGGTGGCTAACACTAACCCCATCATCCTAAACTCCGCTGGGCGGCTCGACAACGAGGTCTGGCTTCCTGAAGGCGTATCGTACAAGTTCGTGCTGAACAACAGCCTCGACGTGACGCTGGGCACTTACGACAACATCGCAGGCATAAACGACTTTGCTGCGGCGATTGCGGGCGTCTATACCGCGCTTGCTAGCACGTCTGACAATACCAAGGGCGATGCGCTCATTGGCTTCAAGCAGTCCAATGCCAGCGGTTTCTTAGCGGGCGCGAGTGCTCGCACGGTCAACACCAAACTTCAAGAATATGTCAGCGTCAAGGATTTCGGCGCTACGGGCGACGGCACCACCGACGACACCGCTGCGCTGCAACTCGCCATCAACAGCGGCGCTAGTCAACTGCACTGGCCTGCGGGCACCTACATGGTCGGCGCGGCGGGCCTTACCGGCGTCAGCAACCAAGAATGGATTGGCGACGGCAACGGCTCTACGACTGTCAGGCTATCGGCCACGCCTACGAACAACTACTTAGTGTCTTGGAGCACGAAGAGTAACTTCTTGGTTCAAGACATGGCGTTCGACTTCAACGACAAGACGTCGGCGTCGTCGGTCATCTTGACCCTGTTCACCTGCGACGACTTCACCATCAATAACTGCCGCCTGCTGAAGATGGACAAGTTTGGCATTGCTATCAACGCCGCCAACCGTTTCGTTTTGAGCAACAACTTCATTCAGAAGACGACGGCGGCTAACACACAAAACCAAGCCATTAACATCTCCACCTTCTCAGGTGCCGTGACCTTTGCACGGGTGCTAAACAACTACATAAAAAACTCCGCTATAAATATGTCGGGGTACTCCTGCGTCATTTCTGGCAACAAGATCGACACATTTAAATTTGGCGGCGGCATCACGATGCAGGCCGACGTCAACACCTATTCAAATATCATTACCAACAACACAATCACCAACGGTAGCGGAACCGACGTAAACAGCACGGTTTGCGAAGGTATTGAAAACTGGGGTAAGTGGTCGGTTATCTCCGAAAACCTGATCTACGCCAACGGCGGCGTTGGTATCACAAATGCTGGCAAGCAAACCGTCATTGCCAACAACACCATCTTCAACAACGGTCTGACGGTCAACTCGCCTGCCATCAGCGCCTTGTCTGGCACGGTGTCGGCTGTCTTCTATGAAGGCAGCGAGTGCGTAATCACTGGCAACCGCTGCTTTGACACGTCGGGCGCAGGTGGGACGCAGACCTATGGCTATGCTGACAATAGCAGCGCTACCAGCTACAACATGCTCGTTGGGAACAACTTCAAAGGCAACAAGACTGCGCCGACCAACATCTTGGGTACGGTCTACAGCTTCTCAGGCCCCAACGTCTTTGGCTCTGTCGCCTTCGCAGCGCAACCATCGCCAACGGCGGCACCTCGACGACCGACATCGCGCTGCCTGGCGCACGCATGGGCGACTATGTATCTCTGTCCTACTCGCTCGACCTTCTGGGCTTGAACTTGTACGGCTACGTCAGCGTGGACAACAACGTGAAGGTCAAGTTCTATAACGGCACTGGTGGGTCGGTGACGATTGCGGCTGGCACGGTTAAGGGCATGTCTACCAAGCCCGCCGGTTATGCTGACTATTAAGCCATTAGGAGCCACCATGACTGTCACCGTTAAAGTCCTCATTCCCGCCAAGATCGCGGAGGCCACGCAGACGACGCAGTACACCGCGACGGGCGTCACCACGATCATCGACAAGTTCACGGCCACCAACTACAGCGGGGCCAACGCCACGATCAGCGTCAACCTCGTGACGGGCGCGGACACGTCGGGCAACCAGAACCTGATCGTCAAGACCAAGACGCTGCAACCTGCCGAAACCTACACGTTTCCTGAGTTGGTGGGCGCGGCCCTTGCGGCTAGCGGGTTCATCTCGACGATTGCCGGTACGGCTGCGGCCATCAACATCCGCGCTAGCGGGCGGGAGATTAGCTAATGGATGTGGCTCAATATGAGTTCACCGTACCCAACCCGCGCAACATGCGGGGCAAGGTCGATGCGCTCCAGAAAGCCATTTCCAAGTTCGAGCAATACGAGCCTGAGACCACGCACACGTTCCACGGCGGGATGTACTGCCGTGAGGTCTTCCGCGTGGCGGGGGCGCTGATCGTCGGTAAGGTCCACAAGAAGGAACACTTCTATTATGTGGTTCACGGCACGGTCTTAATCACGACGGACGACGGCGCAGAGGAGATCACAGGGCCTCGGCTGATCTGTAGTAAGCCTGGCACAAAGAGAGCCGTCTACGCGGTCACAGACGCCCTGTGCGTCACGTTTCACTGCACGGATGCCGTTACCGTGGCTGACGCAGAAAACGAATTGGTAGAATTTGATCCAGATGCTATGTTTGGGCTTGGCAATACGCTGAAGAGCCAACCTATTGAGGTGCTTTCATGAGTTTCATCACCGCCGCAGTCATTGGAGCGGGCGCATCGTTAGCGGGTGGCCTGATGGGCGCGTCGGCGGCAGGCAAAGCGTCTAATGCCCAAGTTCAAGCATCACGCGAAGCCGCCGCTCAACAGCAGGCAATGTTTGACAAGCAGATTGAACTGCAAGCGCCGTTCCGTGAGGCTGGCCTCACCGCCCAAAACAAACTGTTGCAGTACCTTGGTTTGTCCGGCTCGGCTGGCGACGCAGGCTACGGCAAGTATGCCGGCGACTTCTCCATGAATGACTTCACAACGGACCCCGGCTACGCTTTTCGTCTGGCTGAAGGCAACAAAGCTCTTGACCGTACCGCCGCCGCCCGTGGTGGCCTGCTCTCTGGCGGCGCTATGAAGGCCGCACAGCGTTACGGTCAGGACATGGGTAGCCAAGAATACATGAATGCGTTCAACCGCTACCAGACTAACCGATCCAATCAAATCAATCCGCTTCAAAGCCTGATGGGCGCGGGGCAAAGCGCCACTAACACGCTCACGAGCGCCGCCGGAGGTCTGGGTCAGTCACTAGGTGAAAACGCTATCGGCGCAGGCAATGCCCGTGCGTCTGGCTACGTTGGTCAGGCCAACGCACTAACAGGTGCGCTGAACCAAGGCATGAATAACTATATGGGGCTGCAATACATAAGCCGGATGCCGCAAGCGCTGCCTCAAACAACGCTAGTTTAAGGATAGCAAAATGCCTATCGACCCTAATATCGCACTTAGCTTCAAGCCTTCGGTCGCGCTTGACGACCCTATGCAGCAGTATGGGCGTATGCAGCAGATTCAAGCTAACGCTATGGCTATGCGCCACGCGCAGAACGAAAATGCTTTGGCTGCGAGAAAGTTGCAGGGTGATACTGCTGTAGGTAAAGCGTACCAAGAATATTTTGCGCCGCAACAGCCGGGCGGCGCTGCACGCAGCCCAGAATCAGTAGCAAGAGCTTTGGCTGCGGCGGGGCGCGGAGACCTTATTCCCACAGCCTTGAAAAACCTTAACGAAAACATTGAGCAAACTGGTAAGGCACAAAAAGCGGGGGACGACGCAATCATTGCGCGGCTAGGGGTTCGCCGGCAAATATTAGCAAATGTTGAAACTGTACCGCAAATGTTAGAATGGTCTAAAGGAAATCATGCTGATAATTTGATAGGCCCTTTGCTTGCCACTATGGGTGATTTTGGACCTCAAAGCGAAGCCGCTATTAAAGCGCTAGGTAGCGACCCCGCTGCGTTTGCGCGATTTAAACAAGAAGCGGCGTTAGGTGTCGAAAAGTTTATCGAGCAAAACAAACCGACAAACACAACTATCACCGCAAATACCCCTACGGGACCGCGAACCTCTATTATGTCTACGCCTGGCTTGGGTGGCCCTGCTACCGAAGTTGCTGGATCAGCCGTTCAGGGCATGTACAAGCCTGAAGTTGTCACACCCGCTACAGGCGGAGCGTACATTGTTGACCCAAGCGTAGGTACGTTTAGGGAACTTACACAGGGCGGTGTCCCCGGCGCTCGCACTCCGGCACCCGCTGGCAATCCTGCTGTTGCAGGCGCGCCTGCTGCTGGTGTGCCGTCCATTGTAGCCAACAACAATCCCGGCGCTTTGGAATACAAGCCGTGGATGAAAAAGTACGGCGCCGAACCCTCTTCCGATGGGCGCTTTGCTGCATTTCCGTCGCCGCAGCAAGGCGCTGCCGCACAAGAAGCGCTCTTGCGCCTTGACTATATCGGCAAGGGCGTCAACACGATTGACAAGATCGTGGACCGCTATCTCGGAACCGGTGCTGAGAACACGCCAGAGCAACGCGCTAACTACAAGGCTACGCTTGTGCAACAGCTTGGCATCCCCGCCAACGCGCAACTTCAGCCTGGCGTCGTGCCTAAGTTGGCAGCGGCCATGCGCGGCTTTGAGACGGGTATGGGTGGCGGCGCGCCCGGCGCGCCTGCGGGCGCTCCTGCTATACCGCAAGCGGATAACACTGCGGGAATGACAACAGACGAGTTAGAAAAACGTAAATCTACAGTTAAACTTTTAGATATTATGGGTTGGAACCCTTCAACCGGTGAAGATAGGGTTAGAGATCTTATTAATGCGTCGCCTAGCGGCGTGTTAGATACCGCTTCAAATTGGTTTAAAGGTCAACAATCCAAAGCAGGAACGCCTGCAACTAACGCCGCCGCCGCACTTAAAAGTATGGCTGCTAATATGACTTTGGCGCTAGCTGGTGGTCACTTAGGTGCGGGATTTTCAGACGCAGACCGTAATATGGTTGAAAAACAAACCGGCGATATTGCTAATACGCTATTGCCTATAGGCGACCGACTTGCAGCGTATGATCAACTACAGCGTTTGTTAGCCTCAAGAATGGGCATTCAATATAAGCCACCTAAATCTGGCGGTGGTGGCGGTGGTGGTGGTGGTGGTGGTGGTGGTGGTGGTGGTG
>Ga0209829_10001821_pt1 | contig 16779 bp, 13 predicted proteins | sample C_140205_EF_Meta_FD_187311 | JGI IMG/M metagenome (GOLD analysis project Ga0209829, IMG submission 187311) | Freshwater microbial communities from Lake Croche, Canada to study carbon cycling - C_140205_EF_MetaG (SPAdes) (version 2) | ecosystem: Environmental > Aquatic > Freshwater > Lake...
GTTATGCGAAATGATGCGAGTTGTAACGAAGTAATACAAAGTAAGGAAGTGACCTCGCTGGGACTCGAACCCAGGACCTACGGATTAAAAGTCTGTTGCTCTACCAACTGAGCTACGAGGTCAATTTCCTTATTTATATGGATAGATATCGGAAGGCAAAAGGTCAACCCAAAAACTAAACTTCTCCGTGTTCTGCCAACCATCGCTCTGCATCTAATGCGGACATACAGCCACTTCCTGCTGCCGTAATTGCTTGCCGATAGTAGCTATCTGCAACATCGCCCGAAGCAAAAACACCTTCCACACTGGTATTAGTTCGTGCGGGTTTTTGCCAAACAATATAACCTTTATCATCTAATTCCAACTGCCCTTTAAGAAAATCGGTGTTAGGGGTATGACCAATGCCGAGGAACATGCCGCTAGCAGTCAGTTCTTCGAATTTCCCAGTAACTAGATTTTTAAGTTTAACTGCGGTAACGCCATCAGTATCGTTGCCCAAGACCTCTTCGACAGCACTATTCCAGCAGGGCTTGATTTTTGGGTTGCCTAGGGCCCTATCTTGCATGATTTTGCTAGCTCGGAGCTTATCTCGGCGATGTACGAGATAAACAACACTTGCAAATTTACTGAGGTAGGAAGCCTCTTCGAGGGCGGAATCACCCCCGCCCACAACAACTATGGGTTTATTGCGGAATCGGGGCAGGGCGCCATCGCATACCGCACAGGCGGAAACGCCACGGTTTTTAAAGTTATCTTCCGAGGGAAGGCCAAGGTAGTTGGCTCGGGCACCTGTGGAAATGATCACCGACAAAGCTTCAATCGTGTTTCCTTCTAAGGAAGTGATACGGAAGGGTTTCTTGGAAAAATCAACATGGGTGATATCATCAGTAATGATGCGGGTGCCGAAATTAAGGGCCTGCTGGCGCATAAGATCCATAAGTTCGGGGCCAGTGATACCGTGGCCTGGTTGGCTTTTCTTGTCTAACACCCAGAAAGGCCTACGATCTTCAGGTAGAGCAGTTTCTAAGAAATTATGCAAACTTGCTGAAGGGAACCCAGGGAAGTTCTCAACTTCGGTGGTAAGTGCGAGCTGGCCCAGCGGAAGAGTACCTTTAATGCGGTTTTCTTCAGTGATTGCGCCTTCAAAAACAATAGGTTGAAGGTTGGCTCGGGCTGCGTAAATAGCAGCAGTCCAACCAGCAGGCCCCGAACCGATGATGACAACTTTTTCCGGCATTCCTTCTCCTTGGAATAAACAGGGCTTTGCCTTCAAAGCCCACTTGGTTACATTTGTAACTAGTATTCTAGGAAGGAATCTAGGCGGGTGCAACATAAGGATAATGTTTAACGGGAATTTTAAATGATCCATCAACTTACGAAGCTACGAGATATTTTGCGTTATGTACCCCGGTTTCGGGATAGAACCTTCGTAATTGCGCTGGATGGCATCGTGGTGGAAAGCGAAAACTTCCGCAATATTCTTTTGGATATCGCCCTTTTACGCAGTTTGAACATCGGGGTAGTGCTGGTTCATGGTGCTGCCCACCAGATATTAAAGCTTGCAGAAGTCATGGGCAAAAAGCCCTCAAATCTTGATGGTACAGGTATTACCGATGCAGATACTTTGGATTTAAGCCTCTTAGCTGCCAGCCGGGTTTCCCACGAACTTCTGGAAGGTTTGTCCACCTCCGATCTTAAGGCCTCGGTAAGTAATTCCATCGTGGCGCACCCCGCAGGGATACTTCAAGGCATTGACCAACAACACACAGGCCGGGTCGAAAGAATCGATACGGTGTTGTTAAATTCATTATTGAAGCAGGATATTGTTCCAGTAATCCCGCCGATTGGGTGCGATGGGGAAGGGCACAGTTTTCGTTTAAATTCCGATGTAGTTGCATCCGAGGTTGCAAGGGCGTTGCAGGCGGTGAAACTAATTTACCTGACAACCCAATCTGGGCTGGTTATACAGAAGGCGAAAAAGAACGACAATAAAGAAGCCTTTGTCAGGCAGATTTCGGTAGATGATGCTGAACAGATACTCAAAAAGCAACGCGATGACATTACTGGCCCAATGGTTTCAAAAATTGAGCAGGCGATTAAAGCAATTCGGGGGGGCGTGCCCCGAGTTCATCTGATCGATGGTCAGGTGGAAGAAGGATTGCTTGCAGAGGTGTTTTCCAACGAAGGTATAGGAACGCTAATTCATGCCAACGAATATGTTGCGATTCGAAAAGCGCAAAAAAAAGATGCTCGTGCAATTCATTCGCTGATTCGCAACTCCATTGCCAACGATGAATTGATCAGTAGAACTCGTGCGGAAATAGAAAAACAGGTGGATGAATTCTTTGTGTTTGAGGTGGATAAAAACCCAACGGGTTGTGCTGCGCTGCACTTTTTCCCTGCGGAGAAGAAAGCCGAGTTGGCTTGCTTATGTGTTGACATGCGCCATGAAAATCAAGGTGTGGGAACAAAGTTGATGCAGTATGGGGAGTCGCTTGCAAAAGCAGCAGGCATGCAGGAATTGTTCTGCCTATCCACGCAGGCGATTAACTTTTTCCAGCAAAAAGGTGGGTTCCTTCCCGGTTCCCCAGATATGTTGCCTTTGTCTCGGAAAGAGAAGTACGATAAGAGTGGTAGAAACTCCCTCGTGCTGGTGAAGAAACTAACGCAATAAACAAAACGATTCGCTAAGATCTTTATTATAACTTTTCAGATTCCATACGGATGTGATCCAGCACACGCAGATGAATTCCGTGGAGAATCGCATCTGACCAGATCCCCCAGTAGCCATTGGGCCACATGTTATTGGAATACCAAGTGCTGCCCTCTAAACGGGTGCGATTACCCTCTAAGCGAATCAGTCTAAATTCACCTTTTTTACTGATCAAATGATGGTCTAGATGTGGTGGATGAATATTGTAGGGGCTCCATTCTTTCATGGGGCATGGTTGGCTAGCGACATCAAACGAAAGCCTGTTGGGTTCATCCCACCGGGTGATGGGTTCGACAAACGGGCCAGTCGAAAAAATGCAGTTCCTGATGGCGCCCACACCCTTGCCTTCGATTTCTGCCCTTATCGGATATGCGATTCCTGTAAGAAACATCCAATGCCTCCACACCCTTGCCTTCGATTTCTGCCCTTATCGGATATGCGATTCCTGTAAGAAACATCCAATGCCTGTTGGCTTCGGGAATCGGGGGAAACGCAATCACTTGGCTCCAGACTTTTTCGGGTGGAGCATTAATTTCAATCACGCTTATCACCTCTCGAATAGGAGAGGCATCTTGCAGGATTTGTTCCATTCCCATCAGCAGGGGCAAGCCTGGAAATTGAAGCAATAGCAGTAGTGGGAATGCTGCTTGGGAAGCTGGCCTGCGTTGTACCAAATACCCTAGTGCACACCCAAGATGAGAAAGCACCAAGCCCATGGGAATAAACATGATCAGGCAAATTGCACCTTCAATTGCTAAAAAGAAGAGCAGCAGAAACGCCAGAACACTGGAATAAAACCCAACCTTCATGCAGCTTGCATAAGGTTGGGGGTTATGCCAACCAAAGGAGAGCACGGAGAAAAATCCATGGGCAAAGGGTAATCCGATGAATAGGCTAAACCCATAATTATGCAGGATATTGGCCCCAAAAAATGCAAGGGGAACGGTGATCATGCAAGAAACCACAGTTGATCTGAAAATTACTCCCCAAGTGGGGGCGACAAATTTGGGCCACGAATCTTCAAGATTACTTGCTTGCTTTAATGGCGAAACTACCTTGGCGGGCAAAAGGCACAGTAACCCAATCAAAAAAAGATTCAAGACCGGTACAAAAAATAAAAGAACCAATGTTCGGGGAAGATCCGCACTTAGTATTCTGCGGAAAGTCATCACGGTGCCTATGATGATAAATGGAATGGAAAAAGCAATCATGGTTAGGCCGAAATTGCGGTCCTCTGGTCCTAGTTTGAAAAGGGGGCCTGTATCACCATCGGGCCATATGATATACTTTCTTGGGGACCAGAATTTATCAAAGAATACCCAAGCGACTAAAACATCGATGGCATACTTAACCAGCATTAGGGAGAAGCCTACTTGGGCATATCTTCCACGAGTTACCGGGGTATTTAGGGAGTCGAGTAATTTCATATTTGTTTCTCCATAATCAATGCGTAACTTATTATTAAAGATAACATGAGTGACATTAATAATCCACAATCAAACTTATCAAAAGTCATTGGGAAAATCGCATCGAATTCAAATTTCACCAAAATTCTTCTCAAGTATTCTGGTTGGGCTCAAAATCCAAATTTCGCAACAACTTGGCAGGAGAAGGAATTTGTTATTGCGATGCGTTTTCGATTGGTGCAATTGATAGCCGTTGTTATCTTAATTCTGGATTCAACCTTTTTCTTCATGGAAATAAAAGACAATGAAAATTTTTCTACCAGAAGTGCCATGTATCTGATGGAGTTGATAATCAGCATCGTGGTTTTTTGGGGCTACGAATCGTGGTATCAAAAAAAACGATTAATGTATCAGGCTCGCAAGGAAATCGAACCGGATTTTTATAAAGTTCTAACTATTACGATTGAAACCTCTGTTCCGTTCATTTGTATCTTAATTCAATCCATGCACCTGCCATTAGAAAAAGCCTACACGAATGTGTTTTTGATCGAGCATGTACCTTTCATGCTGTTAAGCATTCTTTACCTGCGTTTCTGGCTTTGTTTTTATGCTGCCCTTATTGCAAGTGCGGGCCGAATCATAATCCTCCTCATGATTTTATATTTTGAGGAAGTAGACAAAAAATTGCCTGACCATCTTTGGGGCATCGCAGAGATTATACTCTCCGGCTTCATCATGGGAACCATCGCTTTGCTTCTAAGGAAAATGATTGAATCAGCAATCGCTGTGGCTTCTGAAAAAACCAAGCTGCAAGATATCTTTGGCAGGTTCGTATCCAAAGATGTTGCGGATCAAATCGTATCTAAAGATTTAAAAATGGGCGGGGATAATGTGAATGCTTCGGTTCTTTTCTTGGATATTAGAAACTTCACCCATCGGTCTTCCACCATGACCCCGGAAGATGCAGTGGCGTTCCTGAATCAGTTGTTTAACTTTACGGTTGCAGAGGTTGAAAAAGCTGGAGGCATGGTCAATAAATTTCTGGGGGATGGCTTCATGGCTGTTTTTGGCGCGCCTCTAAGCCTTCCCAACTCTTGCAATTCCGCGGTGATTTGTTCCATTGGGATTTTTGAAAAGTTACAGTTATTCAACACCACTAGAACAGGTGAGATCGTCAGGCTGGGCATCGGCATAAACTACGGCCCCATGGTTGCGGGGGTGATGGGCACGGATACTCGCAAAGAATACACCGTAATTGGCGATATTGTGAATACCGCATCAAGAATTGAAAGCCTGAATAAAGAGTTTGGCACCAGCCTGCTGATTTCGCAAAGCGTCTACGATAATCTGGATGCAAATCTAAAAGACCAATTCGAAAGCCTCCCTCCCACGATGGTGAAAGGGAAGGATCAACCGATTTCGATTTATAAAAAAATCTAAGTGGTTCGAACTTTACTTGAAATCAATAAAAAAGGGCCGGAGGTGGTTAAACACCCCCGACCCTTTTACTTTTCTTAAACACTAGGCAAGATTTACTGTCACCGTTTTGGTTTCGGTGTAGTGATGAAGCGCTTCTTCACCGTTTTCACGGCCCTGGCCAGACATCTTGAATCCGCCAAACGGAGTCGTGGTATCTACGATGTGGTAGCAATTGACCCACACGGTTCCAGCCTTGACTGCAGCAGCATAATTATGCGCCTTTTCAATGTTCTTTGTCCAAACACCTGCGGCAAGGCCGTAGAATGTATCGTTAGCACGAGCAACTACTTCGTCCATATCCTTGAAGGGTAGAACGCTGACGACTGGGCCAAAGATTTCCTCCCGGGCAATGGCCATTTCATCTCGCACGCCATCAAAGATGGTTGGTTCGATGAAGTAACCCTTGGCGCCCTTGCGTTGTCCACCTGTGACCAACTTTGCGCCTTCGCGTTGGCCAAGGGCAACATAATGCAGGATTTTATCAAGTTGTTCTTGAGAAACCTGCGGTCCCTGTTGGGTGGATTCGTCTAATGGATCGCCCATCTTTCGTTGTTTAGCTTTTGCAGCTAGCCGTTCAACAAATTCTTTTTGAATCTTTTGTTCGACGAAGAGTCTGCTTCCTGCGGTGCAGCACTGGCCACAATGGAAATAGATTGCATGGAATGCACCTTCCACTGCTTGCTCAAGATCACAATCAGCAAACACGACATTGGGGCTTTTGCCTCCAAGTTCGAAGGTGGTTCGCTTTAAAGTATCAGCAGCTTTTTTCTGAATGATCTTTGCGGTTTCAACATGGCCGGTGAAAGCAATCTTGTCAACGCCTGGGTGAATTACAAGTGCATTACCTGCGGTTTCACCAAAGCCATTTACAATGTTGATAACCCCAGCAGGGAAGCCAGCTTCAATTGCAAGTTCTGCAACACGAAGCGCAGTTAGCGGTGTTTGCTCAGCGGGCTTTAGCACAATGGTATTACCACAGGCGAGTGCTGGTCCCCACTTCCATGCAAGCATAAGCAAAGGGAAGTTCCAAGGAATGATCTGGCCGATGACGCCAACTGGTTGACGCAGGGTATAGGAGAGGAATTTTCCACGAACAGGAACAGTACGACCTTCGATCTTGTCGGCCCAGCCGGCGTAATAACGCAGGGTGTTAATGGTGCCTACCAAATCGCCTCGGGCATCCGTAATCGTTTTGCCACAGTTGTAAGATTCTAAAACAGCAAGCTCTTCGGCATTTTTTTCGATGAGATCTGCAAGCTTGAACATAAGTTTGCCACGATCTGCTGCATCCATCCTTGCCCAAGGGCCAGATTCAAGCGCCTTGCGCGCTGCTTTTACTGCAAGATCTACATCCTTGGCGGAAGCCTCGGCAACTTTTGCGATTACTTCGCCTGTTGCGGGGTTATAGGTTTTAAAGTTTCCGCCTTCAACTGGATCAACCCATTTGTTGTTGATCAAAAGCTTGGTTTGCTTGATTTTTGGAGTCGTAACTTTTTTTACTGCCTTTTTTCCTGTCACAGCCATGCTAAACACCTCAAATTAAAATGTAAGAATACGATGCCTTGGTAGTTTACCTTGAAAAACTAGCCTTGGTAAGCATGATAATTGCATAAAATCAGAATGCAAGTGTTAGCTTTTTACATTTCAAGTTCTCTTTCCTAGTCGGTATTGCTTCTCTGGCCAAATAAAAGTTATAAATACAAATTCGGGGGAATGGACGCTCCCAAATTTAGACCATTGCACGGAGGCAAGACCCATGAATAGTGAATCAAATTTTTCATCGAAAACTGATTGGCAAAAACGCATCGGCTTAGGTGTGTTAACCCTTGGTGTTGCCCTTACCGCAATGCTTGTATTACGAAAAGTTCCCCAGCCAAAAGTTGCTGCTGAAACACCCCAGGTAAAAACCGAGGCAAAGCAAACAACTTCGCCCGCTTCCTTGCCTAAATCACTTCAAACTTCAAACATACCTTCCACCAACTCCGACTATTCCAGCAGAGTTGTTGCTTATGTTTACGATAATATGCCGGTTACCCGTGAAGAGCTTGGCGAATATTTGATCGCCCGTTACGGCACCGAAAGGCTTGACTTGCTTTGCAATAAAAAGATTATCGATAACGAATGCCGTAAGGCTGGTATTGAAGTCACTGCAGCGGAAGTTGAAAATTCTCTTTCTGAAGATTTGAAGGGTTTGAATGTTGATCGCAAGACATTCGTAGATAAGGTGCTTAAAAATTATCGCAAGAATCTATATGAATGGAAAGAAGATGTGATTCGCCCAAAATTGATGTTGAGCAAACTGGTTCGTTCCAGAGTCAAGGTAACCGATGACGATATTAAGAAAGCTTTTGATGCATACTATGGTGAAAAAGTTGAATGCAGAATTGTGATGTATGAAAAAGGTTTTGAACGAGCAGTGCTTTCTGATTACCCAAGATTGAGAGATTCCGAAGAAGAATTCCACAAGGCAGCGAAGAATCAGAAAAGTTCTTCCCTTGCTGCAACTGCTGGAAAAATCAGGCCTATTGCAAGAAACACCACGGGCAATGATGAGCTTGAAAAAGCAGCTTTCGCTCTTCAACCTAATGAAGTTAGCCCTGTGATTGGCACCCCCGAAGGGTTGATCATTGTGAAATGTGATAAGCGCATCCCTGCTGATACCACAGTTAACTTGGAATCAGTTCGCGAGAAGATCACCGCAGAAATCATCGAGAAGAAGATTGCTGCAGAGATCCCAGTTGCGTTTTCAGAAATGCGCAAGCGAGCCAACCCTAAGCTTATCCTTCAAGGTGTTAACCAAACGGATGATCTTACTAAAACCATCGCTCCTTTGATCAAAGAAGTGGATGATGCTTTAAAAGCAGTTAGTGGTGGCAAATAACCCTGAATCTGTTTGATTTATATTTAAGCTGTCATGCGTCTCCCAGGCATGGCAGCTTTTTTTACGCCTGCATTTTAAATTTCTAACATTACTATCTTGCCAAGGCCTCTTTTTTGTAAGAAGATCATGGACTGTGGTCCTACCTTTTGTTTAACAAAATCAGGAGAAGTAAATGAGGAGATTTTTGTTATCCCTCGCAGGGATTTTAGGAGTAACTGTGATGGCAATCGCAGCAGATAAAGTAGAAGAAGGCAAGCCTGCCCCTATGGTGGAATTAAGCGCAGCTTCCAAAACCAAGGGCGCTAAAGTTAATTTGGCTGATTTCAAAGGTAAGAAGAATGTCGTTCTCTTCTTCTATCCCAAAGCCATGACTGGTGGCTGAACCAAGGAATCGTGCGGTTTCAGCGGTCTTGCTGAAAAATTTGCCGCACTTGATACTGTTGTTTTTGGTATCAGCACTGATACCTTAGAATTGCAGCAGAAGTTTGTTGAAAAAGAGAAGCTTGAAATCCCATTGCTTGCTGATCCTGAAAAGAAAGTGACCACAGCTTTCGGCGCACTCAGTAAATCCGGCATGGCTTCGCGTTACACTTATGTGATCGATAAGGAAGGCGTAGTAAAGAAAATCTACACCTCGGTAAAGGTTGATGCTCATCCTCAGGAAGTTCTTGATTACATTAAGGCCAACCTGAAGTAATTCAAAACCATCTGATAAATAAAGTCAAGAGGCCCGGGTTTCCCCGAGCCTCTTGCTTTTTACTACTCACACTTTCGATGTTAGTATCGTAAGATCACATCGATTGCGAAGGTGAACAAACCATTAGATGGGGTTCCATCGTTGTTGTAAGCCTTCGAGGTGGAGTTGTTGTCATACCTGAACTCTGGACGAACCCACAATTGTTCATCGTACATCTTGTAGGTAGCACCTTGGGTAAGAGTAGTGTAGAGGCCGGTGTAGCCAGTTCTAACGCCTTCGGTGTCGGTAAAGAATTCAACACGGCTGGTGGTAGAAAGTTTGTCAGTTACATTGTAAGTCAAGTAGTTCATAAAGCCGTACCAGTTAGCCCAACCTTGGTAATTCGTAGGTGGGTTATTACCATTAACAATGGTTGAAACAAGTGGGACTTTTGCGATAGCCGAATTGTAATTGTTGATAAAGGAATACATGGTATCCGAAGTGAAAGACCATTTGTCATTGATCTTATGATAGAACAGGATTTCAAACACATCAAAAGTGTTGGCAGTACCTTGTGAACTATTAAAACTTGGGTCGGTAAGCTGAGTGTAGAAACTGAAGTCGGTTCCATCGTCTTCCGATTCCCACTTCAAACCACCAAGGTAGGAAGCTTTGCCTGAAGGTCCAAAGAACACATCTGCACCGCATGTTAAACCGTTGAAGGATGTCCAACGATCATTTAGTTTGGTTTCAGTAAGAACACCAGTATGGGTGAAAGGATTATTCATGAAACTAAGAGCGCGACTCACTAGTTTATTTTGGGTGGGATCGATACTTTCATTACATAGGATGGTATAGAAGCGGCCAACCTTCGTGTCCAAACCTTTCACAAAGTTTGGGTTGTAGGTTTCGATAAAGAACTGGGGAGCATCAACGCCATAGGTATTAGGCTGCCCGTTATTGTCGGTAAGCTGGCTATCCATCAGGTTTTTCTGCACGGTGAATTGATAATCACTACCAGGAAGAATTCCCATTACGGTAAACCCCCAGCTCATTTCCTTGGCATTGGTATCAACAGCTTTCTCAATGATGATCGAGTTCTGTTCGAGCAAAAATTGGTTGGCTTTATAGTTCATCGCCATTGGAAGGCTTGAACCCTTGGCAGTGGATGCAGTATAGTTCATATCTGCATAACCTTTGATGGTGATCCCTGATTTATCAAGGAACTCGCCACTGGAACGGTTGTCAAGAAGCTTCATTAATAAGAATTTTTGGTCTTCTTCTTCCTGCTTTTCTTCAGCCATGGGAGTTGCGCTTCTAGGCGTTGGAACTATGGGGGCAGGAGTAACTGGAAGTGCAGGATTTTCCAACGGTGCTTGCGCAGTTGCTAATAATCCGGTGATGAACAAAGATAGCAACAAGACAACCGCCCTTCCGAAGCCTTAAATTATTTAACAACGTGTAAAAACAAAATAAAGAGGATATTCCTATATTTCTTATCGACTATACAGATGGATGAATCGAATTAAAGCAAATAAGATTGTAATTGGGATAACTTTGTAAATCTGTGGTTATGGCGTGAGAATCTGAGTGCTTAGGATTTGTTTTGATACCATTAAAGCCAACCTGAAGTAATTCGCAATCAACTAATAAAAAAGTAAGAGGCCCGGGTTTCCCCGAGCCTCTTGCTTTATACTACTCACACTTTCGATGTTAGTATCTTAAGATCACATCGATTGCGAAGGTGAACAAACCATTAGATGGGGTTCCATCGTTGTTGTATGCCTTCGTGGTGGAGTTGTTGTCATACCTGAACTCTGGACGAACCCACAATTGTTCTTGGTACATCTTGTAGGTAGCACCTTGGGTAAGGGTAGTGTAGATACCGGTGTAGCCAGTTCTAACGCCTTCGGTGTCGGTAAAGAATTCAACACGGCTGGTGGTAGAAAGCTTGTCAGTTACATTGTAAGTCAAGTAGTTAACAAAACCGTACCAGTTAGCCCAACCTTGGTAAGCTTTAGGGGTTCCATCCCTATCAACGATTGGGGAATTATTTGCATTCGTATCCCAGTTGTTGATGAAGGAGTACATGGTATCTGAGGTGAAATACCACTTATCATTGATCTTGTGGTTGAACTGAATTTCAAACACATCAAAAGTGTTGGCAGTACCTTGGGTCTGGTTGAAGCTAGGGTCGGTAAGTTGGGTGTTCAAGCTGAAGTTTGTTCCAGCGTCTTCAGATTCCCACTTCAAACCACCAAGGTAGGAAGCTTTGCCTGAAGGGCCAAAGAACACATCTGCACCACATGTCAACCCGTTGTACATTGTCCAACGATCATCCAATTTGGATGCAGTAAGAACACCGGTGTGGGTGAAAGGATTATTCATGAAAGTAAGTGCACGACTCACCAGTTTATTCTGGGTGGGGTCGATACTTTCGTTGAATAGAATGGTGTAGAAACGGCCTACCTTGGTGTCGACACCTTTTAAAAGGTTAGGATTGTAGGTTTCGACAAAGAACTGGGGAGCATCAACACCGTAGGTATTGGGCTGCCCGTTATTGTCGGTAAGCTGGCTATCCATAAGGTTATTCTGCAAGGTGAAGCGATAATCGCTACCTGGAAGAAGACCCATCATTGTAAAGCCCCAAGTTCTTTCATTGGCTTTGGTATCAACAGCTTTCTCAATAATAATCGAGTTCTGTTCAAGCAAGAACTGGTTAGCTTTATAGTTCATCGCCATTGGAAGGTTTGAACCCTTGGCAGTGGATGCAGTATAGTTCATATCTGCATAACCTTTGATGGTGATCCCAGATTTATCAAGGAAATCGCCACCGGTGCGGCCATCAAGAAGCTTCATAAGCAGAAACTTTTGGGCTGCTTCTTCTTCTTTTTCTTCTTCTTTCTTTTCTTCAGCCATGGGCTGTTGGCCAGGGGCCAAAGGAGCCATAGGAGCTGCGCTTTTAGGAGCTGCTGGGGCTTGAACAACAGAAACAGGGGCAACTGGAATCGCTAGTTTTTCTAGCGGGGTTTGCGCAGTTGCTAATAATCCACTAACAAATAAAGATGTCCACATGATAAATTCCTCTCGTAATCCTTACGATTTCGTAACAAAGGTTAACAAAAAAGCAGAGAGCAGAATAAAAATCAGGAGAGTAGATATTATTCCTACCTTTGGCAAACACATCCATGCGCTTGCATAATATTCAGATCGACCCATAGAGGTAGAACAATTGAATGAAAGGTAGCAAATAGAACTACCCAACTAAGCGTAGACATAGGCACAATAATCATAATAATTATAATCGGAACATCTTAACGCAAAAGTTGTGAATCTAGGTAAAACAGGAAAGTGTAAACGAACAAATGCAAGGCTTTCACCCTGCATTTGATTGAACTATCGATAAAAAGATTAACGGCTTACTAGTTTCATGGTCTGAAGTTCGGATGCTTTTACTTCAATCTGCTTTTGGAAAACAGCTCTGCCATCAACATCAGCAAGATAAACCAACCAGGTGCCTGGTTCTACATTAGTTGAAAACATTCCATTAGCATCGGTGATAACATTTACTTTTAATCCACGTACAGTTTCGTGAACCAGAAAAAGCTTTGCGTTAGTAGCAGGAAGGAGATTCGCGGTAACCACACTGCCTTGGAGATTGGAAGCTGACTTTAAGGAAACAATGCGATCCAACCTTACAGAAGAAGGAACTTGGGGAGCAGGCATAACAGGGGAAACGGTTTTCCCGGGGATTACAGAAGATCTGCTGCTGTTGGTGGGATTAGGGGCAAGTTCCCTGTTTTCGTTGATTCCTGGTGCTACTGCTGCGGGTGCTGGGGCAGGCGTTGCGCGTTGCTCATTTACGCCTGGTGCAATATTAGGATTTGGTACGGGTGCTGCAGGAGCCATTGGCGCAACAGGTGTTGTGCATGGGGCTGCAACTTGGGGCATTACGGGTACACCTACGGAAGTATTACAGCAAGTGGTTTGCGGTTCGTAATAATAAGATTGTTTATAGCTTGTCACAGGCTTTAAAGCGGTTCTAAGCATGTAGGAATTTACAGGGCAATTTTGCGCCTTCAACTGATAACTGGTAACAGGTGTTGCCATCTGCTGATAACCACATTGGGAAGGATCGTAGTAATAGCTGGTTTTGTAGGAAGTAACGGGTTCGTAGTAATAGCTAGTTTTGTAGGAAGTTACAGGTTCGTAGTACGAAGTAGATTCGTAGGAGGTTACTGGTTCGTAGTAGAATTTTTGCACATAGCGGGTGGCACAATTTTGCTGTTGGCAAATTTGTTGGGTGCAACCGGGCAGATTGCAGGGGGTTGGCGCAGGTTGATAATTAGAGGTTGAAGCGGTCGCATTGGTGTTGTTGCAGCTTACCTGATAAACATTATTCCAAGCAGCAGAGGCAGGGTTTTGCCCAAGAGCTAGAAATGCCAAGGTTGAAAAAGCAATCTTTGAGCGCAAATTATTCATCATCGTAATCTCCAAGTAACCAACATCAAAAACCATTTCATTATAGGAGGGGCTACTTTGCCAAACCCTTAAAGTCATAATCAATCATGACTTTTTTACCTATTTTTTTCCGATTTACTCAAGTTAATCGAGTTTAAAACCGGTGCAACAAAAATGCTTTGCGATCAGATGAAATTCTAATCCTATACGCTGGCATAATTGGTATTACAGGAATAATCCCCTTGCTCTGCCAAAGGCCACAATCGTTACCCGCCTTAACCCACCCTAAAAAACTAAAAGCACCCGGAAAACCAGGTGCTTTAGCTTTAAACCATTATAAAATATATAGTTACAAACACTTCTTAAGCGCTGCAATGGCTGCATCATAGTTTGGATGATTGGTTACTTCAGGCACATATTCTGCGTGTACCACTTTGCCTTGGGCGTCGACTACAAAAACGGCTCGGGTCAACAATGGCAAAGGCAGCCCTTCCAACAAAACACCATAATTCTTGCCAAAAGAATGATTATGGCAATCCGAAAGAGTTTGCATATGGCTGATACCTTCAGCGCCACAAAAACGCTTCTGGGCAAAAGGAAGATCCAAGCTTACGGTATAAGTAGAGACTTTATCGTTTACATCTGCCAACTCGGATTCGAACTTTTTGGTCTGCATGCTGCAAACGCCTGTGTCCAAAGATGGAACCACGCTAAATAACCTTGGCTTTGTACCAGTGTGAGCCAAAGTGTTCACATCTAGGCCAATTAAGCAGCTAAAATCTGGGGCCTTATCGCCCACTTTGATTTCTGTGCCTACCAAGTTCTTTGCTTCATTCTTAAAAGTTACCGTTCGACCCATTATAAAATCCCCTATTCACTCGAGTAATAATTAAAACCAAAAAGAAACTACATCAACAAAGATGCCCCTGCTTCCCTTCGTGGGTAGCCATAGCGATCGATAACTTTGCCCCAGCGCTCGTTGATCAATTCAAGCAAGCGTGGCTCTAGGGGCTTGTACTTGTTGGTTTTGTAATCTTTCCGATTATCAAGATAGCGTTGAACATGCGGGGCTGCCATCGAAAAGTCGCCTAGTTCCAATTGTTGATACATATTTTCGATAATGGGGAAGGGGTTTTGGATCAAATCTTCGTAGCGCAATTCAATGAATCGATTAGGTTTCAGCAGCGCTTTATCCCTATCCACACAATTGTACAGAATATTAAATTCCGATAAAACCTTCTCTTCTATGCCCTTATAGTTAGGGGTTTGCATCCCATGCGTATCATAAAGCGATTTCCATAAGTTCACGGTCGAGGGGAAAACCACATAAGGATCACGCACGATATGAATGAACCGCGCATCAGGAAATAACTCTAATAAAGTTGGAATCCTAGCGGTATGCGTGGGGGATTTTAGCACCAACCTACGGCTGTCGTTGTAAGTCAATTCAGATAGAAAACGCTTAAAATCCTGCTTCCATCCTTCTCTTTTGTGCTTTGGCAAACTAGCTATTTCAAAAGCATCCTTATCGATTGGCCGATTATTGGGGAATGCTACATCAAGATAAGGCGATGGTTGGCCCATCATGCAAAGGGCGAATTCATCTTCCTGCGGCTTATCCCAACCGGCTTCCATGTTGTCCATCGGCCTGCGTGATGGCAGAAGAAAATTAAAATATCTTTTGAAAAACTTTTCAGTCAAAAGAAAATGATTGGGCTCTAGGCATTGATAAGTATTCGGGAAATTATGCCGGGGATCTAAGATTAGCAGTTCATGCAGTAAAGTCGTACCGGTTCGCCAATGCCCAATGATAAAAACAGGCGGTTGCTTAAGTTGAGTATTCTCAGGTATTGTTCCATACAACCCTTTTTGCAACAACCTTAGCCCTAAATGAAGCGTGCTGATAGCAGTAATATTGCAGCCGATATAAAGCTTGCTGGGATGTATGAGGAAGTGGTTTTTGGCAAGCATCCGGATCCAAGAATGAAAGATACAGCCCTGCCACATGCGGGGTGTCCATTCTTTGGATACCTTTTGTTCTTTGCCCGAAGATGCCGAACTCATGAAATTAACTCTTGAGAAACTACCCAATCTATTTTCAATAAAAGAGGTGTTTCTTCAAGTTAAAAGTACCCAAACAATAACAATTAAAACAATTCTTGGATGGGTTATTCATGGTCAGGGATATAGCCTTTCCCGGTCTCGAATTAAGATAAGGTGCTTATAAAGGCGCTTGCAAATGCTAAGTAATGGTCGCAAAAGATGGTCTGAAAGTACTGAGCGCTCTTTAAAGGCACCCGAATACCTTAGCCTTTCACGATTCTTGCAATTGATTCTGCAAATAACATTGCAGAAGGGGGGTGTTTTCGCAGCCACAATTCGGGCTCGATCATTTCCAATTCCATCAGCGCTAATTTTCCCTGATTATCCCGCACCATATCCACTCTGCCATAGCTTGGTAGCGGGGTGCAAACAGCCATCGCTTTTTCTGCAAACGCAATTTGCTCGGTATCGGGTTGGTAGTCATGCACTGTTCCGCCATGATCATCCTGAACCCGAAAATCCCCAGGCTTTGCAAGCTTGCGAATCGCATGAGAATATTTTCCATCAAAAAGCATCAGCGTATCTTCACCTTGGGTTAAAATGCTTTCCAAAAAAGGTTGGTATACAAACGATTCTTGCGCTAGTAGTTCATTCACCACGGCTTCAACCTCGTTGGCGTTCAACTTATTCGCCCGGTAAGTGTGCCTTGCAGCTCCAGATACGCATGGCTTGATCACCAATTCTTTCCACCCCGACTTTGAAATCTCATCCTCAATATTTATCGTGCTTCCTTTTTCGATAAACCGTGAAGGCGTCACAGGAATCCCTTTTAATTCAAGATCTTTAAGGTAGTGCTTATCCATGTTCCATTTGATAATGGAATACGGGTTGCATAATTTAGTTTGGCTGCTTATTGCGTTAAGCCATTGAGAGAATTCTTCAAAGCGATCAAAGTAATCCCACGTGGTGCGAAAAACCACGCACTTAAACTGCGACCAATCCACATCTTTACGAGCCCAATCCACCCTAGCAGATGAAAACCCTTGTTTTTCTAGTGCCTTTTGAAGCAACCCATCATCTTCAAGGATGTTGCCGAGATACCAATCGCCAGGTAAAGCCA
>Ga0209829_10001822_pt1 | contig 16778 bp, 9 predicted proteins | sample C_140205_EF_Meta_FD_187311 | JGI IMG/M metagenome (GOLD analysis project Ga0209829, IMG submission 187311) | Freshwater microbial communities from Lake Croche, Canada to study carbon cycling - C_140205_EF_MetaG (SPAdes) (version 2) | ecosystem: Environmental > Aquatic > Freshwater > Lake...
AAGGGCTTCTTTCCCGTGCAGGACACGGGCGTGATCCTGGGCATCTCGGAGGCACGTCAGAGCATCTCGTTCGAGGAGATGGCCGTTCGCCAGCAACAGCTCAACCGGGCGTTGCTCGAAGATCCCGCCGTGGAGAGTCTGTCGAGCTTCATCGGCATCGATGGCACCAACACCACCATCAATAGCGGGCGAATCCAGGTCAACCTCAAGCCCCTCGAGGAGCGGCGGATCTCCGCGAGTGATCTCATCCGGCGTCTGCAGTCGCGGCTGGCTGCGATCGAGGGCATCGAGCTGTTTATGCAGCCCGTGCAGGACCTGTCGGTGGAAACCCGCATGAGCCGCACCCAGTATCAGTACAGCCTGGAATCGCCCGACCCGGATGAACTGGCGACCTGGGTGCCGCGGTTCGTCGAGCGGCTGCAGTCCCTGCCCGAGTTGAGCGATGTGGCGAGCGACCAGCAGAACGACGGCCTCCAGACCCGTGTCGTGATCGACCGCGATACCGCTTCGCGGCTGGGAATCAGCCCGCAGATGATCGACGACGCGCTCTACGATGCCTTCGGACAGCGGCAGATCTCGATTCTCTACACGCAGCTGAACCAATACCGCGTGGTGCTCGAAGTGGAGCCGGAGTATCGCAACAGTCCCAGCGATATCGGGCAGATGTACGTGAGCGTGACTCCGCCCGGGGACGGCGGCGCTGCCGAAGGCGCAGACGGCGGCCGGCAGGCGATGGCGGTCGACCGGCGCGGGAACAGGGTTCCGCTGAGCGCCGTCACGCGGATCGAGGAGACCAGTGCCCCGCTGGCGGTGAACCACCAGGGGCAGTTTCCGGCGGTCACGGTGTCGTTCAATCTCGCTGCCGGCGTCTCGCTGGGCGGGGCGGTGCAGGCCATCGACGCGGCGAGGGCTGGCATCGGTATGCCGCCGAGCATCCAGGCTGCGTTTCAGGGAACGGCGGCAGCATTCCAAGCGTCACTCGCCAACCAGTTGCTGCTCATCCTGGCGGCGATTATCACCGTGTACATCGTGCTGGGAGTGCTCTACGAAAGCACGGTTCATCCAATTACGATCCTCTCCACGCTGCCCAGCGCCGGCGTGGGGGCGCTGCTGGCGCTGCTGTTTTACAGGATGGAATTGAGCGTTATCGCGTTGATCGGCATCATCCTGCTGATCGGCATCGTGAAGAAGAATGCGATCATGATGATCGATTTCGCGATGGAAGCCGAACGGCACGGCATCGACGGCCGCCGTGTCAGCTCGACGGAGGCGATCCGGCAGGCCTGCCTGCTGCGGTTTCGTCCGATCATGATGACCACGATGGCAGCCCTGCTGGGCGCGGTGCCCCTGGCGATGGGCACTGGGGTGGGATCGGAGCTACGCCGGCCGCTGGGCATCACGATCATCGGCGGCCTTGTCTTCAGCCAATTGCTCACGCTCTACACCACGCCGGTCATCTACCTGTGGTTCGACAGGCTGAGTCGCTGGCTCCGCGGCGGAGCGGCATGATGCACTTCTCCGAGTGGTTTATTCGCCGACCGGTCGGCACAACGCTGCTGACGATCGCGATCACGCTGGCCGGTTCCATATGCTACTTCCTGCTGCCGGTGTCGCCGCTGCCGCAGGTGGAGTATCCGACCGTCAGCGTCGGGGCCGGTCTGCCCGGCGCCAGTCCAGAGACGATGGCGTCGTCCGTGGCCACGCCTTTGGAGCGGCAGTTTGGATTGATCGCGGGGATCACCGAGATGACGTCCTCGAGCACGCTCGGGCAGACGGCGGTGACGCTGCAATTCGACCTCAACCGCGACATCGACGCCGCCGTCCGCGACGTGCAGGCCGGGATCAATGCGGCCCGCGGCCGTCTGCCGACGAGCCTCCCTGGCAACCCCAGTGCCTACAAGGTGAATCCCGCGGATTCGCCGGTGGTGATCCTCGTCATGACATCACAGCTGCACGATCGCTCGCAGCTGCAAGACGCCGCGGCCAACGTCGTGCAGACGAAGCTCTCTCAGGTGCCGGGCGTGGGGCAGGTGATCGTGAGTGGCGGCTCGTCACCCGCGGTGCGGGTGAGCGTCAATCCCACGGTGCTGGAGCGGTTTGAGCTGGGGCTCGACGATGTGCGCCTGGCTGTGCAGAGCGCGAACGCCAACCGCCCCAAGGGATTGATCGATGACGGCACCGATACCTGGTCGATCGCCACCACCGATCAGCTGTTTACGGCCGCGGAATACCGGGAGGTCATCGTGGCCTACCGCCACGGTGCGCCCGTGCGGCTGGGCGACGTGGCGACAGTGGCCGACTCCGTGCAGGATGTGCGGGTGGCGGGCGTCTACAACGGCCAGCCGACAATCCTGGTGATCGTCTATCGACAGCCCACGGCCAACATCATCCGCACCGTGGACAGCGTCTTGGCTCTCCTCCCGCAGCTGCGGGCACAGATTCCTGCCGGCATGGAGCTCTCGCTGCCGATGGACCGCACGGCCACGATCCGGGCGAGCATCGCCGATGTGCAGCACACGCTGCTGCTCTCGGTGGCGCTGGTGGTGCTGGTGGTCTTCATCTTTCTGCGGGACCTGCGGGCGACGCTGATTCCCAGCGTGGCGGTGCCCGTGTCGCTGATAAGCACCTTTGCGGCCATGCATTTCCTCGGCTACAGCCTCGACAACCTATCGCTGATGGCGCTCACGATAGCCACGGGCTTCGTGGTGGACGACGCCATCGTGGTGCTGGAAAACATCGCCCGATACCGCGAGGCCGGCATGAAGCCGATGGCCGCGGCGGTTGCGGGGGCCCGGGAGATCGCGTTCACCGTGTTCTCAATCAGCGTGTCGCTCGTGGCGGTGTTCATCCCAATCCTATGCATGGGGGGCATCGTGGGCCGGCTGTTCCGCGAGTTTGCCGTGACGCTCTCCGTGGCAATTGGCGTGTCGATGGTGGTGTCGCTGACATTGACTCCGATGATGTGCGCGTGGCTGCTCCGCCCCGATCCGAAGGAGCGGCGCGGCCGCTGCGACCGCCTCATGGAGCGGCTGCTGGCGGGGATCACCGGTTGGTACGAGCGGGCGCTGCGGGTGGTGATGAGGCACCCGCGGCTGACGATGGCCGTCAACCTCGCGACCATGGTCCTGACGGTGTATCTCTACGTGATCGTGCCCAAGGGGTTTTTTCCAGAGCAGGACAACGGACGTTTGACGGGCACGCTCGACGCCGACCAAGACACGTCATTCCAGGCGATGAGCCGCCTGCTCACCACGTTCTCGACCGCGATCCACGAGGATCCCGCGGTGGCGGGCGTGACGGGATCGACGGGCAGTAGCATTGGCAGCCCAAATTCGGCGAGGATGTTCATTGTTCTCAAGCCGAAGGCGCAGCGCGGGCTCGACGCCAGCGAGGTGATCGCCCGCCTGCGCCGAAACTTGGCGCCGCTGCCCGGCGCCACCCTGATCATGCAGCCGGTGCAGGATCTCCGCATCGGCAGCCGGATGAGCAGTTCGCAGTATCAATACACGCTCCGGGCCGACACCCTGGCCGATCTCGACGCATGGGGGCCGAAGCTGCTCGCCTCGCTGCGGGCGCGGCCCGAATTGATCGATGTCCGCAGCGATCAGCAAAACCGCGGGCTGCAGGCGGGCCTGACGATCGACCGCGACGCAGCGGCCCGATTTGGCATCACGCCGCAGCAGATCGACGAGGCCCTCTACGACGCGTTTGGGCAGCGGTATGTCTCGATCATGTACCAGCCGCGCAGCCAGTATCGAGTGGTGCTCGGGTTGGAGCCGGAGTTTCTGGAGGGGCCCGATGCACTCAGATTCCTGCGGGTGACGGGCCAAGACGGCTCCCAGATTCCGCTGGATTCGCTCTGCACCATCGCCCCCAACCACGCGCCGCTGATGGTCAATCACACGGGGCAGTTTCCCTCGGCAACGGTATCGTTCAACCTCGCTGCTGATGTAGCACTGGGCGCGGCGGTCGATGCCGTGGAAGAGGTTGTGGAAGATCTGGCGATGCCTGCAACTGTGCAGGGCAGCTTTGCCGGCACCGCGAGAATGTTCCGGGCGTCGCTGGTCGATCAGCCGCTGCTCATTCTCGCGGCGGTCGTCACGGTCTACATTGTGCTCGGCATTCTCTACGAGAGCTTCATCCATCCGCTGACGATCATTTCGACGATCCCCAGTGCCGGCCTGGGGGCGCTTCTGGCGTTACTCGCTTTCGGCAAGGAGCTCAACGTGATGTCGCTCATCGGCATCATCCTGCTGATTGGCATCGTGAAGAAAAATGCGATCATGATGATCGACTTCGCGCTGGACGCCGAACGGACACGGGGGCTGGCGGCGGCCGACGCGATCGTTGAGGCCTGCGTGTTGCGATTCCGGCCGATCACGATGACGACGCTGGCGGCCTTGCTCGGCGGCCTGCCGCTGGCGCTGGGCACCGGACCGGGGGCGGAGGTCCGCTGGCCGCTGGGTATCGCGATCGTTGGGGGCCTGATCGTGAGCCAGTGCCTGACGCTCTTCACGACGCCGGTCGTCTATCTGTATCTCGACGGCCTGCGGCCGCGACCGGCGCGAGCGGCCGAAAACTGCCCGACTAGGATTCGAACCTAGACAAAGGGAACCAAAGTCCCTTGTGCTACCGTTACACCATCGGGCAAAACGGGCTTCGCAGCATACCCTGTGAACGAAATATACGCCGCCGGACACGAGTTTGTGCCTGTGCCACGGCATGCCTGCGGTTGGCAGAGCCTCTGGGGAGAGGCCGGGCAGAGGATGCAGGGCGGTGCCGCGAACTCGTCTCGGGGCTCTCGATAGGCTTCCGGCTGACGGCCCCAGGGCACGTGCGGCGCAGCACGCAGCCTATCCACAGCCTGCTCATTTCGCGAAACCAGCGGGCGGATGGTCGCCGGTCTCGATGCGGATGCCCTCGTTCCATTTCGCCATTCGTTCCGACCGTGCGAATGAACCCACCTTGAGCTGGCCGGCGTTCCAGCCGGTGGCGAGGTGCACGATCGCCACGTCCTCCGTCTCCCCAGAACGAGCGGAAACGATCGTGGCATATCCGTTGTCCTTGGCCGCCTGGAGGGCCCGATAGGTCTCGGTGACCGTCCCGGCTTGATTCGGCTTGATGAGCACCGCATTGCATGCCTTCTTCCGCGCCGCCTCCCGCACGAGTCCGGCATTGGTTACGAGGAAGTCATCCCCGACGATCTGCACGCGGTCGCCTGCCGCCTCGGTGAAAGCAATCCATCCTGCCTCGTCATCCTCAGCCAGGGGGTCTTCGATCGAGACGATCGGATATCTGTCCAACCAGCCCAGCAACGTGTCGATCAGCCCGTCAGAATCCAGTTCGACGCCGTCGAGGCCGAGAACATAGCGTCCGCATTTTCGGAATTCAGACGCGGCGACGTCGAGTGCGATGCCGACGTCACGGCCCGGCATAAAACCGGCGGCCTCGATTGCCTCGACCAACACGTCCAACGCCTCCTCGTTGCGGGAAAACGAAGGCCACCAGCCGCCTTCATCGGCGATGCCCTGTGCTCCTCCTCGGTGTCGCATCAGCCTGCCCGCATGCTGGTAGACCTCGGCGGTCATCTCCAGGGCCTCCTCGAAACAGGTGGCGGCTGTCGCGATCACCATGAAATCCTGGATGTCGACCCTGCGATCGGCGTGGGCTCCTCCGCCGAAAATCTGAATCTGCGGCCGCGGCAGGAAGACCGGCCGATCCTGTGCCAGATAACGCCAGAGCGGAAGGCCCGACTCATTGGATGCGGCCTGGAGCACTGCCAGGGATGTGGCGATGAGGGCGTTGCCCCCGAGCCGTGATTTGTTGGCGGTTCCATCGAGGGCGACAAGCATCTCGTCGATCGTCGTCTGCTGAAACACGTCGATGCCGATGAGCACGGGTGCAATTTCGCGTTCGATGCCCGCGATCGCGGCTCGCACGTCCATGCCGTCGAATCGGTCGCCTCCATCGCGCAGCTCCACGGCTTCGCGCGAGCCGCGGGAGGCGCCGGCAGGTGCGATGCCGCGGCCGCGGCCGCCGGCACTGGTCACTATCTCGACCTCGACGGTCGGTCGACCTCGCGAATCCCACACACGTCGGGCAACAACGCCGTTGATCCGGCTCATAGGCCAAACTCTCCTGTCCATACGGTCGTGATTTCCGAAAGCGACGTGGTCGGCTTGGCCAGCAGCCTCAGCGCGATGCTCCGCACGCGTTCCCGGGCATTGTCGTCGAGATACTCCACCGGTGACTTACCATCGATCCGTGCAAGCAGCAGGGCCGGGAGCAGTGTCGCAATACGTTCGGCCAGGTCTTCTGCGGCCTCCCATGTGATATGGGAGGCGTGCCCGTCGAGCAGGGCCTCAAACGACTCGAAGAGGGCCGGCAGCATTGTGGGGGCCCATGCTGCCTTCAGCAGGAAGTGATTCAGGCAGAAGGCCACATCAAACGCCGGGTCGCCGTAGCAGGCACACTCGGCGTCGAGCAGCACGGGGCCAGCTGCACCGATCAATACATTCTTGGGGCTCACGTCGCCGTGCACCAACGCCAGGCGGGTGTTTCGGGTTCGTGCGACGAGTCTGTGCAGCGCGGGCGCGACCGCGGGGTGTTGGCGTCCTGCTTCTTCAAAATAGGGATCGAGTCGGAGTGCGTGGAAGTGTGCGTCGTGCGCGAACCTCCTCGCAACCTGTTCCTGCTGGCACGTGCCGCCATGAATGCGGCCCAGCAAGTCTCCCAGCTGAGCAGCGGTGTCGGAGTCGATCCGTCCTCCCATCAGTTCGTGTTTCCAGTTCACGAATGTCTCTGAAAGAAACTCCATGACGAAGCTGTTGGTGGCCTCATCAACGCCGATGACATGTGGCACATGCCCGGGAACGATCACTTCCGCCGTGCGCAACCAGTCAATCTCGGCGTAGACCCGGTCGACAGGCACCAGCCACTCTTTCGCGACCCTGAGCTGGGGCAGGGCCTGCTTCAGGCAATAGCTTTCGGAGCCCAGTTGGATTCGCGCGATACTGGACGAAACCCCGCCAGACAGCGGCGTCACAACCGGCTGCGCGCCGTCGCAGACGAGTCCCATGCCGCTTAGGGCTCGCGCGAGTTCGTCCGGCTGGTGAATCAATTCCTTAAAAACATCGGTCATGGATGGCAGGGCATAGATGACTTTGTCCACGGGCAGCGAGCTCGGCTTTTGCAGTTTACACAGCCATTGCGACAGCGTTTCCCATGTGGGTGCAAGTTTTCCAACTTGCACTTCCCCGACAAGATGAAATCTTGTCGCCACAAGACATACAGGCATCTGATCCTCGACTGGTTCCGAGCCAGGATTTTTTGAATTGTGGGTGCAAGTTTTCCCATGTGGGTGCAAGTTTTCCAACTTGCACTTCCCCGACAAGATGGAAATCTTGTCGTCACAAGAGATACCGGCATCTGATCCTCAGCTGGTTCCGAGCCGGAAATATCCCGCAGATTCTGCTGAGGAACCTTCTTCAGAGGGCAGCTTCAGAGGGCAGTTTCGGCCAAAGGGAAAAAGGGCACCACAACTGCAAAAGCCGAGGCTAGACGCGGATGACCAATTCCATGTTCGCTGGCAGGCGTTCCGCGACCGGGCCGATCACGTCGCCCTTGAAGAACCGCATGATGCCATGCCGCTTCGGGAGCTGCATGTAGATCCGCGACGCCTCGACCTCCAAGGCAGTCTGCAGGATGCGATCCACTACCGGTCCGCCGACCAGATAGACCAGCCTCACCGGCACGCCAAGCCTCCGGGCGGGGGCCAGCGCCTCGGCAAAGATGTCGCTGGCGTCGGAGTCATCCGCGGCGTCCTGCGTTGCCCCTGAACCCATCACCGGGATGGCCAGCTCCCTGACAAACAGCACCACCACGCCGGCCTCATTGTGGCGGGCGTCCTCCATGACCCCGGCGATCAGGGGTGAAGGGCGGGACGCGGTCACCATGTAGTGGGTGGTGGGGTGGTAGTCGCCGTCGAGGTTCTGCAAGTCCGCCGCGGCCTCCGCCGTTGGGCGAGTGGCGTCGGGCATGAAAGTGCCCATCCAGACCAGCGCTGCCACGGCCGCCACCGACATCGCAAAGGCCTCTGGGCTTTCGGCGGGCATCAGGCACGAGATGGCCAGCTGGCCAGCGAAGCATGCCGCCGCCAAGAGGCGGACTGCGCGGGCTCGGGGCTTGGCGAGCGTGGAGTGTCTGGCCAACGTGAAGAGCCGGGCCGCCAAGCCCAGCACGAGAACAGCCATGGAAAAGGCCCGGGCATTGGGCTTGTTCCACAGGAGCGTGATCAGGATGCATGTCATGAGCCCACCCACGCCGCAGAGCAGCCAACGTTCCCAGGGGCGCAAGTCAAACTGCCGCGTGCAGCCGGTGGTCAAAAGATTGATGGTAATCGCCGAAACGACGCCCACCGAATAGAGGCCGGCCAGCTGGGTGAGGTCCTGGAAAACGATCAGCAGTGCCGCGGGTACCAGCATGGCCAGAAGCAGGCCGTAGCCGGGCACTCCATGGCGGTTGAGCCGAGCGAGGGCGGCAGGAAGCTCGCCATCGCGGGCCATCATGTATTGGATTGCCATGAGGTCCATGATGGCAGTGTTGACTGCCGAGAGGAGCAGCGCGCCAAACGCGAACGAAGCCAGGAAACTGAATGTGTTTCCCACGTAGGCCGTGGCCAGGATGCTCATCATGTTGTCGGTCCCCAGGGCGTGCCCCTCGAGATCGATCAGCTTGGCGTCTGGAAGGGCGTTCATGGCCGCCCCGAGCAGGATGTTGAGCGTCACCACCTCGAGCAGGACAGGCAGTATCGACCTGCGGGAGGTCACCCGCACCGGCGATACCATGATGCCCGTCATGTTGGCGATGGCTTCGATGCCGGAGAGGGCCAGGACGATCTCGGTGAAGCCGACCCAAGCATCGCCCCAGGCGGTGACGCTATATCGCTCGCGCACTGGAAGTTCGATCCGCGCATGGTGCAGGCTGGGGATGGCACATACCGCGATGATGAGTGTGAGCAGCACCGTCACCAGGGCCACGACGAGGGCCACTCGCCCCATGCCTCGCGGGCCGAACCAGTTGACCAAGCCGATGGCCACAATGGCGGCCAGTGTGCACGCGAGCTCCACCCGAATCCCGAGGATCTCGCCACTGACACCCAGGTAGCGGAAGGCATCCAGGCAGGAGAGGGCGGCGGTGACGGTGTAATCGGCACAGAGAGTCAGTCCACCCACTACGGCCAGGGCGCGGCTGCTGCTGCGGGCCGAGGAATAGACGCCACCGCCATCGGGGTACTTTCGACAGATGATCAGGTAGCAGAAGCCCACCAGCAGCAGCAGGATGTTCACGAACAGAATATGGAACAGCGATGCATGGCGGGTGAAATAAAATGCCAGCCCCAGCACGTAGAGCCGGCTGGTGCCGAGGTCACCGAAGAGCATCGGTCCGGCGTGGTACCAGTGCAGTTCGCGAGGTCTGTCGATGCCGAGTGCGGTCATGCGCCAATGCATTGCGGAGACGGGGGGACACTGCCGTATGCCGGAATGCTACCCGTTTTGCCCGCCAGAGTGAGGCGGACGACCCTAACTGCCCGTGGAAAAAGTCATCCATGGACTTTTTCCACTTGAAAACCTCCGGTTTTTGCGGGTGCTGCGCACCCGGGACCACATCGTGCGGTCCAACACGTAGTTTATCCACAGCCTGCTCACTCCGCACGATCCGGCCAGGAACGCCGGGGCAGTGGCCGCCGGATCGATTCGTGCTACGACAGCCGTGCAACATGCACCGCCCCAGGGATCGCCTCCTGCGGCACGGCAGGCTGTTGATCCACAGCCTGCTCGGCGAGTTTGGCAGTCTCGGAGGGTTGCGGAATGGTGGTCGCCGCCGGCTTGCGCGACGCAGGGTTTTTTCGGGGTATTCGTCAATGTCGGCCGACGGCAACGCCGATGGAGTCTGCTGGGAATCCGGGGGAGCGGGCGCGTGGGGACGGTGCGCCGGAGAACCGCGAGGACGACGATCATATGCTCATCAGCCCTCGTGCGAATATCGCCCTCGCGCACTATCCCAAGACCGCCGGCTCCTCGCTGATCGTCTGGTTTCGCGAAGCCTTTCCGGACGCGCGGTATGTGGTTCCGGAGCACTGGCATCTGCCGGTTCGGGAAGGGCTTGAACGGCTCGGGCTCACGCCCCGATCGCGGGGGGGACGCGGGCTGCGCAGATGCATAGGGATGCTCTCGAGGGCGTGGGGGACGACAGCGGCCGCGCCCCCGCGGTGCGACCTACGCATCATCGGCGTCATCCGTGAACCATTCGAGATGCTCATCTCGTTATTCGAGTACTGGCGCCGCTATGATTTTGAGGTGGAGCCGAAGGACAGCCTGATCCAGATTGCCCGCCAGGGGACGTTTCGCGAGTTTCTCCGCCTCGGCGTCGGTTCCCGCCGGCTGTCCAGCTACGAAAGCTTCTTCGATCTGGATGGCCCGGCCTGGCCCACGACGCGTCTGCTCGACTTTGGCTCGCTTGAGCCAGCGCTCGCTGCGGTGTGCGAAGAATTCGACCTGCCGGCGCCGGCGCCTCTCGGCACGATCAACGCGGCTCCGGCCAAGCCTCGCGATCTCAGTGCCTACGTGGCAGCGGCCGGTCCCCTGATGGCCGACGTCCGCAGCCATTTCGGCTGGTACTACAAGACAGGAAGCGACCAGCTGGTCAGGGGACGGCCGGACGGCACGAGGCTGTGCCGGGCTGCGTGAATTGGGCCGCAATCCAGCAGTGGTATCTGGGCTGATGCCACATGTCGCCGCTGGAATCGGTCGGGTTAACCCGTGCGGCAAACGCCACACGATCCCCACGACGCGTGGGTGCTACAACGGTGTGGACGGAGCCGGCTCGCCCATGGCCTTTGCGAGCTTGTTCGTCACCGCAAATGAGAGCTGCTCCAGTTCGATCGCCAGATCGACCGCCACGATCTGCACATGCGGCGGCAGACTGAGTGTGACAGGAGCGAAGTTCACGATCCCCTCGACCCCGGCGGCCACGAGCTGCTCGGCCACCCCTTGGGCGTGCTGGGCGGGCACCACGATCATGCCCAGCCGAATGCCCGATGCCTTGACCACCTCAGGCAGTTCGCTGAGGGGCTTGATGCGGAGCCCCTGGATCGTCAGGCCGACCTTGGCTGGATCGGCGTCGAAGGCCGCCTCGATCGAGAAGTTTTGCCGGCCGAAGCCGCGGTAGCCGAGCAAGGCCTGCCCCAGGTTGCCCGCACCGACCATCACGACGGGCCAGGGATGGTTTGTGCCAAGGATGTCGCGCATGGCCCGGATCAGCTCGTCGCAGCGGTAGCCAACGCCGGGGTAGCCAAACTGCCCGAAGAAACCGAGATCCTTGCGAACCTGCGCGTCGCTGAAGCCCAGCAACGCGCCCAGTTGGCCGGATGAGATGGTCATCTGTCCGGCAACCTCAAGCCGCTGGAGTTCGCGGAGGTAAAGGCTCAGGCGGCTCACTACCACTTTCGGCACGGGAGCATCCGACGGGAGATCTCCTGCTGGCGTGGACTGCGTTCGTTGGTCAGTCATTCAAAAACCCCCTCCGTGCAGCGGACCGAGCCTGAATTTATCGGGATATACCGCAAAGACCAATCAGTGCGTGCCGGACATGCCGGGAAAGATGGTTGTAACGCGCCTGGGGCTCTGGAAAAACAGCAAGGGTTGCGGGGACTTGTAAACCTGCGGGGAGTTTATGGCCGATCCTTGAGAAGGTGCGGATGTGGGCAGCCACGCCGCGCCCCAGTGGTTCGTTCTCTTTTCCCGTTTCCAGATCCAGGAGTCTTCCTCGACAGAGGCAGCAGACATGAAAAGTGCATGGCTTTGTTGTCTGCTGGCACTCGTCAGTATCGTGTCGTCGGCCCAACACGCCGACGCCGCATACTGCGGGCTTGCCAGCTACAAACACGACGGCTCGAAGATGACCATGGTCAGCTTCGCGCAGGCTCGTGAAGGGTGTTCAAGTTGTGAAACGTCCGCCAGTGAGCCGAACTGTGCAGCCAAGTCTTCGTGCTGCGGCACGCGGATGGTCAAGGACGTCGTCTACGAGCAAAAGCAGTACACCTGCTACAAGACGATTTGCGAGAGGGTGGTCGAGCAGAAGCAGATCGACTGCGTTCGTTATGAGACCGAGAAGTCGTTCAAAGAAGTCGAATACACCGTCTGCAAGCCGGTGTGGGAGAACCGTTCGCGTACCGTCAACTACACCGTCTGCAAGCCGGTGTGGGAGACGATCACGAAGGAGATCCCCTACACGGTGTGCAAGCCGGTCTATGAGACCAAGACCCGTGAGATCCGCAGCACGGTCTGCAAGCCGGTATGGGAGACGATCACGAAGGAGATCCCCTACACGGTATGCAAGCCTGTCTACGAGACCCGCGAGCAGACCTACACGGTGTGCAAGCCTGTCTACGAGACGCGGACCAGGGAGATCCCCTACACGGTGTGCAAGCCGGTCTATGAGACGCGGACAAAGGAGATCCCCTACACGGTGTGCAAGCCGGTCTATGAGACCCGCGAGCAGTGCTACACGGTGTGCAAGCCGGTCTACGAGACGGTGACCAAGGAGATCCCCTACACGGTGTGCAAGCCGGTCTACGAGACCCGCGAGCAGTGCTACACGGTGTGCAAGCCGGTCTATGAGACCATTGTCAAGGAGATTCCTTACACGGTGTGCAAGCCGGTGTACGAGACCCGCGAGCAGGCCTACACGGTGTGCAAGCCGGTCTACGAGACGTGCGTCAAGGAGATCCCTTACACGGTGTGCAAGCCGGTGTACGAGACCCGCGAGCAGTGCTACACGGTGTGCAAGCCGGTCTACGAGACCATTGTCAAGGAGATTCCTTACACGGTATGCAAGCCGGTGTACGAGACCCGCGAGCAGACCTACACGGTGTGCAAGCCGGTCTACGAGACGTGCGTCAAGGAGATCCCCTACACGGTATGCAAGCCGGTGTACGAGGAGCGGCAGGAGTGCTACACGGTGTGCAAGCCCGTTCAGGAGACTCGCACGAAGGAGATCCCCTACACGGTATGCAAGCCGGTGTATGAGACCCGTGAGCGCGAGATCTGCAAGACGGTGTGCAAGCCGGTGCACTTCACGAAGACCGTGAAGGTGTGCAGCGGCCGCTGGGAGACGGAGACCTGCGAGGTTCCCGGCCCGGTGATCACCAAGTGCATCCGGGAGCCAGGCTGCTGGGTGTGCGATCCGTGCACCGGCAAGCGGTGCTACGTGCCCGGCAAGGTCTGCAAGGTTGAGGAGCAGTGCCCGCCCCGCACCATCACGAAGAAGACGTGGGTGCCGACGGTCTGCGAGAAGCAGGTGAATTGCGTTCGCTACGAGCGGGAAACCCTCGTCGAGAAGCAGTGCTACAAGGTCTGCAAGATGGTGGCCGAGCAGCGGGTGAAGACCTGCAGCTACACGGTCTGCACCATGGTGCCCGAGCAGCGTGTGCGGACTTTCAAGGTCTGCAAGATGGTGTCCGAGCAGCGGATTCGCACCTGTGAGTACAAGGTGTGCAAGATGGTTCCCGAGCAGCGTGTTCGCACCTACCAGGTGTGCCGCATGGTGCCCGAGCAACGTGTTCGCACCTGCTGCTACAAGGTTTGCAAGATGGTTCCCGAGCAGCGTGTTCGGACCTACCAGGTGTGCAAGATGGTTTCCGAGCAGCGTGTTCGCACCTGCTCGTACCAGGTTTGCAAGATGGTTCCCGAGCAGCGTGTTCGGACCTACCAGGTGTGCAAGATGGTCCCCGAGCAGCGTGTTCGCACCTGCTCGTACCAGGTTTGCAAGATGGTCCCCGAGCAGCGTGTTCGGACCTACCAGGTGTGCAAGATGGTCCCCGAGCAGCGTGTTCGCATCTGCTCGTACCAGGTCTGCCGCATGGTCCCCGAGCAGCGTGTTCGCACCTACCAGGTGTGCAAGATGGTCCCCGAGCAGCGTGTTCGCATCTGCTCGTACCAGGTCTGCCGCATGGTGCCCGAGCAGCGTGTTCGCACCTGCTCCTATCAGGTGTGCAAGATGGTGCCCGAGCAGCGTGTTCGCACCTACCAGGTGTGCAAGATGGTGCCCGAGCAGCGTGTTCGCACCTGCTGCTACAAGGTCTGCAAGATGGTCGCCGAAGAGCGTATTCGCACCTGCGAGTACAAGGTTTGCACGATGGTCGCCGAGCAGCGGGTGAAGACCTGCACGTCGAAGGTGTGCAAGATGGTGCGCGAAGAGTGCTCCCGCGAGGAGTGCTACAAGGTCTGCACCATGGTGAAGGAGACCTGCACCAAGCAGGTGCCGGTGTGCACCACGCGTCCTGTCCACTTCACCAAGACGGTGGAAGTGGTCCGGATGGTGCCGAAGCAGGTTGCCACCACGGTGACCCGCTGCGTGCCCAAGACGGTGTACCGCGAGGTGCCCTGCTGCGATTGATCGAGTGCTATTGAGACTCCGTTCCACCGGCACGCCAGACTGACGCCGGCGGAAACACGGAAGAGACCACTGGGAACGAGGGCGGCCCGGACCGAAAGGTCCGGGCCGCTTCTTTTGTTGTGGCCGCGGCCGGCCCACCATGCCTTCCGTCGTCTTGGTCACGGGTGTTCAATGGGATCGCGTGAATTCATTGACCGGTATGTTTTCGCACCGCCGTGGCCCACTTCCGTGAACATCGCTCCGCGTGCCGCTGGGAACATGCTCCGACGGGTCGCCTGCGGGCCAGCCGTGGTGTGTGCCGCGTGCGCCGCCGTGGCGGCCGTCGGCTGTGGAACGTCGGTGCGGTCGACCGCACCACGAGTTGACTCCCCCACGGCAGCGGAGTCGCCGCCGGCCCTGCCGTCGTTTGCCGATCAGCTCAAGGCAGTCTCCGCGGGAGCAGGGCATTGCATCCGCGTGGCCGACCGGCCGCTTGAGGCCGCCGAATGGGAGGCCCTGCGCGGCCTCGACGGCCTGCGGGAGTTGGTCCTCGATCGGGGTCGGGCCGACGATTCCCATGCGGCCCTCCTCGGCTCGCTCTCCCGACTCGAGCGGCTGGTGCTCCGTCATTCGCCCCTGGGAAACGAAGGATTTCGTGCGATCGGCCAACTCGCCTGGCTCCGCGATCTCAACGTGCCGCAGGCCGGCTGCTCCGCGGAGGGGCTTCGGTCGCTTTCAGGGCTGGCCGCACTGCGGAGCCTGCGAATGGGTGGCCTGGGCCTGCATGGAAGCGAGGTGGGGGAGGCGATCGAAGGGCTCGTCCGGCTGCGATCGCTGCACCTGATCGACGTCGATATCGGCGACGACGGGCTGGCCGCGATCGGCAGACTGCCGGGCCTGTGGAATCTTTATCTGGACGGAGCGGGGGTATCTGATACCGCGTGGGCAGAGTATTTTCACAGACATCCAGACGTGCACGTGCACGTCGACCAATCGCATCACGACCGCGATCCGCGTGGGGCTCACTGAAGAGCCGCGACGACGGCTGCGGCCCACTCGACCCAAGGAGGCTCTCGTGTCACGAAGCGATGTTCGCAACGGGCTGGCGGTGGTTCTGGGTCTGTGCGGGCTGATGGCTTCGGCGGCGCTCGCCCGAACGGCGTTGTTGGACCGAGCGTCGACGGCCGGCTCGATGATGGCTGCCGCAGAGGGCTGGCTGGCATCGCTGTCGGCCGATCAGGCAGTGAGGGCGCAGCGGCCGTTCGATGATCCGCACCGGACGGCGTGGCATTTCATCCCGAAGTTCGAGCGCAAGGGACTTCAGTTGCGGGAGATGACACCGGCACAGGCGGCTTTGGCTCTCAGCCTGCTGCAGACGGCTGTCTCGCAGACGGGCTTCGACAAGGCCTGTGGCATCATGGAGCTCGACGAAGTGCTGCGAATCCAAGAAGGAATCAAGGCGAAGAATATCCGGGATTCGCAGCGGTATTTCTTCACCATCTTCGGCAAGCCGTCCGACCGCGACCCGTGGGGCCTCTCCGTTGAGGGGCATCACCTCTCCCTCAATTTCACGCTCCGCGACGGCCGGCTGGTTGACAGCACGCCGCAGTTTCTGGGCGCCAACCCAGCCGTGGTCCGCTCCGGGCTGCCGAGTCTGCCTGGCCTGCCGCTGACGGGCCAGCGCATCCTGCGGGACGAAGAGACGCTCGCCTTCGAACTGGTGCAGTCGCTCGCCGCCGCGCAGCGGATCAAGGCCGTGATTGCCGCAGAGGCTCCGAAGGATATCCGGGCCGCCGGCACCACACAGCCGCCGCCCGAGGCCCCTGTCGGCATTCGGTACGGCGAGCTGTCCGCGCAGCAACAGCAGGTTCTGCGACGGCTGATCGACGTCTACTGCGGTGCGATGGTGCCTGAGGTGGCGGCGGAGCGACTCAATCTCGCTGAGGAGGCCCCCGGCGGATGGGATGCAGTTGCGTTTGCATGGGCCGGGGCGATCGAGCCCGGTATCGGCCACTCCTATCGCGTGGAGGGGCCGACCTTCTCGATTGAGTTTTGCAACGTGCAGCCCGATGCCGAGGGGAATCCTGCCAATCACATTCACTGTGTGTGGCGCGATCGCACCGGTGATTTTGACCTGTCCGCCATGGGTTCACCGGCCACGCCCCCCGCCAAGCGATAGCAGACTGCGGATACACAACCTGCTCCAACGGGGAGCATCCGAGAGTTGACACTTGCCCCTCACGCGTTGGCCGCGGTTCGGGGCTGACCGGACCCCATCGCCGGACGTTCGCTCCGGCCATCCAGGCCTCCGCTCACTCGATGCTGACTGCGCTCCGGCATCC
>Ga0209829_10001825_pt1 | contig 16768 bp, 13 predicted proteins | sample C_140205_EF_Meta_FD_187311 | JGI IMG/M metagenome (GOLD analysis project Ga0209829, IMG submission 187311) | Freshwater microbial communities from Lake Croche, Canada to study carbon cycling - C_140205_EF_MetaG (SPAdes) (version 2) | ecosystem: Environmental > Aquatic > Freshwater > Lake...
TCGAAGCGGAATTCAAACAGGCCGCGCAGGGTCATGTGGCGCTTGGATTGATCATTGATGATCTGCGCGTATTCCTTGTAGGTCGCGAACGAATTGCCTCGCGTCGATTGCTGGAGCTTGGCGATCGCATCCGGCGTCCACATATGTTCTTCGCCGCGCACGCGGAAGGCGTATTCGCCGCCCGCCTCCAGCGCGTTGGCCAGTACGGGGTCGTTGCTGAAGGCGGCGCGGTGAACGCGCAGTGCTTCTTCCGCCACTTCGAACAGGCCGATGCCTTCGATATTGGAGGTGGTGCCGGCGAAATATTTGTCGATCAGCGCGCGCGACAGACCGACCGCTTCGAAAATCTGTGCGCCGGTGTACGACATATAGGTCGAGATGCCCATCTTCGACATGACTTTGCGCAGGCCTTTGCCGATCGCCTTGACGAAATTCTTGATCGCTTTTTTGCTGTCAAAATCAGGACCGAAAACACCGCGCTTGCCCATGTCGAGCAGGGTTTCCATCGCCACATAGGGATGAACTGCTTCGGCGCCGTAACCGCCAAGCAGTGCAAAGTGATGTACTTCGCGCGCCGAACCGGTTTCGACAACGAGGCCCGTGGAGGTGCGCAGGCCCTTCCCGACCAAATGCTGGTGGATCGCCGAAACCGCGAGCAGCGCGGGAATCGCGACATGATCGCGGTCGACCTTGCGGTCCGAGATGATCAAAATCGAAAAACCGCTGCGCACAGCGTCTTCGGCTTGTGCGCGCAGGGAGGCAAGACGCGCCTCGATTGCGTGGTTGCCCCAGGCGGCGGGATAGCAGATGTCCAGCTCGCAGCTTTTGAATTTTCCCTGCGTATAGCGGTCGATGTGGCGGATTTTTTCCATCTCGAAAAAATCAACCACGGGCTGGCTGACTTCAAGCCGCAGCGGCGGATTCAGTTCGTCGATACCCAGCAGATTCGGTTTCGGGCCGATGAACGATACCAGCGAGGTCACCAGTTCCTCGCGGATCGGGTCGATCGGCGGATTGGTAACCTGCGCGAACAGCTGTTTGAAATAATGGTAAAGCGTTTTGTTTTTGTCCGACAACACCGCCAGCGGGGAGTCGTTACCCATCGAGCCGGTGGCCTCTTCACCGTTGAGCGCCATCGGCGTCATCAGGAACTTGAGATCTTCCTGCGTATAGCCAAACGCCTGTTGGCGATCGAGCAACGCTACCGGCGAACGATCCGGTTGCTGACGATCGCTTTCCACGTCATCAAGCTTGACGCGGATACGGTCGATCCATTCGCCATAGGGCTTGGCGCCGGCGAGGGTGTCTTTTAATTCCTTGTCATCAATGATGCGGCCCTTTTCCAGGTCGACGAGAAACATCTTGCCCGGCTGCAGCCGCCATTTTTTGACGATTTTCTCTTCAGGAACCGGCAGACAGCCGCATTCCGAACCCATGATGACCAGATCATCGTCGGTGACGATATAACGCGCCGGGCGCAGACCGTTGCGATCCAGCGTCGCGCCGATCTGACGGCCGTCGGTAAACGCCATCGCCGCGGGGCCGTCCCACGGTTCCATCATGGCGGCGTGGTATTCGTAGAATGCGCGACGGCTGGTGTCCATCAGCGTGTGACTTTCCCACGCCTCCGGAATCATCATCATCATCGCGTGCGACACTGAGTAGCCGCCCATGACCAGCAGTTCGAGCGCGTTGTCGAAGGATGCCGAATCGGACTGGCCGTCGTAAATCAGCGGCCACAGTTTTTCGAGGTCTTTACCAAGGATAGGGCTGGAAATCGCGCCCTGTCGCGCGCGTATCCAGTTGACGTTGCCGCGTAGCGTGTTGATTTCACCGTTGTGTGCAACGAGGCGGAACGGGTGGGCGAGATCCCAAGTCGGGAAAGTGTTGGTCGAGAAGCGCTGGTGAACCAGCGCCAACGCCGATACCACACGCTCATCCTGCAAATCTTTGTAGTAAGCGCCAACTTGGCCTGCGAGCAGCATGCCTTTGTAAACCACGGTGCGGGCCGACATTGATGGCACGTAGAATTCCTTGCCATGGGCGAGGTTTAGCGCCTGAATGGCGTGCCCGGAGCTCTTGCGGATGATGTAAAGCTTGCGCTCCAGCGCGTCGGTGACAGTAACGCCCCGCCCGCGACCGATAAAGACCTGCCGGATGACCGGTTCGATTATCTTGACGGAGTCTCCCAGCCCGCTGTTGTCGCGCGGCACATCGCGCCAGCCGAGCAGAACCTGCCCTTCTTCCTTGATTGAGCGCTCGATTTCGTATTCGCAGGCGAAGCGCGACGCCGGCTCCTGGGGCAGAAAAACCATGCCGACGCCGTATTGGCCGGTCGGTGGCAGTTTGACCCCCTGTTTCGCCAATTCTTCGCGAAAAAAGGCATCCGGAATCTGCAGCAAAATTCCCGCGCCGTCACCGGCCAGCGGATCTGCGCCAACCGCACCGCGGTGGGTGAGGTTTTTGAGAATCTGCAAACCTTGTTCGACGATGGCGTGAGATTTCGCGCCTTTGATGTGTGCGACAAAACCGACGCCACAAGCGTCGTGTTCGTTGGCGGGATCGTACAATCCCTGGGCACAGGGCGGCTGCGTCACTGGCTTCCTCACGGGTAAAAAAGGCCGGTTGAAAGCCAACCGGCCTGAATTTGCAATAATTGCGGCGAAACCCCTGAAATATACAGGCATAGGGGTTTGACTTCAAGGCTTTGAAATGCCTTGGTAATCAACGAGGTTTTCGGCCAGCCGGTGGCCGGTTGTTGCGGCGCGGCAATGGTGATCTAGATTTCGTCTACGGCGAACAATCTCCGGTGTTCGCGCATGGCGTAACGATCGGTCATGCCGGCGATGTAATCGGCCACCATGCGCGGCTTTTCGGCCTCCAAACTGGTTTGGTATTGCGGAGGTAGCAGGCGCGAGTCCGCCAAAAAAGCATCAAACAGTTCGGTGACGACGCGACGCGCCTTCGCGGTCATGCGGCAGACCTGGTAATGCCGGTAGAGATTGTCGCGCAGAAAGATCTTGAGTTCCTGCTGTTGGCGCGACAGTGGCGCGCTGAATGCGACCAAGGGCGGCGCTTTTTGCACATCTCCAACACAGCGTGGCGCGTGTTCACGGATGTTGCGAGCAGTCTGTTGCGTCAGATCGATTACCAGCGTGCTGATCATGCGGCGAATGGTCTCGTGGACAAGCCGCCGCGCATCGAGTTTCGGATAGGCCTTCAGCACGAGTTTTTGGTGGCGCGCAAAAAGGCTGACCTCGGATAACTGCTCGATGGAGAGCAGGCCGGAGCGCAGACCGTCATCAACATCATGATTATTGTAAGCCAGTTCGTCCGCGAGATTCGCCAGTTGCGCTTCCAGAGATGCCCGGCGGCGTTTGATGAAGCGCTGGCCGACATCGCCCAGCAGCCGCGCATTTTTCAAGGAACAGTGTTTGAGAATTCCCTCGCGTGTTTCGAAGCACAAATTTAATCCATCGAAGGCGGCATATCGGCGTTCAAGAACATCCACCACGCGCAACGACTGCAGATTGTGCTCGAAGCCGCCGTATGGCCGCATGCATCGATTCAGCGCGTCCTGGCCGGCGTGGCCAAACGGCGTGTGGCCCAAATCGTGGGCGAGGGAAATGGCCTCGACAAGGTCTTCATTGAGCCGCAGGCTGCGCGCGACCGACCGCGCAATCTGGGCAACCTCAAGACTGTGCGTGAGGCGCGTGCGAAAAAGATCGCCCTCGTGGTTGACGAACACCTGGGTCTTGTATTCGAGGCGGCGGAACGCAGTCGAGTGAATGATGCGGTCGCGGTCGCGCTGGAATTCCGTGCGGCCGACCGGCGCCGTTTCGCTTACGCGGCGTCCGTGCGACGTCTTCGCGTGTACCGCGTAGGTAGCAAGTTCAATCACGATGGACCGAATTTTTAAGGGTGGCCTCGATCGCCCCGCGCGCCACATCGGCAGTCAAAAATGCACGGCCCATTTCGCGCATCAGGATAAAACGCAATTTTCCGCCTTCGACCTTTTTGTCGTGCCCCATCAATTCAAGATAACGGTCGGTTCCCAGATCTGGAACCGAAACGGGCAACTTCGCCCGTTCAAGAATCGACTCGATGCGCCCGACGTCGTCCGCACGCAGCAGCCCCATGTTCTGTGACAGACGCGCGGCGACCACCATGCCAGCTGCCACGGCTTCACCGTGCAACCAGTTGCCGTAACCCATGCCGGACTCAATGGCGTGGCCGAATGTATGCCCGAAATTGAGCAGCGCGCGTTCGCCGGTTTCTTCGCGTTCGTCGGCTGCCACGACTGCCGCCTTGTTTTCGCAGGAACGTTGGATGGCGAAGGCCAATGCCGCCGGGTCACGCGAATTCAGTGCATCGATATTGGATTCGAGCCAATCGAAGAAAGGCAGATCGCGGATCAGGCCGTACTTGATTACTTCGGCCAGTCCCGCCGCCAATTCGCGGTCTGCGAGAGTGGCGAGCGCGGCGGTGTCCGCGATTACCGCCTGCGGTTGGTAAAACGCACCGATCATATTTTTGCCGCGCGGATGGTTAATCGCGGTCTTCCCGCCCACCGAAGAGTCGACAAGGGCGAGCAGCGTGGTCGGCACCTGGATAAAGGGGACCCCGCGCAGATAGGTCGCCGCGGCGAATCCCGTCAGATCACCAACCACTCCGCCGCCGAGCGCGATCAGCGTTGTTTTTCGCTCGCAGCGTGCCGCCAGCAAAGCATCAAAGATTAAATTAAGGGATTCCCAGTCCTTATGCTGTTCCCCGGCCGGTATGACAATCGGCGTGACTTCAACACCGGCCGCAGAGAGCGCCGCAGTGAATGCCTGCAGATAGAGCGGCGCGACGTTGCTGTCGGTGACGACGGCGGCCCGTTTTTGCGGCAGGTGACGGGTGAACAGTTCGGACTGGCCGAGCAGTTGTGCGCCGATATAAATCGGGTAACTGCGATCCCCCAGAGAGACTTCAAGCGTGTTCATGTCAGACCTGCGGCCATTCAATTTCAGGAAATCGCATTATCCGCCTAACGGCCGCGAAAATGTTCCTGCAGCCGTTGTTCCAGCCGCTGCGCAAGGCTGCGCACACTTTGGCTGCCGGTGTCTTCGATAACCGCGGCGACTTCACGGTAAAGAGGATCCCGCGCAGCAAACAGTTCTTCAAGTTTGGCGAGTGGGTCCGCGGTCTGCAGCAAGGGGCGATTGCGGTCGTTGCGTGTGCGCTGCCAGAGGTCGGCCGGGGAGGCCCGCAGATAGACGACGGTACCGTTGCCCGACAGGAGTCTCCGGTTCGCGTCGTTAATGACCGCTCCGCCGCCTGTGGCGAGCACGATGTTCTCCAGCCCGGTCAGTTCACCCAGCACCGACGACTCGCGCGCGCGGAACCCCGCCTCGCCTTCAATTTCAAAAATCACGGGGATTTTGACACCGGTGCGACGCTCGATTTCATGGTCGCAATCGTAGAAGGTTTTACCGAGGTGCTTTGCCAGATAGCGCCCGACGGAGGTTTTGCCAGCCCCCATCAAACCGACCAGATATATATTGCCCGGTATCGGTGTTTCGTCCACCGGGTTTACAAGCAACTCTGACATTCTGATATTTTAGCCCGAATACCTGCGGCAGCCTGAACAGCGTACAGAAAAAAAAGCCGGCCACCCGGCCGGGCTTTTTCTGGCCGGTGAACGCTAGCGCAAACTCAAATTGCTTTTCACAATTCGCGGGCTGATGAAAATCAGCAGTTCGTTTTTGACGTCTGTTTTTGCATTATTGCGAAACAGGAAGCCCACAAACGGCGCGTCGCCCAGCACCGGAATCTTGGTGGTGGTATCCGTTTCAGTTTGCGTATAAATGCCGCCGATCACCACGGTGCCGCCGTTTTGCACAAGCACCGACGTCGTGATCTGCTTGGTATCGATCGCGGGTGGGCTCAACGACAAGGTGCTGACACTGTCCTTGTGAATATTCAGATCCATGATCACGTTGTCGTCAGGCGTGATCTGCGGCTTGACCTTCAGGCTCAAGGTGGCCGATTTGAAGGACACGCTGGTGGCGCCGCTGGAGGTTGCCTGCTGATAGGGCAGCTGCGTGCCCTGCTCGATTGTCGCTTCGATCTGGTCGGCGGTGATGACGCGCGGGCTCGAGATGATTTTGCCTTTGCCGTCCGCCTGCAGCGCCGACACTTCCATATTGATGAAGCGGGTCAGGCCTTCGTTGAAAAGGACCATTGAAATGACGCCCGGTGCCGCGCCACCAAGACCGGCTACCGGTAGATTAACGTTCGTGAAATCGTTGGTGGTCGGTACCGGCGACGAAACCTGGCCGGTATGGAAGAGGGTGTCGTTCAGATTGCCGCCCAAGGTTACTCGGTTGCTGCTGTTGAGGAGGCCCTGGCCGTTGGCCCGGTCATGAATGCCAAGACGCGCACCAAGGTTGCGGCTGAACGAGTCGGAGGCTTCAACAATGCGCGCCTCAATCAGGACCTGACGTACCGGGATGTCGATCTTCTTGATCAGTGCGCGGACCTGCTCAAGTCGGCTCGGCGTGTCTTGCACGAACAGGGTGTTGGTGCGCGCATCGACCACCGCGCTGCCGCGTTTTGAGAGGATCGGTTGCGCCTTGTCGCCGACCAACTTCTGAATGGCATCCGCTTTCTGATAATTCATCTGGAACGATTCCGTACGCACGGGTTCCAGATCGGCAATCTGCGCCTGTGATTCGAGGGCGAGCTTTTCCTTGGTGGCGAGTTCGTCGCGCGGCGCAATCCACACGACGTTTCCGTTCTTGCGCATATCGAGACCCTTGGTCTGCAAGATGATGTCGAGCGCCTGGTCCCAGGGCACATCTTTTAGACGCAGGGTCAGATTGCCACCGACCGTGTCGCTGGTGATGAAGTTGAACCCGGTGAAGTCGGCAATTACCTGCAACACGGCGCGGACTTCCACGTTCTGGAAATTAAGCGACAGCTTTTCGCCGGTATAACCGATGCGCGAACCCTGGATCAGTTTGGTCGGGTCTTCAACAATCGGTTTGATTTCGATAATGAAGCGGTTGTCAGTCTGATAGGCCGAGTGTTCCCAAAGACCTTTCGGCTCGATTGAAATCCTGGAGTTCCCGGCCTGCATGAATGCGTCGATCATCTGCACTGGCGTGGCGAAGTCGAGAACATCCATCCGGCGCTCCAGATTTTTCGGCAGCGACGTGTTCTGGAATTCAATCATCAGGTTCTTGCCCTGCTGCCGCAGGTCAATGCCGACCGCGTTGTCCGACAGATCGACGATGATTCTGCCCTCGCCGTTCGGGCCGCGGCGGAAGCTGATGTCGCGTAAAGCGTGTCTTCCGTCATTTGTTTTTGCTTCTGCAAAATGGGAGGTGATCGGTGCTGTAGCGCTTGCGGCAGTTTCCGTGCCGCCGGCTCCCTGTAGTGTTATGACGACGACTTTGCCGTCGACGCGCGTGTCGTAACCCAGCGGTTTTGCCAGATTCATCACCACCCGCGTGCGGTCACCTGCCTGCACGATATTCATCAGACGCAAATCACCTTCACCGACTTCCTGCGTATTTTTGCCGAGCGCGTTGCCGGTGCCCGGAAAGTCGAACGCGATCCGCGGCGGGTTATTGATCGTAAAGCCGGCCGGCGGGTTGCCGAGGGCTTCCTTGAGCGTGATGCGGACAACGATGTTGCCGCCCTGCTGCCCCGCGACGTCGATGGCTTCGATGTTGTTGGCCAGGGCTGGCGTCGCTGCCTGACCCCAAGAGGCGGTGGCAAGCATGCAAAGCGCGAATGTCAGGGCGATTCGCGTTGCCTTTCCGGAAATATTTTTCATGGTGTTCATTGTCTTGCCTCCTGTTTTAGCTGCACGTGCCGCAAAAAATTGCAGGCCACGCCATGCCCAACGGATATTTCGTAATCTATTCAACCAATGTCATTGTGCTGATGCGCTCAGTCCAGTCGCCGCCGCTATCCTGCACAATTTCCTTAAGCTTGACCGTCGTTTCACTGATTTCAGTAATCAAACCGAAGTTTTGGCCCAGGTAATTACCGACTTTTACGCGAAACAAATTATTGTCCGGGCTCTTGATCAGGGCGAAATTGGATTTCCCCTGCTGCAACGCGCCAACCATGCGCAGATTTTCGATTGAATAGGCCTCGAGCGGTTCCTTGCGACGATTCAGGTCCGGCTGGATGCCGCCGCCAGCCGCCGATTTCGGCGGTTCGATCTTGCGCGGCTTGAACGGGTCGATCAGATCATAGGCATCGTAATTGAACGGTTCATATGGCTTCACATCGGGCAGCGGCGGAATGCGGCCCCGCGGCAGGTTGTCTGATTCTTTGACGAATTGGCGGAGATCCGAATATTGTTCGCCGCCGCAGGAAGCCAGCGTCAGCAACGCGAATACGAGGATGATGGCGTGGCGGATCATTTTTTAGGCGCCTTGCTGTCTTTAGCAGATTTTTTCTGCTTCGCAATCTCATCTTCGTCGAGGTAGCGATAGGTCTTGGCGACGGCATCCATCGTCAACATACCGCCGGCCGGCTGTGCCAGCGCAATGTCATTCAGCAGTACGATCCGCGACAGTTTGGAGATGTCGCTCGCAAACGAGCCCATGTCGTGATAATTGCCCGTGACACGGATGGTGATCGGAAGCTCCGCGTAGAATTCGGAAAGCGTCTCGGTTGCCGCCGGCCGGAACAATTCAAACTGCAGACCGCGACCGAGGCCCGCCTGGTTGATGTCGGTCAGCAGCGCTTCCATTTCGGATTTGCTCGGCAACTGCTTCAACAGCGTGCCGAACGATTTCTCGATGTCGTCAAGCTGCTTGCGATAGGCCTCAAGATCCACCGCCTGTTTCTTTTTGTCCAGAAAGGTGTCGCGCAGCGTAAGTTCCTTGCGTTTGGCCGCATCGATCGCGTCTACCTGATCCGTCCAGTCGAGGAACCAGCTTGCCGCGATGCACGCGATAAACGCCAGAAACAACACGCCCAATTTTGGCAACGCCGGCCAGCTGCCGATTTCTTTCGGGTCAAGACGCCTTAAATCATCAAGTGTCATCATGATTGTTATCTGCGCTGGACTGAAGTGTCAGACACCGCGATAGCCGGTGCGGTGATGCTGACCATGGGCTTGTCGGTGGCGGCAGACGTGGGCCGTTTCGTGCCGGTGGTGTTTTTGGCGGGCGCGGTGGTGGCTGCGGATTGTGCAACCACCAGCGCCGCCGGCAGGGCTGCAGGCGCACTGGCGACAGGCTTGGCCGCGGGTTTCTTCGCCGGCGTCTGGTCTTCCTTGCTGCGTGTCAGCGATACGCTCAGACTGAATTCGCTCAGGCGCGTGCTCTTGTCGGCAAACGCCTTGATTTCGATCAGGACTGGTTTTTCAAGATATGGCGAGGACTCAAGATTGCGCATGAATGTGGAAACGCGCGCATTGGACTGTGCGTAGCCGCTAACCGTGACCCTGTTGATCTTTTGCGAAACCGCTTTGAGGTAGACGCCGTCGGGTAACTGGCGCACCAGCTGGTCAAGCAGATAAACCGTTTCAGCGCGGTTAGCCTGCAGCGATTCCACCACCTTTTTGCGTTGCAAAAGCGCAGCGGTCTGTTCTTTCAGTTTCTTGATTTCGTCGATCTGCTTTTCGAGAACGGCGATTTCCGATTCGAGATAACTGTTGCGGCCGTTCTGTTCTTCGAGCTGGCCGCCCAGGTATGAATGCACCGCGAACCAGGCGGCGGCACCAAGGCCGACGACAGCGCCGAGCATGATGAAAAATTCTTTTTGTTGCCGCTTGCGTTTGATTTCGCGGTGCGGCAGCAGGTTTATGCGGATCATGCGTCAAACCTCCGCATGGCGAGTCCGCATGCAACCATCAGCGAGGGTGCGTCGGTCGTCAGGTATTTGGGCCGGATTTTTGACGACAGCGCCATGTTCGCAAACGGATTGGCAATCATGGTGTTGACCGAGGCGCGGCGGGCGACGACTTCATCAATGCCGGGGATCGCGGCGCAACCGCCGGCCAGCACGATATGGTTAACCTGGTTGAATTGCGTCGAGGTGAAGAAAAACTGCAGCGCGCGCGCGACTTCAAGCCCCAGCGTGTCGAGGAAGGGCAGCAAAACTTCGGATTCATAGTTGTCAGGCAGACCGCCTGCACGTTTGGCCGCCTCGGCCTCTTCCGGCGACATGCCGAATACCCGCTGAATTTCCTGCGTGAGCTGGTTGCCGCCGAACGGTTGTTCGCGCATGTAGACCGACTGGCCGTTGCGCAGAACGTTCATATTCATGACCGCGGTGCCGACATCGACGATCGCAATGTTCAGATCCTTGCCGTTATCGGGCAACTGCCGTTCGATCAGTTCGAAGGCCGTCTGGGTCGCAAAGGATTCGACATCCATGACGAGCGCTTTGAGGCCGGCAGCTTCGGCGGCGGCGATCCGGTCTTCGATCTTGTCTTTTCGCGATGCCGCGATCAGAACCTCGACGTCTTCGGGGCTGTTCGGTGCCGGTCCGATCACCTGAAAATCGAGGTTAACCTCATCAAGCGCAAACGGAATATATTGATTGGCCTCGGATTCGACCTGTATTTCGAGTTCGCTTTCGTGCTGCCCGGCGGGCACATTGATTTTCTTGGTAATGACCGCCGCAGTCGGCAGGGCCAGCGCAAGGTTTTTTACATTGGTGCCCATGCGTTTCCAGCCGCGCTTGATGCTGTCGCTCACGGCGTCGAGATTGTTGATGTTGCCATCGACCACCGCGTCGCGCGGCAGGGGCTCGATTACATAGCGTTCCACCCGGTACAGGCCTTTGCCCGTTTCGGATATCTCAACCAGCTTGACCGACGACGAACTGATATCGCAGCCGATCAAGGGTGGCGCCTTGGACTTGAACAGGCGCTCAATAAATTCGAAGTCGAATTTCAATTTTCCCTTAAGCATTGGTGAGTTAGAGACAATTTACACAATTTACATTAAATACTAACAACAAGCATCGGGCAAGTAAAGTTTTCCCCTCTGGTTACTTTTTGCAGATGGTGGTGTCTTATAATGTGTTTGTTCAATATAGCTTAATTAGCGGTGGCAGGCGCCCTGCTTTCGTATGTTCTGCTTTAACTTAGCCTATTAAGCTGTTGTTATTTTGCAACAATCTATAAGAGAAATCCAAAATTCATGTTTTCCCGGTGGTGGCTTTTCCCGCTTAGTTTGCTGGTCTCCTGCGCGGCCGCAGCCGCGTTAGTCATTGTTTTTGTAGCGATAATTGTTTCACCCTCGCTGCCGGATCTGAGTGTCCTGACGGACTACCAGCCGAAGGTTCCGCTCCGCATCTTCAGTATGGAGGGCCAACTCATCGGTGAGTTCGGCGAAGAGCGTCGTGCGGTCGTCAAGATCGATGCCGTTCCCAGGGGCATGCGCGAGGCCATACTCGCGGCCGAGGACGAGCGGTTCTACCAGCACGGCGGTGTTGACTACGTCGGGGTGATCCGTGCCGCGCTGTCCAACTTTGTTTCGGGCGGCGCACGGCAGGGGGCGAGCACGATCACCATGCAGGTCGCGCGCAACTTTTTCCTCTCCAAGGAAAAAACGCTGACGCGGAAATTTACCGAAGTTCTGCTTGCCTTCAAGATCGAACACAGCCTGAGCAAAGACCAGATCCTCGAGCTGTATATAAACCAGATTTATCTCGGGCAGCGAGCCTACGGTTTTGCCGCGGCCGCGCAGATCTATTTCGGTAAGCCCCTTGAGCAGATCACGCTGGCTGAAATGGCCATGCTCGCGGGGCTGCCAAAAGCGCCTTCCAGCTTTAATCCTGTGGTGAACCCGAAACGCGCCAAATTGCGACAGCAGTATGTGCTGAGGCGCATGCGTGAACTCAATTTCATCAGCGACGACCAATGGCAGGCCGCCGACAAACAGGTGCTGGCGGTCAAGAAGTACGTGAACGAATACTCGGTAAAAGCAGATCATTTTTCGGAAATGGTCCGCCAGATCATGTTCGACCGCTTCAAGGAAGAAGCCTACACAAGCGGCTTCCGCGTCTACACGACGTTGTCTGTTGCCCACCAGGAGGCCGCGCATTCGGCGGTGCGCAAAGGGGTCATCGAATACGATCACCGGCGCGGTTATCGCGGCGCGGAAAGTTATGCCGAACTGGGGCCAAGTCCGAACGAGGAAGATTTCGAAGACGCGCTGCAGGACGAGAGTGAAAGCGATGATATCTATCCGGCGCTGGTTTTGGACGTGAGCGCACGCGCAGTCAAGGTCTATCGCAAGGGTGGTGAAACATTTGAAATCAGCGGCGAGGGACTCAAATTCGCGCAAAAGATGATCGGCGACAAGGCGCCGGCCAATCAAAGACTGCGGCGCGGCGCGGCCATTCGCGTGCAGAAAGATGAAAAAGGCCAGTGGCAGATTTCGCAGTTGCCACAGGCAGAAGCTGCGTTAGTCTCGCTGGATCCGGCGGATGGCGCGGTGCGCGCGCTGGTCGGTGGTTTTGATTTCAACCGCAATAAATACAATCACGTCACACAGGCGCTGCGGCAGCCCGGCTCGAGTTTCAAGCCGTTCATCTATTCCGCCGCCCTTGAAAAAGGCTACACACCGGCGACGATTATCAACGACGCGCCCCTGACCTTTGATGCCAGCCAGACCGGTTCCGAGCCGTGGGAACCAAAAAACTTCGATGGCAAATTTGAAGGCCCGATGCGTTTGCGAACGGCCCTTACAAAATCCAAAAACCTGGTGTCCGTGCGCATTCTTCAATCAATCACGCCGCAATATGCGCAGGATTACATCACGCGTTTTGGTTTCGAAGCGAAATATCATCCGCCGTATCTGACCATGGCGTTGGGCGCGGGCAATGTGACGCCGATGCAAATGGTCGGGGGTTATGCGGTATTTGCAAACGGCGGTTTCAGGGTCGCGCCGTACTTTATTTCCCGCATTGAAGACGCCAAGGGAAATGTTGTTGCACAGGCGCGGCCGGACCGTGCCGGCGAAGGCGCCGAGCGCGCGATTGACGCCCGCAATGCGTTCATCATGACTAGCCTTCTGCAGGATGTCGTGCGCTACGGCACGGGCGTGCGCGCCATGCAATTGGGCCGCGGCGATCTCGGTGGCAAGACGGGGACCACCAATGAATTTGTCGATGCGTGGTTTTGCGGATTCGGTTCCGGTCTCGTCGCCGTTGCGTGGATCGGTTTCGACAATCCGCATACGTTGGGACACAACGAAACCGGCGGGCAGGCGGCACTGCCGATGTGGATTTCATACATGGGCCGGGCCATGAAGGGCGTTGAAGAACTGCCGCGGACGGTACCGGAAGGCATCGTGCAGGCCCGCATCAATGCGGACACCGGATTGCGCGAAGTGGATGGCAAGGGAATTCCGGAGTATTTTTACCAGGAATTTTTGCCGCCGGAACGCGACGGTGAAAGCGCGCCGCCTGGGGCCGCGGCAGTCAAACCGGCTGATGAGATCAAGGGCCAGTTGTTTTGACCGGCGGGTGAATTCATGAGCCGCAATTCGGCGCGAAATCCGACGCGCGAATACATCGCACATCTGGCAGCGCGGTTGATGGCCGAGGACGGCATTGAAGACCACGCACTGGCCAAACGCAAGGCGGCACGCCAGGCAGGGGCGGCTGATCTGCGACAGTTGCCGGACAACGAAGAAATTGATGCCGCGCTGCGAACCTACCGCGCCCTTTACCAAAGACAGCATCCGGCCCAGTTGCGCGAATTACGCTTGCTCGCGGTTGAACTCATGACGGAGTTTGCGCGCTTCAATCCGCACTTGACGGGCTCGGTACTAAGCGGCACCGCCGGCCAGTTTGCCGACATTCAACTGCAGTTGTATGTTGAGTCCGTCAAGGAAGTCGAATTCGAATTGCTCAACCACGGTGTGCGTTACGAGACCGGCGCGACGAGATTTTATGCCGGAGATCTGCCGGTGGACGCCGCCGTACTTTCATTCGAACGCGACGCGGTGACGGTACGTCTTGTCGTGCTGACGCCGCGTGAATTGCGTTCGCGCATCAAAACCAGCCCAACCGGCAAGCCGGTTGAGCGGGCCGACCAAACAGCTGTCGAACTTCTGCTGGCGCAGGACGAACTTTAGCGGTCCTGCCGCAGCCAGGTTGCCACGGTGATCGCGAAGTAGGTCAGCACCCCGTTTGCACCGGCGCGCTTGAACGACATCAGTGCTTCCAGAATACTTCTCTTTTCGTCGAGCCAGCCGTTTTTGATCGCTGCCATCAACATCGCATATTCGCCGCTGACCTGGTATGCATAGGTCGGCACTTTGAATTCGTCCTTGATGCGCCGGATGATGTCGAGGTAAGGCATGCCGGGCTTCACCATCACCATGTCGGCGCCTTCAGCGAGGTCCAGTCCGACTTCCCACAGCGCTTCATCGCTGTTGGCCGGGTCCATCTGATAGTCGTATTTGTTGCCGCGTCCGAGTTGCGACGACGAGCCGACCGCATCGCGAAACGGGCCGTAAAAACAAGAGGCAAATTTGGCTGCGTAGGCGAGTATGCGGGTATTGACGAAACCCTTCTCATCGAGGGCTGCGCGAATGCCGGCCACGCGGCCGTCCATCATGTCGGAGGGCGCAACGATATCAACGCCGGCGGCAGCGTTCACGACAGCCTGCCTGCGCAGAATTGCAATCGTTTCGTCGTTCAATACGTAGCCGGATTTGTCGATGACCCCGTCGTGCCCGTGGGTTGTATACGGGTCGAGTGCCACGTCGGTAATGATGCCAAGCTCGGGGAAACGCTTTTTCAAGGCGATGACGGTGCGTGGTACGAGGCCCTTCGGATTGATGGCTTCGCGCCCGTCGGCGGTTTTTATCTTGTGCTCGATTGCCGGAAAGATCGCCAGGGCGGGAATGCCCAGCGCCAGACAGCGCTCGGCGACCGGCAGCAGTTTGTCGAGTGTGTAGCGCGACACCCCGGGCAGCGAGTCTATGCGCTCGGTGCGCGCTTTGCCTTCCATGACGAACACCGGCAGGATCAGGTCGTCGGCGCTGAGGCGGTTTTCACGGGTCATGCGGCGCGAGAAGTCATCGCGCCGGTTACGCCGCATGCGGCGTTGGGGATAGCTGCCAAGAATTTTCATGTTTGCTCTAAGTCTATGAAAGTATAAGTTTAATTTGTCTGCCGAACGCGGAACTTTCGGTTTCTGCGTGAGTCTGATGCATTAGACGATAAAGATTCGTCTCCCGCTTCTCCTCCCTGAGCGGGCGCCTTGATGCTTTATTGAGGCTTCGCCCCCGGTTTTACTCCCCTTAAACCGGGGGTTTTTTATTCCTGTTGCGCGGATCAAGCCATCCGCCAATGAGTTTGTTGGCCTCCAAGATACCGATTTTGCGCGGGCTCGAAAAGAGTTGCGCAGTGTAGTTCTTGCCGAGTTCCTGCAGAGACGTATTGACGAACGTTAACGTGCTCTTGGCCTGCTGGCTGCCTAACTTGTCCGCTTTGCTCAGCAATACGTGCACAGGCACGCCGGTTGGTTTCAACCAGTCGAGCAACTGGTAGTCGAGCACGCCCATCGGATGCCGCGCATCCATGATCAGCACCACGCCGCGCAATGATTCGCGCGCCTGCAGGTAGCCGCCGATCAGTTCATTCCAGCGGTCGCGTTCGGCCGCCGGCACCGCCGCGTAGCCGTAGCCCGGCAGATCAACCAGAAACTGGTCCGGCCCGACGCTGAAAAAATTGAGGTGCTGAGTGCGGCCCGGCGTTTTGCTGACGAAGGCCATGCGCTTGCGGTTCGCAAGGGCGTTGATGGCGCTTGATTTGCCGGCGTTGGAGCGGCCGACAAACGCGACCTCGGCGCCGCGTGCCGGCGGCAGCATTCGCGTGTCAGCGACCGTCGTCAAAAATTCAATATTGCGAAAAAGGGACATCGGTAGCGCGGCCTAGCCTGAAAAAGGGGTTTTCGATAGAATACGGTGTTTTCGTCACGTTGCAATCGTTCCGTGACAGGAAAGCAAGGAGATCGCATGAGATTCATGACCCTGCTGCTGGTTGCGGCAACGATGGGCCAATTTGCAACTGTACGCGCAGCTGAGCCGGCCACCAAGGCCGATACCGCCGAGCAAATTGTTGCCAAAGTCTGTTCGGCTTGCCACACCAGTGACGGCAATAGCGTGACGCCGGCAAATCCGGTGCTGGCGGGCCAACACGCCGAGTATACAGCCAAGCAATTGGCGAACTTCAAATCCGGTGAACGCAAGAATCCCGTCATGCTGGGCATGGCGTCGACGCTCGCCCCTGAAGATATGAAAAAGCTGGGTGAGTATTTCCAGCAGCAAAAAACCAAACCGCGCTCGGCCAAAGATCCCGAGCTGGTCAAAGTCGGTCAGCAGATTTATCGCGGCGGCATCATGGCCAAGGGCATTGCAGCGTGCACGTCCTGCCACGGCGCGAACGGTGGCGGCATTCCCGCGCAATATCCGCGCATTGCCGGTCAGCACGCTGAATACACCAGCGCGCAATTGATGTCGTTCCGCATTGGTGAGCGGGCCAACGATCCAAACAAAATGATGCGCACAATTGCGGCCAAACTTTCCGACGTGGAAATCAAGGCGGTCGCTGAATACATTGCAGGCCTGCGCTAAACCGGATTGAATTAAAAAACGGGCAGCCTTGGCTGCCCGTTTTTTATGTAGTGCGCGCCGGCACGGAAGCGAAATACTTGCGTGCTGCCGCAACGGTTGCAGCGATTTCCGCCTCCCCGTGCGCCGCCGACACAAATCCGGCCTCAAATGCGGAA
>Ga0209829_10001826_pt1 | contig 16760 bp, 14 predicted proteins | sample C_140205_EF_Meta_FD_187311 | JGI IMG/M metagenome (GOLD analysis project Ga0209829, IMG submission 187311) | Freshwater microbial communities from Lake Croche, Canada to study carbon cycling - C_140205_EF_MetaG (SPAdes) (version 2) | ecosystem: Environmental > Aquatic > Freshwater > Lake...
CCGTCTCATTGATGACATGGTAGCGATGTCGCTACGCATGGAAGGTGGTTACGTCTGGGCCTGTAAGAATTACGATGGCGATGTTCAATCTGACACTGTTGCCCAAGGTTATGGCTCACTTGGTTTGATGACATCAGTATTGATGACTCCAGATGGAAAAATTGTTGAATCAGAAGCTGCGCATGGCACTGTTACTCGTCACTACCGTGATCACCAAAAAGGTAAAGCAACTTCCACTAATCCAATTGCATCAATCTTTGCGTGGACTCGTGGTCTTGCACACCGAGCAAAATTAGATAACAACGCAGAACTGGCTAAATTCTGTGCCACGCTTGAACGCGTATGTATCGAAACAGTAGAACAAGGCAAGATGACTAAGGATTTGTCACTCTTGATTTCTAAGACCGCTCCATATCAAACTACGCAGGAATTTCTCGACTCAATCGATGAAAACCTCAAGAAAGCAATGGCGTAAACTTTTAGACATGAATAATGACAAAGGCCTTTTAGCCCTTGTCGGTTCAGGAGAGTATTTACCAGTAATGCAGGAGTTCGAAACCGGACTCCTGCATTCTGCATTTGAGCGCGGAAAGAGAAACACCTTCATTCAAATTCCAACTGGATCATCAGGTGAGGGCGAAGAGCGCCGTAATTATTGGAGGCGCCGAGGTCAGGAACAATCAGATCGAATTGGCAGTGAGTGCATTTACCTGCCGATTCACGAGCGAGAAGATGCCTTCAATCAAGAATTTATCAGCGCAGTATCAAATGCAGGGCTTATTTATTTCTCAGGTGGCGACCCACATCGAATCGTAGATACCTTTAAAGGATCGCCTTTATGGGATGCAATTGTTGATCAGTGGGAGAGCGGTTCATCTCTTGCCGGATGTTCTGCCGGGGCAATGGCCTTTGGCGGAACGATAATGGGAATTCGAAAAACTTCGCACAGCGTTGGATTAAATCTGCTGCCAGATATTGAAGTGATTCCGCATTATGACAAGATGTTGGGGTGGTTGCCTGATCGTGTCGCATCCTTTATTGCACGCGTTGGTACAGAAACCACCTTGATCGGAATCGATGAAAATACGGCATTGATACACGATGGCAAATGGAGAGTTGCAGGCGCTGGCAAAGTTCATCTATTGCGTGGCGACCTAGAAATAGCGTGAATACTTAGTTTTTTTGAGGGGTAGTACTCGGCAACTTCTATTGCTACTCCATACCTGCGGGTCTACTTTCAACCCAACATCGCGCGCACCGTTGCGTGCATGAAGTTGGAGGAAACATGACCGATTTCATTGCTCCCGGACAACCCGGAAGCAAAGTTAATTACTTATCACGATACGACCATTGGATTAATGGCGAGTATGTAAAGCCAGATTCAGGACAGTATTTTGAAAACGTAACTCCAGTTACTGGAAAAGTCTTTTGCGAAGTTGCCCGTGGAAATGCAAAAGATATTGATAAAGCCCTAGATGCTGCACATGCTGCCGCACCTGCATGGGGTAAAACTTCTGCAACCGAACGCGCGATTATTCTTAACAAAATCGCAGATCGTATGGTAGCACATGTTGAAGCAATTGCTGTTGCAGAAACTTGGGAAAACGGAAAACCAGTCCGCGAAGCTCTCTTTGTTGATATTCCTTTAGCAATCGATCACTTCAGATATTTTGCTGCAGCAGTTCGTGCGCAAGAAGGATCAGCTGGCGAACTTGACCATGACACCGTTGCTTATCATTTCCACGAGCCTCTAGGAGTTGTCGGTCAGATCATTCCTTGGAACTTCCCAATCTTGATGGCTGTATGGAAGTTAGCCCCAGCCCTTGCTGCAGGTAACTGCGTAGTCCTAAAGCCAGCAGAGCAAACTCCAGTTTCAATCATGTTCTTGATGGACATCATTAAGGATCTACTGCCACCAGGAGTCGTCAATATCGTTAACGGCTTTGGCGTTGAAGCAGGTAAGCCACTTGCATCTTCTCCTCGTATTGCAAAAATCGCATTTACCGGTGAAACAACTACTGGTCGTTTGATTATGCAATATGCCTCTGAGAACATCATTCCCGTCACCCTTGAACTCGGTGGCAAGAGCCCAAATATCTTCTTCAACGATGTTGCAGCTGAAAATGATGCGTTCTACGACAAGGCACTTGAGGGCTTCACAATGTTTGCCGTTAATCAGGGCGAAGTATGTACATGCCCTTCACGCGGACTTGTCGAATCAAAGATTTATGACAAGTTCATGGGTGATGTAACTGCTCGCACCAAGGCGATCAAAATGGGTAACCCGCTTGATCTCTCAACGATGATGGGTGCACAAGCAAGTACTGATCAACTTGAAAAGATCCTTTCCTACCTAGACATTGGTAAGAAAGAGGGAGCAAAGGTAATTACAGGTGGTGAGCGCGCTGATCTTGGTGGGGAACTATCTGGTGGTTATTACGTCATGCCAACAATCTTTGAAGGCAACAACAAGATGAGAATCTTCCAGGAAGAGATCTTCGGACCTGTTGTCTCTGTTACAAAGTTTGATGGTTTTGATAATGCAATGGAGATTGCCAATGACACGTTGTATGGACTCGGCGCTGGTGTATGGACTCGCGATATGAACACTGCATATCGTGCAGGACGCGCAATCCAAGCTGGCCGTGTATGGACTAACTGTTATCACGCATATCCAGCAGGAGCAGCATTTGGTGGTTACAAAGCCTCAGGTATTGGCCGCGAAAACCATAAGATGATGCTTGATCATTACCAACAGACCAAGAACCTGCTAGTTTCATATTCACCAAACAAGCTAGGTTTCTTTTAAGGAGAACTAATGACATTGCCGTCTCGCGTTGACTACACACGCGAGGCGGCGCTGTTATTAATAAAGCTTTCTGCCATTAATGGCCCACTGATGTTTCATCAATCAGGAGGTTGTTGTGACGGATCTTCCCCAATGTGTTATCTCAAAGGCGAATTTCGTGTTGGTGGTTCAGATGTCCTAGTTGGTGAGTTAGTTATTCCGGAACTCAACGAAGCAATTGCCGTCTGGATGTCAGCATCGCAGTTCGAATATTGGAAACACACTCATCTCACAATCGATGTTGTTGATGGGCGTGGGGGAGGGTTTTCCCTTGAGTCGACTGAGGGAAAACGCTTCCTAACGCGCTCACGATTATTTACTGATCAAGAGTGGGCGATCCTTGAGAACTCTCCAGTTAAAACTGGAGCATAAAAAAACCCGCCGTATACATACGGCGGGTTTTTTGTGTAATTACTAATTAAATACGCTCACCTGTAACTGAGTTGAACAAATGAACTGCACTTGGAATTGCTGTAACAGTAATTGTCTGTCCAGGCTTTGGAGGATTCTTTGGATCCCAGCGAACAATGATCTGTGCGCCTTCGTCAGTTGCGTTTGCAAACTTAACGTTGTTATCAGCCGGCTTTCCGTAAACAAAAGCATCTGAGCCCAGTTCTTCAACAACTTCTACAAGAACATGGAAGCCCTCAGTTGATGGCGTGAAGCCCTCTGGGCGAACACCCACAGTGACTTCATTGCCAGCTGATGCTGGAACTGCAAGTCCAAGATTTCCAAGCATTGCCTTACCACCAACGATTGGTGCATTGAGCAAGTTCATGGCTGGAGAGCCGATAAAGCCTGCTACGAAAGCATTTGCTGGGTTGTCATAAAGATTACGAGGTGTATCAACTTGTTGTAGCAAGCCATCTTTAAGAACTGCAACACGATCACCCATTGTCATAGCTTCAACTTGGTCGTGAGTTACATAAACTGTTGTAATTCCTAAACGACGCTGTAATGCAGCGATCTGTGTACGAGTTGCAACACGCAACTTCGCATCAAGGTTTGATAGAGGTTCATCCATTAGGAAAACCTGAGGTTCGCGAACGATTGCGCGACCCATAGCTACGCGCTGACGTTGTCCACCAGAAAGCGCTTTTGGCTTGCGCTCTAGATATGGCTCGAGGTCAAGCAACTTAGCTGCTTCAAGAACGCGACGTTCACGTTCTTCTTTTGGAGTTCCAGCGATCTTTAATGCGAAACCCATGTTTTCTGCAACTGTCATGTGTGGGTACAACGCATATGACTGGAATACCATCGCGATATCGCGATCTTTTGGTGCAACGTTTGTTACGTCGCGATCACCAATCAAGATTCTTCCGTTATCGACTTCTTCAAGTCCTGCCAACATACGAAGTGATGTTGACTTTCCGCAACCTGATGGGCCAACTAGAACTAAAAACTCACCATCATTAACAGTGAGATTTAATTTATCGACTGCAGGTGCAGTTGTTCCTGGGTAGATACGTGATGCGGCTTCGAAAACTACTGATGCCATGAGATTGCTCTCCTTCTCCGGGCAGGTACGTGCCCGACGGTCCGAGGATGAAGGTGATGGTCGGTTGACCAACGCACGAAGATTACGCGTAAAGGTGGGAAATGGCTAGATGAGGCCCTTGGGTGGTTGCCGTATAGTTGGACACATAATGGAGACGCATTCGGTCAGTTCCCTATTACTTGATTTAGCAACCGTGGCTGGCCTGATCTTATTAGCGGCCTTATTTGTGGCCGCCGAAATCGCGCTGATCTCATTGCGCGAGAGCCAAATTCGCCAAATCGCCAGCCGCGGCAAACGTGGTGCTCGCGTAGCAAAGCTTGCCGAAAACCCCAACCGCTTCTTAGCCGCTGCCCAAGTTGGTGTGACGGTCTCGGGCTTTTTATCCGCGGCGCTAGGTGCTGAAAAACTAGGTGGCTATGTCATCCCTTGGCTAGAGCGTCGCGGTTTTTCTCATGGCCTGAGCACCACACTTTCAATCATTGGTGTCACTTTAGTCATTGCATATTTTTCATTGGTGTTTGGAGAACTTGTACCAAAGCGCCTGGCACTTTTTAGGAGTGAAGAAATTGCGCTCGCCTCGGCCGGGGTTATCGATGTTATTGCCAAGATTTTTCGCCCTATTATTTGGTTACTTTCTAAATCTACGGATTTCATAGTAGGTCTTTTTGGAATTGACCCTAAAGAAGCCCGTAGCGCAATGTCGGAAGAAGAGCTTTTAGATTTAGTTGCCGGTCACGCCGCACTGAGCGCCGAAGAGCGCGACATCGTAGAAGAAGTTTTCAATGCATCGGAGCGACAGGTGCATGAAGTCATGGTGCCGCGCACTGAAGTTGATTTCATGGATGTCTCATTGACAATCGGTAAAGCCATCGAGCTAGCCGTTGATAAAGCTCATTCACGATATCCAGTTATCCGCGGCTCTTCTGATGAAGTAATTGGTTTCATCCACGTACGCGATTTATTGGATACATCCTTAGCGTCTAAGTCCACGAAAATTATTGAAATAGTACGAAGCATTATGTTTTTGCCTGGCACTAAAGGCGTGCTTCCCGCGTTGACTGAAATGCGCGAGCAAGGTCAGCATGTCGCCATTGTTTTGGATGAGTATGGCGGCACCGATGGCATTGTGACTTTAGAGGATTTAGTGGAGTGCTTGATTGGCGATATCCGTGATGAATATGACGTGGATGAATCAGAAATCAGCATCGAATCACGAAGTGGTGATTTTGAAGTTGACGGACTTATTTCGATCGAAGATTTAATCGAACAAACCGCGCTTGAAATCCCTGAAGGCCCATATGAAACGGCCAGTGGTTTTGTCATGCACCATTTGGGGAAAATCCCCAAGGAAAATGATGTGGTAATCCTCGATGGCCTGCGAATTACAGTGCTTTCCATGGAAGGCAAACGCGCGGGACAGTTATTAATCTCTCGTACCTCATGATGTGTGAAAGAATTAGCGCATGAGCAAAAAGCGAGTCTTATCGGGGATTCAACCGACGAGCGACTCATTTCACCTCGGAAATTATTTAGGTGCGGTTAAGCAGTGGGTAGAGCTACAAGATGGTCACGATGCTTTTTATTGCATCGTTGATTTGCATGCACTCTCAGGCGAAATCGAACCGCAGCTTTTGCGAAAGCGAACTTTAGCTTCAGCGGCACAGTTATTAGCGCTAGGTATTTCGCCAGAAAAATCAACGCTTTTTGTTCAGTCACAAGTCCCACAACACAATCAACTGGGTTGGTTAATGGAATGCATGGCCGGTTTCGGCGAAGCAAGCCGCATGACGCAGTTCAAAGATAAATCAGCTAAAGGTGGCGCTGATTCTGCGCGAGTAGCTTTGTTTACTTATCCCATGTTGCAAGCTGCAGATATTTTGTTGTACCAAGCTAACTTAGTTCCAGTCGGTGAAGACCAACGTCAACATATCGAGTTGACTCGTGATTTAGCGGGCCGTTTTAACACTCGCTTTGGCCAGGTTTTTACAATCCCCGATAACTTTATTTTAAAGACCGCCGCCAAGATTCAGGATTTACAAGATCCATCGGCAAAGATGAGTAAGTCCTCTGGATCAGCCAGCGGAGTTTTAGAACTTATGGATACACCAGAATCGAATGCGAAAAAGATTAAGAGTGCGGCAACCGATGCTGGCCGAGAAGTTACTTTTGATGAAAAAGCAAAACCTGGGATTAGCAATCTGCTGACTATCCACAGCGCGCTTTCAGGACAATCCATTGCCGCGCTTGAAAAAGAGTTTGAAGGCAAAGGCTACGGTGACTTTAAAACTGCAGTCGCCGAGGTCGTTGTGGAATATTTCAGACCGATACGCACTCATGCCCTGGAACTTTTGAACGATGAAAAGCATTTGATAGATCTTCTGCACAAAGGTGCTGAAAAAGCTCGGGCCGTAGCATCGCTCACTCTGGAAAAAGCCTATGAGAGCTTAGGAATTGTTAAATAAAGCCGTAAAAAACTATCAACTCCAGGTTAAGACTTATCCAAAACGTTACATCAGTTGGCTCAAAACCAGCGGCGGTGTGTTGAGTTTTTTCATGCGTAACTACTAGGCTCGGTATCACACAGATCCTCACTATCTGCTTTTCTAGCGCCTAGTGAAGAGCCCCTTGAAGGAGGAAAATTGAAGAAAGTATTTCGTTTTGTAGCAGTAATCGCTGCGGCAACTCTTGCAGCAACTGCATTCGTTGCACCATCAGCAACTGCAGCAACAAAGGTAAAAGTTGGAATTGCTTATGACATCGGTGGTCGCGGAGACAAGTCTTTCAATGACTCTGCAGCAGCTGGTCTTGATATGGCAAAGAAGAAGTTTGGTGTTACAGCTAAAGAAGTAACGGTTACAACAGGTTCTGATGCAGAGCGCGAAGGCAAGCTTCGCTTGCTAGCAGCTGCTGGTTATAACCCAATCATCGCTGTTGGATATCTCTATGCTGGCCCACTCAAGCTTGTGGCTCAGGATTATCCAAATGTTCAATTCGGAATTGTTGATGATTCATCAATCGCACTTCTCAATGTTGCAGGACTGATCTTCGCTGAAGAGCAGGGTTCATACCTAGCTGGCGTTGCTGCTGCACTTTCTTCAAAGTCAGGAAAGATTGGCTACGTCGGTGGAGTTCGTATTCCACTACTACAGAAGTTTGAGGCAGGATTCGTTGCTGGTGTTAAGGCAACAAAGAAGTCTGCAACTGTAGATGTTAAGTACGTAACTGAGTTCCCTGATTTCTCTGGCTTCAATGATCCAGCGAAAATGAAGATCATTGCTAAGGGCATGATCGACAAGGGTGTAGATGTAATTTATTCAGCTGCAGGTGGTTCAGGTGCGGGTAACTTCGCAGCTGCAACTGAAGCAGCAGCAGCAGGCAAGAAGGTTTGGACTATCGGAGTTGACTCCGATCAGTACCTCTCTGCTTCAGCTGCAGAAAAGAAGAACATGCTCACATCAATGGTCAAGCACGTTGACCGTGCTGTGTACGACGTAATTGCAACTTCAGTTGCAGGTTCATCTGTGAACGATATTTTGGATGCCAAAGCTGGTATCTATGGTCGTCACTATGACCTAGCACTTGATGGCGTTGGTGTTTCATACTCTGGCGGTTACATCACAAAGTACAAAGCACAAATTGATGCTGCAGCTGCAGCAATCAAGTCAGGCAAGATTAAGGTTCCAACTAAGCCATAATCTGCCGTTAAGTAGTGGCATTTGGCCCAACAATGGAGTTAAATCTCCCTTGTTGGGCCAAATACTTTTTATCAATTAAAAGGAGAATAAATAAGTGTCTGTAGCTGTTGAACTGCGGCACATCTCCAAACGCTTCCCTGGGGTCATTGCAAATAAAGATGTCTCAATGAGCGTACAAACCGGCACGGTACATGCCCTAGTTGGGGAAAACGGCGCGGGTAAATCAACAGTTATGAAGATTTTGTATGGCATGCAACGCCCAGATGGGGGCGAGATTTTAGTAAATGGAACGCAGGTTCACTTTAAGAATCCTAATGATGCCATTGAAGCAAGTATAGGGATGGTGCACCAACACTTTATGTTGGCCGATAATTTCACCGTTCTTGAAAATATTATTTTAGGTTCAGAGCCAAAACATGGAATCACAATTGATTTTGTGGCCGCGCGTAAAAAAGTCGTTGAAATGGCGGCTCAGTATGGTCTTGACATTGATCCCGATGTTTTGGTTGAAGAGCTGGGTGTAGGTCAGCGCCAACGCGTTGAAATTTTAAAAGTTCTTTACCGTGGTGCCCGAATATTGATTTTTGATGAACCAACGGCAGTACTTGTGCCACAAGAAGTAGATGATTTATTTAACGCGCTACAGGGCCTTCGTGCCGAAGGTATGGCGATCATATTTATTTCGCACAAGTTGGATGAAGTACTTCGGGTAGCCGATGATGTAACCGTTGTTCGCGCCGGCTCAACGGTGGCAGAAGTTAAATCTAAAGATGTGACCGCCCGCCAATTAGCTGAACTCATGGTGGGAAGTGAGCTGCCACAACCAACTACTCATGGTGATACTCGCCGACCAGAGATTACTTTGGCGCTCAAGGATGTTTCGATTCCAACTAAATCAGGAAGCCGCGATTTAATTTCGCACATTTCATTTAATTTACATGCTGGCGAAGTAGTTGGAATTGCCGGCGTTGAAGGAAATGGTCAGGCCGAACTCGTTGAAGCGATCATGGGTTTGCGCGATTACACGGGGGATATCGAGTTTTCCGGGAGCAATATCAACCATGCCAGCGTGGCCCACCGCCGCGATTTAGGAATTGGTTTGATCCCTGAGGATCGCCAACGCCAAGCGATGATGATGGAATCTCCGCTGTGGGAAAATAGAATTTTAGGTCATCAACGCGGCAAGCCAGTAATGCGTGGTTTTGTTTTAGATAAAAAACGAATTATTGCCGATACTCGTGCGATTATGCAGGAGTTTGATGTGCGCGCACCGGGACCACAAACTTTTGCTTCAGCGCTTTCAGGTGGAAACCAACAGAAATTTATTGTTGGTCGCGAAATGAGTAAAGCACCGTCCCTTCTTGTTGCCTCGCACCCAACTCGCGGAGTTGATGTTGGCGCACAAGGTGCAATTTGGGAAGAGTTAAGACGTGCCCGCGAAAAAGGAATGGCAATTGTTTTAATCTCCGCCGATCTTGAAGAGCTCATTGGAATGTCAGACCGGTTATTAGTTATGTTGCGCGGTTCCATCGCTGCCGAACTCGACCCCGCAAAAACCACCCCTGAACAGCTAGGTTCAGCGATGACTGGTGCGGTATGAAAAACTTTAAGTTATCTAATTTAATTCTTGCTTTAGCTGCACCATTGGCAGCTGCGGTTGTATCCATCATTATTTCAAGTTTGGCTGTTCTGGCTTCACATAAGTCACCTATGGATGCTTACACAACTATGTGGCAGTTCGGTACAACTTCGGCCTCACTCATGCAGATGTTGGATACCGCAACGCCTTACTACATTGCGGCCATTGCAATTGCTATAACTTTTCGCGCCGGACTATTTAATATTGGTGTTGAAGGCCAGCTTCGTTTAGGTGCCATGTTTGGTGCATACCTTGGGGCTAAATTCATTTTGCCGCCAGTACTTCACATTATTGCCATCATGATAATTTCTATGACAATCGGTGGTCTGTGGGCTGCGATTGCCGGTTACTTAAAAGTAAAACGTGGTGTGAGTGAAGTTATTTCAACAATCATGCTCAATGCATTAGCTGGTGGACTGTCTTCATATTTGCTTGCAACCTACTTTGTAGATCGCACTACTGACTCAAATAACATGTCAACAAAAAAGCTACCTCAGTCAGGACAATTCCCAGATTTAATGCCGCTATTAAACAAAATAGGCATTAAAAATCAGCCTGGTGGCGGGGTTTACGGCATGGTAATTGTTGCTATAGCCCTTGGAATCATTTTCTGGTTTGTCATCAATCGCACTCGCTTTGGTTTTGAACTTCGTGCCTCCGGTTCTAATCCAATTGCAGCACGAGTCAGTGGAGTTAATTCAAAGCGCATGGTTTTTGTTGCTATGGCAACTTCAGGTGCCGTTGCTGGTCTGGCAGGCTTGCCTGCAGTGCTGGGCGATACTCACGCTTTCAACATGGGTTTTAGAACTGGTATTGGCTTTTCAGCTATAGCTGTAGCTCTTCTAGGTCGTAACAATCCAGTTGGCATGGCAATTAGCGCACTACTTTTCGGTTTCCTTGAAGTGAGCTCACGCGCATTAGAGCTCATCGATATCGCTCCAGAGACTTACATCATCATGCAAGGATCTATTTTGCTTTCATCAGTTATTGCTTATGAAGTTGTACGCCGCTACAAGATAACGCTGCAAAGTAAAGAGTTAGCTAAGGCGGTAGGCGCATGAAAATAAAAGCATTGAAAGCTTTGCGTTATGCAACTATGTTGGTATTCATCTTGGCCGTTGTTCGACAGATCACTGGTGCTTCTGATTTAACAAGCATAGGTACCGCATCAGCAGCACTTTTACTTTCGGTGCCGATCTTTTTAGCTGGTCTTGGCGGACTTTTCTCTGAGCGTTCGGGTGTAGTCAACATCGGCCTAGAAGGCATGATGATCATGGGTGCGTGGGCTGGTGGAATGATTGGCTGCAAACACGGCCCATGGCTGGGTTTACTTGCTGCAATAATTTTTGGTTCAGTCGGAGCTCTTTTGCATGCAATTGCAACAATTACTTTTGGTGTGGATCATGTTGTTTCCGGTGTTGCCATCAACATTATTGCTGCGGGATTAGTCCGTTATCTTTCTACAATTTTGTACAAGAGTGGTTCCTGGATAGGTCCATCTCAGTCACCCGATGTTAATTCAATTGGTACCAATGGATTACCCGTTTTGTCTGGTGGGCATTTCTTTGGTTGGAAGAGTCCTGATTTATTGAATTCTCTGGCACAAAAACATTGGTTTTTTATATCAGATATTGCCTCCGTGCTAAGGGGCATAACTGGAGATATTTCGTATGTCACGGTTCTTGCAGTGATATTAATTCCACTCTCGCTCTTTATTTTATGGAAGACTGCATTTGGCTTAAGACTAAGAAGTGCCGGCGAAGCACCAGTCGCCGCGGAATCTTTAGGTGTCAATGTATATGTGATGAAATATGCCGGAGTTTTAATCTCAGGAGCACTTGCTGGTTTGGGTGGCGGCTATTTAGCTATTGTTGCTGCTAACCATTATCAAGAAAACCAAGTTGCAGGTCGAGGTTATATCGGTCTTGCTGCCCTTCTTTTTGGTAACTATCGACCTGGTGGCATCTTGCTAGGCGCCGGTTTATTTGGTTTTGCCGATGCACTTCAATTACGAGACTCTGCATCAGTACATGCATTAATTCTATTAATTGTGATTGTCTTAGCTTTCCTTGCCGTCCGTGATTTAAGAAAGAAAAAGATCATTAAAGCGGTTTCTACACTGGTGTTTGCTGGACTATCACTATGGTATTTCTTGGCAGTTAAAGAGTTACCAGGTCAGCTAGTAACAATGACTCCATATATTGCAACTTTGTTAATTATGTCTTTAGCTTCACAACGTTTGAGAATGCCCGCTGCCGATGGAATGCCTTATCGCCGTGGTGGTTTGCGATGACTGCAATAGATTGGGATGTTTTACATAGCGCTGCGGTAACTGCGATGAAAAAAGCATATGCGCCGTACTCTAAATTTCCAGTTGGTGTTGCAGCCCTTGTTGATGATGGTCGAATAATTTCAGGATGCAACGTAGAAAATGCTAGTTATGGTTTAGGGCTTTGTGCTGAGTGCGGTTTAGTGTCAAACTTAATTGCCACAGGTGGTGGGCGATTGGTTGCGATTTCATGTGTTGATGGACAAGGAAATCATTTAGCGCCTTGTGGTCGATGCCGCCAATTATTATTTGAGCACGGTGGTGCTAACGCGATTTTGATGACTGATGATGGCCCACAAACTATGGCGCAGATGTTGCCATGGGCTTTTGGTCCTGATGATCTTGACCGCAACGAGCGCTAAATGTCCCACAATGAAGCTTTTTCAGCCCCTGAAATCATCGCAGCTAAGCGCGATCACCATTCACTAACCGATCCACAAATCGATTGGGTAATCGACGCGTATACGCGTGGCGCAGTTGCCGATGAACAGATGTCAGCTCTTCTTATGGCAATTCTGCTCAACGGTATGGAATCGCGTGAGATTTCGCGTTGGACTGATGCGATGATAAACAGTGGTGAACGCATGAATTGGTCGGCATTAACTCGGCCAACGGTCGATAAGCATTCAACTGGGGGAGTAGGCGACAAAATTACTTTGCCACTTGCGCCATTAGTTGCAGCATGTGGTGCTGCAGTTCCTCAACTTTCAGGCCGCGGTCTAGGCCACACTGGCGGAACTTTAGATAAGTTGGAATCAATTCCAGGTTGGCGTGCATCACTATCAAATCAAGAGATGCTTAAAACTTTGCAAGATTGTGGAGCCGTAATTTGTGCTGCAGGAACGGGTTTGGCACCCGCTGATAAAAAACTCTATGCCTTGCGTGATGTGACGGCTACGGTTGAAGCAATCCCATTGATAGCTTCGTCAATCATGAGTAAAAAAATTGCCGAAGGCACAAGTGCGTTAGTTCTAGATGTAAAGACTGGCGCTGGCGCTTTTATGAGCGATCCAGAAAAAGCAAAAGAATTAGCCCATGTCATGGTGGGCCTAGGCAAAAGAGCAGGTGTAAAAACAATTGCACTCGTAACGGCGATGGATATTCCACTTGGTTTAACTGCGGGTAACGCCTTAGAAGTCCGTGAATCTGTAGAAGTTTTAGCTGGTGGTGGGCCATCAGATATCGTTGAATTGACGGTCTTACTTGCCCGTGAAATGTTAGAGATAGTTGGAATCACCAACATAGATCCTGCTGAAGCTTTGAAAAATGGAAAAGCGATGGATGTATGGCGCCGAATGATCAGCGCACAAGGAGGAGATCCTGATGCCACACTTCCAACTGCTAAAGAGAATTTAATTGTCACGGCTCAAAATGCTGGCACTATTCTTTCTATGGATGCAATGAAAGTTGGCATGGCTGCGTGGAGATTAGGCGCTGGGCGATCTCGCCAAGGCGAAACCGTGCAAGCCGGCGCAGGCATTGAAATTCACGCTAAACCAGGGGATTTCATCGCCACAGGAGCACCGCTATACACATTGCACACCGATACACCTGCCGCTTTTGCTCGTGCCCAGGAATCGCTGATGAATTCAGTAACTATCGGCGATTTACCAAAGGATGGAAAAATAGATAGATTGCCACTTGTAGTCGAACGAATTACTGATTGAGAGTCTGGTTGTGAGTCTGACAAATACGCCGAGCGTTGCACAGATTAAACGTGTACCTAAAGTCATGTTGCATGATCATTTAGATGGTGGCCTTAGACCTCAAACTATTATCGATATTGCCAATGAAATTGGTTATACCGCACTACCAACTCAAGACGCTGCAGAATTAGCTACGTGGTTTCGAGAGTCATGTGATTCAGGTTCCTTAGTTCGCTACCTTGAAACTTTTTCGCATACTATCGCAGTGATGCAACGACGTGAAGACATCATCCGTGTAGCACGAGAGTGCGCCTTGGATCTTGCTCGCGACGGTGTTGTGTATGCAGAAGTGCGTGGAGCGCCCGAGCTTTTTACTGAAAAAGGTTTGTTAATGTCGCAGGTGGTTGAAGCAACACTTGAAGGCTATAAGCAAGGTGTTGCCCAAGCTAAAGAAGAAGGTTTTGAGATTGCGGTCTACTCGCTTTTATGTGGAATGCGTCAAAATAAGCGTTCACAAGAAGTTGCCGAATTAGTTGTTAAATATCGCGATAAAGGTGTTGTTGGATTTGACATTGCTGGACCAGAAGATGGATTTCCACCGAGTGATCAAAAAGAAACTTTCGATTACCTTCGCAAAGAAGATGCTCACTTTACGATTCACGCTGGCGAAGCCTACGGTTTGCCATCTATCTGGGAAGCAATTCAACTGTGCGGGGCTGAGCGCTTAGGTCACGGTGTTCGAATTATTGATGACATAGATTTTTCAGGCCCAGAACCAGTTCTAGGTCAGTTGGCTTCTTATGTTCGCGATCGCAGAATTCCATTAGAGCTGTGCCCAACATCTAATCTTCAAACTGGCGCGGCTAAAAGTTATGCCGAACACCCTATTGGCGCCTTAGCCCGCTTGCGTTTTAGAGTCACCCTCAATACCGACAACCGATTGATGAGCCAGACTTCGCTGTCATTTGAAATGCAGGAAGCTGTGAAAGCTTTTGGTTGGGATTTTGCTGAACTTCAACGGGTAACTATCAATGCAATGAAGAGCGCATTCATTCCTTATCCAGCGCGATTGAAAATCATCGAAAGCATAATCAAACCAGGTTACGCGAAAATCTCCGCCGAGAAATGATTGATTTTAACGACCCAAAATTTGTTGCAAATCCTTATAACGCGTTAAAAGAACTGCGTCAGTTTGGAGAGCCAGTTTGGCACGAACAGATGCAGATTTACTTGGCAGCATGCCATAAGGATGCTAACGATGTCTTTAGAAATAAATCCTTGGGGCGAATTTTTATCGACAAGACCCCAGATTTTGAGTGGGAGACTTTCAACTGGTTGCACTCTGATTCAATTTTAGATAGCGAACCACCAAAGCACACACGTTTACGCTCTTTGGTAGCTAAAGCATTTAATCGAAACAAGATTGAAGGAATGCGACCAGCAGTAGAACGTATTACCGCAAAGCTTTTAGATCAGATAGATGTGAAAGTTAAATCAGGTGAAACCTTTGATTTGATTACAGATTATGCTGAGCCACTACCAGTGAAGATTATTGCGGACTTACTTGGCTTCCCCGAATCAGAAGAACACTTACTTCGTCCTTGGTCACAAGCAATTGTAAAAATGTACGAAGTAAATCCATCAGCGCAGTACCAAATGGAGGCCAAAAAAGCTGCAGGTGAATTCGCCGAGTATGTGCGGAATTTGGCGGCACTTCGCAAAGTCAATCCAGGCCAAGATTTGATCACGGATTTGGCGATGGTGGAGGAAAATGGTGAAAAACTTAATTCGCACGAGCTAGTTGCTACTTGTGTTTTGCTATTAAATGCCGGCCATGAAGCCAGCGTGAATGCTTTCGGAAATGGAATGGTTGCCGCGCTTGAGCGACCAGATCAAAGTGCGCTATTGCGCGATAAGGCCCGAGAAATTACTGAGACTGCAGTTGAAGAGTTCATGCGTTTTGACGCGCCACTCCACCTATTTGAGCGTACTGCCACGGCGCAAACGCAGGTCGGGGGAGTAACGATTGAAGCTGGTCAAAAGATTGCGGCCCTTATTGGATCAGCTAATCGTGATGAAAATATCTTCAAAGAAGCTGATGAGTTGGATTTAATACGTGATCCCAATCCACATATTGGTTTTGGCGCAGGAATTCACTTTTGCTTAGGAGCCCCGCTGGCACGTTTAGAGATGGGAGTTTCACTACCAGCACTGTGGGAGAAATATCCGCAGATGCAGTTGGCTAGCCAACCAGTGCGACGACCTACTTTTGTTTTACGTGGTTATGAAAGCGTAGAAATTTCAGCGTGAGTTGGGTATGAGGATTGCGCACCTTTTCGGGTAACACTCAATGATGCAACTTTAATTCCTAAATCCATAGCTTCTATGGCGCTCTTGCCGCTAGCTAGTGCATATGCAAAAACTCCAACGAAGGCGTCACCCGCACCAGTTGTGTCAACCGCGTTCACTGTGGGGGCAGCAATTCGAGTGATTGTTCCCTGACTGCCGATATGAACTGCACCTTGGGCACCTAAAGTAACAATTGAATTTTTTCCAGGGCGAAATCTCTTTAATACCTCATCACTGGATGGGAATTCTCCAAGCAACTCTTTAAACTCAGTTTCATTGGGAATTATCCAATCAGTAACTTCGAGAAGTTCTTTGCTTAATGGTTGATAAGGCGCAGGATTTAGAATTGTGGTGCACCCACGTTTTTTTGCCATAGTGAATGCTTCAAGCGTGACTTCTTGCTTGATTTCACACTGTGCGACCACTACCGATAATTCCTTTATAGAATCAACACCTTCGATAGCTTTTTCGATAGCGATTTCATGGTTTGCGCCTGGAATGATAATGATTCGATTTTCACCTTGTGAGTCGACCCAAATATGTGCAACACCATTTGGGGTATCACTGCGCTCAATAAAGTCGGAGTTAATTCCAAGTTTTTGAAAGTTTTCCGCTATTGAATCCCCAAATAAATCTTTACCTAGTTTTCCAATGAAGTGGACTTGCGCCCCGCAGTGAGCGGCAATAACGGCCTGATTGGCCCCTTTTCCACCAAAACCCGTTGTAAATAAATCACCTTCCAGAGTTTGCCCGGCT
>Ga0209829_10001827_pt1 | contig 16760 bp, 9 predicted proteins | sample C_140205_EF_Meta_FD_187311 | JGI IMG/M metagenome (GOLD analysis project Ga0209829, IMG submission 187311) | Freshwater microbial communities from Lake Croche, Canada to study carbon cycling - C_140205_EF_MetaG (SPAdes) (version 2) | ecosystem: Environmental > Aquatic > Freshwater > Lake...
CCGTTGAAATCCGCGCGCCCTTGATCTGCCCGTTTTACTCGGCCCGCGTCATCCGTGGCGTTCGCGTGGGGCCAAGCCCGCCGTGGCTGGTCGAGCGATTGGCGACGGTGGGCGTGGCCAGCATCAACAACGTGGTCGACATCACCAATTACGTGATGCTCGAATGCGGACAGCCGCTCCATGCCTTCGACCTCGCGAAGATCAGAGGCGGCCGGATCGTGGTGCGACAGGCCGAGCCGGGTGAGTCTTTCAACGCCATCAATCACAAGACCTACTCGCTCACCGAGGGGATGTGCGTGATCGCCGATGCGGAAGGGGCGATCGCGCTGGCCGGAGTGATGGGGGGCGCCGGCACCGAGGTCGCCGCCGACACCACCGACATCCTGCTGGAGTCGGCCCAGTTCTCGCCGTTGCCCATCCGCTGCGCGGCACGGGGACTCGTGCTGGCGAGCGCATCGTCGTACCGGTTCGAGCGGGGGCCAGATCCCGCTGCCGTCGACTGGGCCAGCCGCCGCGCCGCCGCGATGATCGCGGAAATCGCCGGCGGGCAGTCGGCTCGGGGGCTCGTCGAGGCTGGTCAGCTGGCCTCAAGTCCGGCGACCATCGACCTGCGGCCCGGCCGTGTCGCCGAGGTGCTCGGGATCGACATTCAGCCCGAACGTCAGCAGGCGATCCTCACTGGGCTGGGGTTCGTCGCGGAAGCCGTGGCCGGCGGGCCATCCCGCTGGCGGGCACCGACGTGGCGGCGCGACTGCTCGCGGGAGATCGATCTGATTGAAGAGATCGCGAGAATCGAGGGCTATCAGGCGGTGCCGGAGAACGAGCCGATCGCCGCTCGGCTGGTGACGGAATCGGCCCGTGAGCGGACGCTCAGACGCGCGGCGGAGGTGCTCGTGGCCGCTGGATTCTGCGAAGCGATGACGCGCAGTGTCGTCGGACAGCAGATGGAGGCGACCAGCAGCCCCTGGGGCGATGTGCCGCCGCTGGTGTGTTCCCCGCCGCTGGTGCGCGGTGCGGACCGTCTGCGGCGCACGCTCGTGCCGAGCCTGCTTGAGGCCCGCGCGGGCAACGTGGCCGTCGGTGCGCCGAGGCCGGAGCTCTTTGAGGTGGCCCGCGGCTATCTGAACATGGCCGCCGGTTGCCAGTCGCCAGGCGAGGCTCCCGTGGAGGAGCCGTTGCTCCTGGCCTTCGTGATGGGGGGCGGATTTGCTGCCGCCAAGGGGCTCGCCGAGGCCGTGCTGGATCGGCTCGGGCTGGCGTCCACGAGTGAGGCGGGCGTGGTGTTCAGGCCGCTGGTGCTTGATCTTTTTGCCAACGGACGGGCTGCCGAAGTCGTGCTCCAGCGGCCCGGCCTGCCTGCCGTGCGGGTCGGCGTGGTGGGGGAGATCGCCGCCGCAATCCTGACGCGGTATGGGCTCAAAGGTCTGGTCGTTGCCGCCGAGTTGCGGCTTGATCGGTTGGAGTTTGCCGTCGAAGTGGAGCGGCCGCGACACAGGCCGAGCGATTTTCCAGCGGTCGAGCGAGACGTGAACCTCGTCGTGGATCGGGCGTTGCCGTGGGGCGATGTCGCGGCGGCAATCCGCGGCAGCGGCGGCAGCCTCCTGGAAGAGTGCCGGCTGGTGCAGGTCTGGACGGATGCCCAACGGCTTGGCGAGTCGAAGAAAAGCTTCGTCGTGTCGCTGCGGCTGCGGAGCGACACCGGCACGCTTTCGGGAGAGGATGCCAGTCGCACGGTCGAGGCGGTGGTGGCGGCTTGTGGTACACAGTGCGGCGCGGTGTTGCGGGCGTGAGCCGCGGCATTGCGACAATGCCGCATCGTTTTTTCACGACCATTCCAGGGAGCGGATCTGCCCGAGCATCAGCATGGAACCTGTTGTCCGCGAAAACGCTGCTGGTCCCTGCGGTTCTCCCTGGAGGACATGGCTGATGATCGGGGCCACGGGCTTTGGTGGACCTGCCGGACAGGTGGCCATCCTGCACCGCGAGCTGGTCGAACGGCGAAAGTGGCTGGATGAAGAGGAGTTTTTGGGGGCACTGCGGCTGTGCATGCTCCTGCCCGGTCCCGAGGCTCAGCAACTGGCCACCTACGCGGGCTGGCGGCTGGGGGGCATGGCTGGCGGGTTGCTGGCCGGCACGCTCTTCGTCCTTCCCGGTGCCTTGTTGGTGACGGCATTGGCGTGGCTCCACGTGGCTGGTGAATCAATGCCGCTGGTGGCGGCCGCGTTTGCCGGCACGCGCCCGGCGGTCGTGGCCTTGGTCGCGTTGGCGACATGGAGGATCGGCCGGAAGTCGATCCGATCGATTCCCGCGATGGTCATCGCCGCAGCGGCACTTGCCGCGCTGGCGGCTGGTGTGCACTTTCCGCTTGTCGTCGCGATCGCGGGCGTGGTCGGTTGGCTGGTGCCGCTGGAACTGTCGCCGCCCGCGACCGCGAAAGGGGGACATGGCGAGGCTGCTGGCGGCGTGCTTGCAGCGAGTGCCGGGGCAGACGTTCGCATGGCCGGAGTGCGGCATGTGTTGGGAGTTGCCGCGACGGCGGCCGTTCTTTGGGGCATGTGCTACGGGGCCGTCAGGCTGCTGCATCTCGCCGGCGAACGAGGGACCGACATCGCCACCCTGTTCACGGAAACCACCCTGCTATCGGTCGGTGGTGCGTATGCGGTCGTGCCATGGGCGCTTGAGGAGTCGGTGGCACGCGGCTGGATCGAGCCTGCAGAGCAGTTTGATGCGCTGGCCATGGGCGAGGCAACGCCCGGGCCATTGATTCTCGTGGTCACGTTCATCGGATTTCTCGCCGGTTGGCGAACGCAGCCCCTCGGTTCGGTCACGGCTGGATGGGAAGGGGCGATGATCGCCACGCTCTTCGCATTCATTCCGTCCTTTGCGATGGTGTTGGGGCTCGCGCCATTCGTGCGATCAATCCGCGCTGGCTCGCGGCTGGGCCGCGCGATGACGGCGATCGGGGCCGCCGTTGTCGCCGCCATCGCGTTGTTGGCTGCGAAGCTCGCGGTCGGAGCATTCCTGATCGACGGCAGGCTCGGAATCCTACCGGTGGCCGTGGCGATCATCAGCGCCGTGGGGCTCTTTCAAGGCCGTATTTCGACCCCGCTCGTAGTGCTCGCGGCGGCTGCGATCGGCATGCTGGCAAAGCTCGTATCGTGACGGCACTGGACCTGTTCGCTGGGCCCGGCGTGCTCCGTCAGCGGTCCGCGTAGACCCGCGTGATCTCTTCCTTCGTGATCGGCGCCGGATGATCGTCGCTCACCAACTGCACCTGCATGCGCTGGTCGCCCTCGCGGCGGCCTCGAACGCGGACTCGAAACACCGCCTCCTCGGAGGGCGAGAGCTTCGCCAGCGGCTCGAACACGACCGTGAGGTTGTCGATACGGTGGGCCGCCGGTCCCCGGGCCTCCACGGGCTCGAGATCACCCAGGAGCGTGGCCACGAGCCGAACGCCGCTGGCGGCCTTCGTGCCCTGGTTGCCCACGCGGACGATGTACTCCGTCATCCCACCCACCTCGATCGGATCTTCGCTGTCGGTGACCTCGAAGCAGAGCGCGGCCAGGCCTTCGACCTCGACGGTGTGTGCCGTCTGATCGGAGAGTCCATCGCTGCTCCTCGCCGCGGCGATGATCTTCTGGGGTCCGAGGTCGACCGGCATCACGGTCACCTCGACGACCCCTGTCTCGCCCGGCGGCAGTTCCTCGAGATTCCAGAGCACGCGGTGCGAGCGCTCCTCGTACCAGCCGGCGTGGTTAGCCCGCACGAATTTCAGGCCTGGGGGCAACTGGGCGGCCAGTTCCACCGAACGCGCCGGTGCCGTGCCGGCATTGATCATCGACAGCACGCAGGTTGCAGGCCGCTGCAGGTAGCGGCGCGACGGCATCTCGGCCGTGAGTTCGAGCGTGGGTGCCGTGACCTCGATCCGCACCGGCTGTTCGATCTCGATCTGGCCATCCGCGCGCGCCGCAAAGTGGGCCATGTGGACGCCCGGCATGCTCGACGCCATCGTCAGGTCGATGGTCCGCGATTCGCCCGGCTGCAGTTGGCCGACGTCGAATTCCAGTTCACGCCCGGCCCGGTGCGCCACCCCCTCGGGCAGGACGCCCTCCAGGACGACTCCGGTGGCGACGCCAGTGCCCGGGTTGCTCACCTTCAGCGAGATCTGCACGTCGCCGCCGATCCGCACGGGCTTTGTTTCGGACGACTCCAGTCGAAGGTCGGGCTTGGTGGCCCGCGAGCGCACTGACGCATCGGTGCGGAAGCTCACGCTGGCAACACTGCCAATCTCCCCCTCGATCTGTGGCATGACCTCCATCGACACTCGGGCTTCCCCGCCGGCCGCCAGGGAGCCGAGCGTCCAGACCAGTTCAGACGGTGCGCCGCCGGCATTGGGGCCGGCTGGGCTGGCAGGTGGCGTCGTCGCGATCAAGCTCGTGCCGTAGGGCACGGCATCGCGGAGCGTGACATCTTGTGCCGTCGCATTGCCGACGTTGCGAACGAAAATTTCATACCGCACCGCTTTGCCAACCTGGATCTCGCGAGGGCCGCGTTTTTCCACCGCGAGCTGAGGCGTTTGCAGCCCCTCCAATTGCATGGGACCCGGTCGCCCCTGCCCTGCGGAATCGCTGCCACCGTCCTGGAGCGTGTGGCTGCCGGATGCTTGCGGTGACTCTCCCCGTGGGACCGGGGGCGGACCCATCGGGGGCGCGGTGGCGAAGGGGCTCGTTGCAACTGCAGGGCGGAGCGAGCCTGTGCTGGCCGCCGCAGTCCGTTCGGGAAGGCGTCCGGAAAGACCCGCCACCGCAGGCTTGAAAGTGGCGGGGGGATCGATATCGCTGGTAGAGAATCGGCGCGGGACCGTGGCAGGCTCTGCGGACACACCGAGTTGTGCCCGTGCGGAGGACGCGACCGGCGGTGCAGCAGGCTGCACGGACGCATCGAGCAGCGTTGATGGTCGGGGCGGCGGTGCAGGCGCGGGGGCCGGGGGCAACAGGTCGTTGCTTGCGTCGAACGCCGGCTGAGGCGGTTCTGGAGGCAACGCTTGCGTTGCGGGCTCGGCGAGATCGGTGGCGGACGGCTCCCCGATGTCAGCTGCCGGCAGCGGCGGAGCCAGCAGGTCTTTCGGGGCCGGGGCGTCCAGCGACGCGGAGAAAATCTCTTGCGTCGGGGCCTGCTCGGCCGAGGCAAGTCTCACGCCGTCGGGGCCTGGGGCCGGAAAACGTTCGGGGGCCGCCGGTTGCAACAGTGCGCCGCGGGAGGGTGGCTGGAGGGGCCGCATCACGTCGGGGGTTTCGAGCGCCGCAGGTCGGGTTGGATAGCGTTCATTCGCAGGCGGCAAAGGGCTCGACGTCGCGGGTGCACGCCAGCCACGATCGCTCGCAGCCCTTGGGAAACCGTCCTCTTCGCCCACTGGAAACCGTTTCGGCTCCGAGGGGCCTCCCGCAGCGGTTTCGAGCGGTTGGACGGGCGCGTGAGCTGCCGTGAATGGTTGCTCCGGGGCAGGGTCTGCACCGCCCATGGTGACCATCGGTGCAGCGACGGGCGGCATGGTCACCGCAGAAGACATGCCGTCGGTGGAGCGGCCGACTCCCAACGCCCAGACGAGGCCGAATCCGGTGCCCGCGCAGAGAACCGCACCAAGCAGGATGGGAAAATTCGACTGCCGCGGAGGGACGACGAGGTCCTGCCGCGAGGTGCGTTCTGGCTCGGCCATCGGTGGGTTTCCTGTGGTGTGAGCAGGGGAAATACCACACCGCATAGCTGCCGAGAAAGCCCATTTGCAGGAGCGTCGCAGGTTAGGCAGTCATGAGAAGTTGGCGAAGATAAAAGTGGAACTTGCCCAGCTTCCCACCGTAGTTTCCAGCCGAGACGGCGACGATATCGGGTCCCGCGGCTGCCCGGATGCCGGCCACCATCGCGCAGCCCACCGCGGCTTCGTCGACGCCATCGATCACGATCTCCAAGGCGCAGGTGGCGGCCTCGACGAGGCTGGTTTCAACGCGGCCCACGAGCGACGGACAAAAAGCCTCGTTGGTTGAAGCCCGCAGGGCCTCGTATCGCGATCCAACCTTGCTGCCCGAGCGGACGACGCCCCCTGGAAATGGAGTGATCGTGCCGGGCGTCGCTGCGATCGCGATCACTGCCCGCTGCGCGGCCTCGAGCGTGGCCGCGAGCGACCGCCCCTGAAGGATGAAATTCCCACCTCCGACGCCCTTTTCGATGCCTAAGGTTTCCTCGACGAGGAATTCGCCGTCCATCACGGGCACCCGCCAGTACCGCCTTCCATCCACGACTTTTGTCTTCTCGAATCCGTCCCCGAAGAAACGCACGTGTGCCCCCAGGGGGCATCGTTTTTCAGCGGCGGGCAGGCCGTCAAAGACGCTTGCCGTCGGGCAGGTCAGCAGGCACTGCGCGGTGCGGTTGGCAACCGCCTTGCCCACGCCCTCGTCGCTGAATCCGTAGGCCAATATCGCCACTCCGGGACGGCCATCAGGCGTTTCTTCCGGCTGCAGGCACCTTTCGACGCCGATCTCCGCGTCACACCCGATCACGCTCGTGCCGTAGCCGCAGACGGCACGGATGGCGGCATCGAGCCAATGGCCGTCGTGCGCGGTGACGATCATCCGCGTGTACCGCAGACGGAAAGCTTCGGCGAATGTGTCGACGATCTGTGTCGATCCGATGAGCATGGAGGCCTCTTTTTGCAGATGCCGTTCGCGGCCCGTAAGTTTCCGGGTTCTCCCCGCGGTTGGTTTTCCATATCCTACAGAGGTCGCTGGCGGGTCTCTATGGCCTCCGGTGCCGTTTCAACCCATCTGTTCGCGAGACAAAAGGATGCCGACGATGTTCTCCTCAAACCGTGTGCCCGTGGCATCGTGGATTGCGGCCGTCGTTCCCACGCTTGTCGTGCCGATCATGGTGTTCGCCTCCGCGAGCCATGCGGCCGACACCACTGCCGCCAGTGGCATTGCGTTGATCCCGGAGGATGCCGCGTTTGTGTCGGCAACGCTGCAAGCCCGCGAGCAATATGACCGGATCGTGAAGAGCAACGCTTTTGCCGCTCTCCGAAACCTGCCGGTGGTGATCCGTGGTCTAGACGCGTTTGAGGAGCAGAAACTGCAGCCGGGCAGCCCACTCTCAATCCTCGCGACGTTCATGGAACTGCCCGAGAACGAACAGGCCATGGCACTGCTCGAAGACATGGTTTCAACCGACACGTTTGTGTACGGCGAGCCATCGTGCGTGAAGTTCGTGGAGTTGCTGAAGAAGATCCAGCAGGCGCAGAACGCCGCAGGAATTCTGCGACTGGCCAGCGGTGATGCGACGGTGGCTGGTTTTGAGATCGACGTCCTCGATGGCATCGACTCGGAGCAGATGGACGACGACGACGATGAAGATGACGACGACGAAAAGGGGGCCGCAGTCGATCGGCCGCAGACCCAGGCCCGGCTGGTGCGGTTGCGGGCAACCGATGCTGCCGAGCAGATTTCCGCTGACGACCTCGCCGCTCGCCTCGTGGTGAAAACGCTTGCCGAGAATGTCGACCTCATCGTCGTGCCGGACATCGTCTTGGGCTTCAAGACAACCACGCCCGACGCCGGCAAGTCGCAACTGAAGCGGATCGAGGTGCTCATAAAACTCTTCACACAGGCAAGCCCCGAACTGGCCAAGGCCCTCGATCGGAAAAAAGTGGCCGGCGGAGAGGTGATCACCTTCACGCTCAAGCCAGATCCGAATCTGATCCGTGCCGCCGTCCCCGGCCTCGAAGACTACGAGCAGGAACTCAAGCAAGTCTTTGAAAAGGTGGCGGCGATGGAGTTTGTGATCGGCTTAGGCCTGATCGGCGACCGGGTGATCCTGTCGATCGGCGACTCGATCGACCACCTGGAAAAGCTGGTGGTGGCTGGGAGCGACCGGCCGAGCCTGCTCGCCAGCAAACCGTTCGAGCCGTTGCGAGCCCACCTGGCCCAGCGCGGTGCGACCCCAAAAAGCAAGACTCTCACTGGCGTTTCGTATCTCAGCGAGCCGTTGACCAAGGCACTGGCAGCCTCGTCCCGCGACATTGAGCAGTTGGCGAACCTGAGCGACACCATCGCCGATCTTGCCGAACTCCCCGACGGTGCCGCCGACGCAGCACGCAAGAGCCTCGGCAAGGTTGCCGAGGGCTACAAGCGGCGGCTGCCCGTGCCCGGACCGTGGCTGGCGTTTTCCTTCCTGGCGGAACAGGGCTATGAGGGCTACGTCTGGGACTGGTCGAAGAACCTGCCTTTCGACGGCTCGAAGCGGCTGGAGCTCCTCGAACACACGGGCGGTGCCCCACTGGCCGCGGTGGCCTTCCGGGTCAAGAACGATCCCGGTCAGTTTGAGGACTTCGTGTCGTGGGCTGACATGGGCTGGTCGTTTTTTCGCACCTACTTGGTGCCGAAGGCCGACGAAGACGATCAGGAGAAGATCGCGGAAGTCGACGAGCACCTCGTTCCCATCGCTGGCAAGCTGGTCACCATTCTGCGCACTAAAATCCTGCCGGCACTGGCCGACGGCCAGATGGCCTTTGTGCTCGATGCCAAGAGCGCCACGAAACGGCCGCACAGCGGATTGCCGTCGGCCGTGGAGCCCCTGCCGCTCATAGAGCCAGCCATCGTGCTGGGGCTCGATGATCCGAAGCTGTTTCGCGAGGGGCTCAGCGATCTGTTTGAACTGACCGATGACCTGGTCGATGCGGTGCGGGAAATGAATCCCGACGCCGTGCCGGCCGAGTATCGGGTTGCGGAGCCTGTGAAGTCGAAGGTGGAGGGGGGCACGCTCTGGTCGTTTGCGCTTCCGGGAAGCGGCCTCGACGAAAAGGTGCAGCCGTCGATCGGCGTTGGCGAGGATGCTGCCGTGCTGTCGTTGGTGCCAAGGCAGGCCGGCCGTCTTCTACTGAAATCGCGTCTCGAAACAGGCTCCCAACTCTCGAAGTTTGACGAGCCGTTGGCGAGTGCCGCAACGCTTGATTTCGCAGGGCTTGTCGATGCGATCCAGCCGTGGGTGATCTATCTCACGCGGTATGGCTGTGTGATGCAGCTCGAAGGCAGCGTGGACCCGGACTTGGAGCTCGGCCCGGACGACGAGACGGAGCAGGTTCAAGACGCGCTGTCGCAGACAAAGGTCGTGTTCGAGGCGATCAAGTCGCTGCGGGTGGCGGTGGCGGAGACATCGAGCCAGTCCGGCGCCATGGTCACGCATTGGCGCAACGTGATCCGCGATATGCCGGCGAAGGAGTCGCCCAACCAGGGCAAGCAGTGAGCCGGAGCGAAGCTACCGACGCACCACTCCGCGGAGAAGCAGGTCGCCTCCCGGTCGGCTGATGTCCTCGATGTCGATGGCTGCCACTGCGGAGAGCGTGGCGATACCCGCGCCATCGATCGGCGATGGCGCCCCCGTGCCACCGATGATCTTCGGCGCGATGAAGGCCCAGATCTCATCGATCGATTGCAGGTCGGCGAGGCTGCCCATCACGGAGGGGCCGCCCTCAACGAGCAGGTTCGTGAGCCGGCGGGCCCCGAGCTCCGCGAGGAGGTTTCGGAGCCTTTCATTCTGATCCGTTGTGCTCCCCATCCATACCTCACAGCCCGCCGCCTCCAGTGCCTGTATGCGGCGAGCCGGTGCTGCGGGCCCGACGGCCACGAGCACCGGCACGTCGCGGGCCGTGCGGACAAGCTGGCTCTCCAGCGGCAGGCGCGCGTGGGAATCGAGCACAACCCGCACCGCTTGTCGTGGTCCCGCTGGTCGGGACGTGAGCAGTGGATCGTCTGCCAGAGCCGTGCCGATGCCGACGAGGATGGCGTCCACTTGGCCGCGGAGAGCATGTGCCTCCGCCCGGGAGTTGGTCGATGAAATCCAGCGGCTCTCTCGCGAAGCCGTCGCCACCCGGCCGTCGAGGCTCATCGCCCACTTGGCGATCACCCACGGCCGACGTTGTTCCACGAGCATCCGGAAGGGAGCGATGAGCCGGTTGGCCTCGGCGGCGCAGAGGCCCTCCTGCACCTCGATGCCCGCGTGACGGAGTGCCTCAATGCCGCCCCCGTTGACGGCGGGAAACGGATCGCGGATGGCAACGATCACCTTCTTGATACCGGCGGCGATGATCGCCTGAGTGCATGGGGGCGTCTGGCCGTGGTGGCAGCAGGGCTCAAGCGTGATGGTCAGCGTGGCGCCATGGGCTGCGGCACCGGCCGCAGCCAAGGCCGTCACCTCGGCGTGTGGTCCGCCATACGCGGCATGCCATCCTTCTGCAATGATTTGGGCCGGGCTGTTTTCGGGTGCCGCTGCCGTGATCACCGCCCCCACCATTGGGTTTGGCTCGACGAGGCCCGCGCCGCGGCGGCCTAGTTCAAGGGCCCGCCGCATGGTCTGTTCAGCGAACGCATCCACTTGCATGGTCCGCACGACCTTTCACCCAGGCGTCCAGAGCGACTTCTTCTCCCCGGCAGGCCCGGCCTGCTCGCCTCCGGGCGTCCAGATGCGGCCGGCCTCAGTCGCAGGCTGCTGTCCGCCGCCAATCGGCAGACCTGCAACCGTACCGCCTGGCATCCGCCCCGCGGCCGCCGCCTGGGCAGCCATCCCAGCGAGATCGACTCCCGCTTCGGCCAACACCTCCGCGAGCGCTCCGATCACCTTCTGATCGCGAGCATGCTCGCGCTGCAGGTGATTGAGGAGCCGCATGATCCCGGCCTCGTCGGCGCGGGACAGCCGTACCCGCATCTCTGCCACGTCGAGCATGCCGTCGTTGGCCTTGAGCGTGGCGGCGAGTTCCCGGAGCTTTGCAAGAATCTCGAGCTTCGCGATGCTCGTTTCCGCCCGATCTTCCAGCAGACCATACGCCTCCCAGAGGTCTTCGGGGGCGGCATCCGGGCGGGAGACGATCGCCTCGGCTGCCCTGGCTGCCGACACATCAAAACCGGCGTCGAGCGACGTGAGGAAGAGCATTCGCAGTTGTTCAATATCGAGGCCATCGAGCACCACGCGATGCCAACGCAGTGGCGGCACATCCTCGAGCGGGCGTTGCGAGTGAATCGGTACGGGCGTTGGCAGCCCGAGCTTCGCCCGCATCGATATCCAGCCGATGGCGGCGTCGGACTGGCGGGAGGCCGCCTCACCTTCGCGGATGATCGCTTCGACGCGGCGAGCGGAATCGTTGCCCAATGAGACCGCCTCACGCGGCGTCTTTCCGAGCAGTTCGGGCAGCGGCGTGTCGGGCCAGATCTCCTGAAGGCGATTCAAGACAGCGGCACGCTGACGGGCAAGGAGCCTGTCGAGGCCCGATGGCTCGCCGGCCGGCGGCGGCTCCTTCGGCAGGTCCGCCGCTCGTACGCGAAACTGCGTGTTGAGCAGCCAACTCGTGGGCGTGGTGGACGGATGCTTTCCGCGAGTGGGCTCCTCCGGGGCGGCAAACGTGCAGCCGATCACCTGATCCACGGCCGCCTTCACCTCTGCCACGTCGGGCTCAAAGCCCTGCAACACCGCCTCGGGTTCGCGGTCAGTTTGGCGGCCGAAGATCATCAGCGACGCCAGCAGTCGCTCCGGCTGCCCGGCCGCAGGCTGAGAGTAGATCCGCCAGACAGAGTGGGGCGGAACTGCGCCTCGCGCTACCCAGATCGAGCGGTCGAATGTCGTCGTCTCAAAGCGGTCGTTCTGCCGCAGGGTGTTTTCCAACAGTTGGATGCCACCGCCTGCAGCCTCGCCATCACCTGCCGGGAGCCGAGCGATGAGGCTCACGATGATGACCTGCGGCGATCGATCCGGATTGGCTTCGGTTTCCAGCGCGATGGCGCGGCCCGTGGCCTCAATGGCGTCGTCCGGGGCGCCGGACCGAAGCGTGGCGACGGCCAGCCATGCCTCCGAAGCCTCGAATGGCAGCGCCAGCAACTCGCAGAGCAGGGCGATGTTGGTGAACAGTTCCGGGCTGCTGCCCGCCACGCTCTTGAGGCTCCTGAACGTCGTCAGTGCCTTCGAGAGCCGCCAGCCGGCCGCATGCTTGAGCGCCGCCTCGAACTCAAGCCGGTAGGCGGATTCTGTCGGCGGAATCTCGAACGGGATCCTGGTCCGCAACGCCGGAGCCACCCCTGCCGAGCCGACGATCGACGCCAGCAACTGGCGATCCTCCTCGGTGCCGAGCGACCCATCGACCAGCCAATCAACGATCCCCTGCGCAAAGCCAGGATGGTTTGTCTGGGCGCCGGCCCGCACGAGTGTCTGCGCCGCTCGCAGGAGATCCGCAGACGCATCCGCACCGGCGTTCTCGCGTGCCTTATCAAAGAGAGCGGCGGCCTCCTGGAGGTGTCCGGAGATGGCTTCCGTGACGGCAGCCTGGCTCAGTGCCACGGGATTCTCAGGGCAGGCTTCCAGAAATGCCCGGCTGCCCGCCGCAGCCTCGACAAATTTTTTGGTGGCCAATTGGAGCCGCGTGCGATGGGCCATCAGGCAGGCGCGTCCTGGATACTGTTGCGCGAGCCGATCCACCTCCGCCAGCCCCGCGGAATATTGTTCTCCCTCGGTGAGGCGATCGAGCTGATCGAGGTCAGCGGTCAAATCAGAGCAACAAAATTTGATTTTCTTGCCCGTGCCACCGGGGCACGGCGAATAGGGGTCGATGGGCATGACTGTGTTGATCTCCGGTCAGCGCGGGCGCTCGGTTCAGGCGGCACCAAGTGTGATAGCACCAGTTCAGAGGGCAATGTACCAGAGGAAAACAGCCCCGAAAGCCGCGGTCGGATTTGCGATGAGAGAGCTGCGAAAGCGGTGTGGAGGGATAGTTGGGGGATGCCAGGTCTCAGGCAGGTCGGCCCTCGCCCAGCCATTCGTGGCTGCCTGAGGAGAGTTGTCGCATGCCCTCCGAACCGCCATAATCTGCTCTCTCGCGAGCCTTGGCAGGCGGCCGGCACGCGGCGCAAACGTTTTGATGTCGGTCTTCCCCGTTGCCAGCCACGCCCGCCGAGCGATCCGTGCAGCAGCCCCGCATTCTCATCATCGATTCCCTGGGGAGCAGTGGCCTCCCCTACGCGAAGCTGACTGCTCGCCTGCAGCCATTCGAGGTGCGGGTGGAGACGTCGCTTGAGAAGGCGCTCGCCACGCTCTCCCGCGACTCGTGGGATCTGGGGGTGGTGACCGCCCGATCGGGACCGACGGCCGACGTGCTCTACTCCGCGCTCAAGAAGGCCGACCCGCAACTGGCAATGGTGGTGATTGATTCGCGGCCGAGCGTTGAGACGGCGCGGGCCTGCATGCAGGCAGGGGCGGGGGATTATCTCGACGCGGCCCGGGCCGAAGCCGACCTGGAGGATGCGTTGGCGCGGCTGCTCAAGGCGTCGCGGCGGAAGGCGGCCGAAGTGGTGCTGCGACGTGCGGTGGAGAGGCCCTACTCGTTCGACGATTTTCTGGGTGAAAGTCCGGCGATGCAGCAGGTCTATTCGATCATCGATCGGGTGGCGGCCAGTTCCGTGGACGTGCTGGTGACGGGCGAGACGGGCACGGGCAAGGAGCTTGTGGCCCGGGCGATCCACGCCCGCAGCCGTCGCAGCGACGGACCGTTCGTGCCCGTGGACTGCGGCGCGATCCCCGATGCGCTTCTGGAGAGCGAGCTCTTCGGCCACGAGCGGGGTGCCTTCACGGGGGCCGATGCCAGGCGGATAGGGCTGGTTGAGTTTGCCGACGGAGGCACGCTGTTTCTCGACGAGATCTGCGAGCTGCCGCTGTCGCTGCAGGCAAAGCTGCTGCGAGTGCTGCAGGAGCGGCGGGTGCGGCGCGTGGGTGCGAGGCAGGAGAATGCGGTGGAGGTGCGGGTGGTGGCCGCCACGTCGCGGAACGTCGATCAGATGACGGAGCGGGGCGAGTTTCGCCGCGACCTTCTCTACCGGATCAACGTGGTGCGGATCGACCTGCCACCCCTCCGCGTCCGGGGCGACGACATTGGCCTGCTGGCGGAGTCCTTTGCCAACCGCGCCGCCCATGAAATGGGCCGGCGTGTGAACGGCCTCTCCACTGACGTCTACCAGGTGCTGCGGAGCTACCACTGGCCGGGCAATGTCAGGGAACTGCAAAATGTCGTCCGGCGGGCGATTGCGATGACGACCGAGTCTGTGGCGGGCGTGGACGACCTGCCCGACGACGTGGTGGCATCAGCGGGACGGAGCGCCGGGGCCGAGGCCGGGGCCGTGGGATACTTCGCACAGCGGGCCGAATACGTGGCCCGTTTTGAAAAACAGTATCTTGGTGACCTGCTGGCACGTCATCTGGGCGACGTATCGGCAGCTGCCCGCGAGGCCCGACTGCCGCGTGGCACACTGTATCGGCTCATGAAGGGGCATGGGCTCGACGGCGCGGCATTCCGAAAATAGGAAAAAAGAGCCGATCCCAGCCTCTTGTGGGTGCAAGTTTTCAACCTGTGGGTGCAAGTTTTCAACCTGTGAGTGCAAGTTTTCCCATGTGGGTGCAAGTTTTCAACCTGCACATGCCTTCGACAAGATGAAATCTTGTCGCCACAAGAGACACGATGGAAATCTTGTCGCCACAAGAGACACGATGGAATCTTGTCGCCAGAAAGAGACACGATGGAAATCTTGTCACCACAAGAGACACGATGGAATCATGTGGCAGTCGGTCCTGGGTGCGTAGCGCCACTAAAAACCGGAGGTTTTCAAGTGGAAAAAGTTCATGGATGACTTTTTCCACGTGAAGCTAGAACGATGACTGCTACCAGTGCCCAACAGACTGCCGTGCGTTGCGGCCTCGGTCGACGATGGCAGACATGGCTCGTCGTGGGCTACACGCTCGCGGCCTTCAGTTGGGCCATGCCCGCTCGCCTCTTTCCGCCGAAGCCGTATGTCGACGCCCTGACCGCGAAGACCATGCTGTTGCTGGGCCTCTGGCAGGCGTGGGACATGTTCGCCCCCGATCCGCGAGGCGAGGATATTTGCGTGGAGGTTGTATTCGTGGACGGGGAGGGGAATCGCGACCGCCGCATGCTCACTGACATGGTCGCGATGGGCTACCTTGAACGCTGGCAGAAGGAACGCTGGCGGAAGTTCTTCAACGACCATTTGCGAGTGGATGACGAACGGCAGCTCTGGCAGCCCTTCGTGGAATACGCCGTGCGCTGCCTCCAGGCGGAGGGCATGGATCCGGTGTCGGCCGAACTCGTGCGGTGGTGGCGGCCGTGTGAGCCGGCGATGTCGCCGGAGTTTCGTGCCGATGTCCGCATGGCCCCGTGGACCGGCTTCACCTTCTACCGCTGGACCGTGCCGCAGGACCGTCGCCGGGCCGCTCCGCAGGCAGCGCATTGATGAGAGAAAAAGCTCGGATGAATCCACCGCTCGCCATGATGCGCCAGGCCGCTGCCGCCTTCGACAGGTGGGTGCGTGAGCCCGTCGATCCCCGTCCACTGGCCTGGTTTCGCGCGTGGTTCGGTGTGCTGTGTCTGGCGAATCTGTGGCTGCTCTGGCCTGACATGCCGATGTGGCTGGGCAACGACGGCGTGCTCCCGCCGGCAGTGCACCGCGATCTTGTGAGTGGCACCCGCCTCAGCATCTACATGGCCATCGGATACAGCGATGCGGCGATTCCGCTGCTGCGATGCCTGGGCATCGTTGGCGGCGTGGGGCTCGCGCTGGGGATTTTTCCGCGATGCGCCGCCTGCTGCATGTGGCTCTTCGCCGTCAGCTACGCCTGGCGCAACATGGACATCCTGCATTCCGGTGACAATCTCATCCGCATCGGCTCATTTTTTTTGATCTTTGCCCGCTCGGACGGCAGCCTGTCGGTGTCGCGAGCCGTCCGTCGCTGGCTGCAGTCGCAGCGGGGCGAAGGTGCCGGCGCGGCCGCCGCCACGGTGCCGGCCTGGCCGCAGCGGATTCTGCAGCTGCAACTGTGCGTGTTGTATGCCGTGACGGGCGCCTGGAAGGCTAGCGGTGCCTCGTGGCAGGAGGGCACGGCCGTGGGCACCGTGCTGCAGCTCGGTGAGTTTCAGCGGTTTCCCCTCCCGGAATTTCTGCTGACCCCGGTCATGTCGCAGTTGCTTTCCTACGCGACCCTCTGCTTCGAGCTGGGATTTCCGGTCTTGGTATGGGTTCCAGTTCTGCGAGTGCCGATGCTGCTGGCCGGCTTGGCGTTTCACGCGGGCCTCGATTACGTGGTCAACGTGCAGCTCTTCCAGTGGTTCATCACGGCGTATTACCTGCTGTTTCTGCAGTGTAAACCGGGGTTACCCATATGGAGATCTCGTCGCCACGAAGAGGGAGAACTGAACTAGGAAGAAAGAGCCGGCCCCAGTCTTTTGTGGGTGCAAGTTTTCAACCTGTGGGTGCAAGTTTTCAACCTGTGGGTGCGAGTTTTCAACTTGCACATGCCTTCGACAAGATGAAATCTCGTCGCCACAAGAGACACGATGGAGATCTTGTCACCACGAAGAGGGAGAACTGAACTAGGAAGAAAGAGCCGGCCCCAGTCTTTTGTGGGTGCAAGTTTTCAACCTGTGGGTGCAAGTTTTCAACCTGTGGTTGCGAGTTTTCAACTTGCACTTGCCTTCGACAAGATGAAATCTTGTCGCCACAAGAGACACGATGGAGATCTCGTCACAACGTGGATGGAGAGATGGAGTAGGAAGAAAGAGCCGGTCCCAGTCTTTTGTGGGTGCAAGTTTTCAACCTGTGGGTGCAAGTTTTCAACTTGCACATGCCTTCGACAAGATGAAATCTCGTCGCCACAAGAGACAAGATGGAAAT